>PR_CR_10_Liq_1_inCRDRAFT_1000835_pt1 | contig 18464 bp, 20 predicted proteins | sample PRCRCaboRojoPR_3_FD_10241 | JGI IMG/M metagenome (IMG submission 10241)
CCCAGACCGCCACCGATGTCTGCCTGACCAGATGCCAAAGCTGCAATAACGCCGGCGTAGTCACTAGGAACAATTGCTTCGATTTCGACTCCCAAGCGCTCCGTCAGAAGCTCACCGAGTGGCTCGGCGGACTCAATCAGGGCACCTGCTTCCTGTGATGGCGTTAGGGTCAGAACCAAGGTGTCTGGCCATGCGTCACGACCGGTAGGGGTTTCCTCGGTCTCGGTCTCGGTCTCGGTTTCGGTCTCGGTTGTGGTCTCTTCGGCCACATCTTCTACTGGCTCTTCAGCCGCACAACCAGATAAAGTCAGGGCAATACCCAAACTTGCTGCAATTAATGCGCTTTTTCTCATCAAATAACCTTTCGAATTTTTCAGGCGAATACAAATTTCAACTAAACAATAGGTTTGAAAGGTTAACTGACTGTGAACTGGGCGAGTCAATTGAAATTCGTTATCAACTGTTTACCTGAGGCGCCATGCGGATGACAGTTTTCAAACTTGCTAGTCTTGAGGCAGTTCAATTTGAAAGAAGACTGATGTCACCCGAAGCAAACATCGGAGTTATTGGTCTGGCGGTAATGGGCTCCAATCTAGCCCGCAATCTAGCCTCCAGGGAAAATAACAAAGTAGCTATTTACAATCGCTCGTTTGAAAAAACCAAAACCCTCAATCATGATCACCCCGAAGCTAATTTCATTGCCTCGGAAACCATTGATGAGTTTGTCAATTCTCTGCAGTCTCCAAAGACAGCAATCATCATGGTGCAGGCGGGAAACGCAACCGATGGGGTAATTCACCAGCTATCCGAAAGATTCGCCCCCGGCGACATCATCGTTGACGGTGGAAATGCCCTATTCACAGACACCATCAGGCGTGAAAAAGACCTAGCCGCTCAGGGCATCAACTTTGTTGGAGCCGGCATCTCTGGTGGTGAGGAAGGAGCCCTAAATGGGCCTTCGATTATGCCCGGAGGTTCAGCCGAGGCTTATAAAACTCTTGGTCCGGTTTTGGAATCAATTGCCGCAGTTGCCGAGGGAGAGCCCTGTGTTAGCCACATAGGAAGCGATGGAGCCGGTCACTTTGTGAAAATGATTCATAACGGAATCGAATATGCGGACATGCAACTGATTGCTGAAGGGTATGACATTCTGCGCCAGGCAGGAATGACTCCAGCAGAGATTGCCGAGGTTTTCAGGGAGTGGAATCAGGGGGAGCTAGAGAGCTACCTGATTGAAATAACCGCGGAGGTGCTCGACCAAGTTGATGCAAAGACCGGTAAGCCACTGGTTGATGTGATTTTGGATCAGGCTGGAAGCAAGGGAACAGGTGTTTGGACCGTTAAGAATGCTCTTGACCTAGGGGTTCCGGTCAGTGGAATTGCCGAAGCAGTCTTTGCTAGATCACTTTCTGCTCAAGCTGATCAAAGAAAAGCCAAGCCAGAACTTGCATCCAGTGTGAGCTCCTGGAACATGGCTCGCGAAGAGCTTGTAGAAAAAGTTCGCAAGGCATTATTTGCATCAAAAATCATCGCTTACAGCCAAGGCTTTGACGCAATCCAAGCCGGCGCCGAAGAATACGACTGGAACATTGACCTTGGCGAGGTTGCCAAGATTTGGAGAGCCGGTTGCATCATCCGAGCTAAGTTTCTAAATCGCATCACCGATGCTTATCAAGCAAATCCTGACCTGCAGGCTTTGCTATATGCGGATTACTTCCAGCAAGCAATTGCTGATTCGCTGTCTGCCTGGAGAGAGGTTGTTGCAGGCGCAGCCATGGCTGGAATCCCAACACCAGCATTCTCCTCCTCGCTTAGTTATTACGACGGCTTGAGAGCAGAAAGATTGCCTGCGTCCTTGATTCAGGGTCAGCGAGATTTCTTTGGGGCGCACACATACAAAAGAATTGATCAGTCAGGAACTTTCCACACCCTTTGGTCTGCAGACAGATCAGAAATCCAAACCGACTAGGAACCACAATGGATAAAAACACTCTCGCAAGCTATTTCGACCACACCGTTTTGCACCCAACCGCAACCACTGCGGAGCTCAAAAAAGGTGCTGAGATAGCTGTCGAAAACTCAGTGGCCGCCTATTGCCTGAAACCCTATTCAGTAACTGAGGCCAAACAGTGGTTGGCGGGCAGTGATGTGAAACTCTGCACCGTGATTGGTTTTCCTCACGGAACCAGTGAAATTCAAGCCAAGGTGCACGAAGCCGGACTTGCTGCAAAGCAGGGTGCCAGTGAAGTTGACATGGTGATTAACCCCGCCAAGGCAATCGAGGGCCACTGGGATTATCTAAAAAAGGAAATAGCCGACATAAACTTTGCAACCGTTGACAAAGGGGCGATTTTGAAAGTTATTTTTGAAACTGGCTATCTAACTGACGATCAGATCAAAAAACTATGTGAGATTAGTTCCGAGGTTGGGGTTGGCTTTGTGAAGACCTCAACTGGTTTTGGCTTTGTCAAAAACACTGAGGGTCAAATGGTGTCAACCGGAGCCACCGTTCATCACGTGAGGTTGATGCGCGAAAACTGCAGTGAAGAAGTAAAAATCAAAGCGAGTGGTGGAATTAGAACCCTGAGTGATGCCATGGACATCATAGATGCTGGTGCTGATCGAATTGGTGCAAGTGCAACCGCAAAGATCTTGGCAGAGCTTAGCTAAATCGCTCAATTTTGTTTGGCCTGGCAACAAATACTAGAGCCGCAAGAGCAAGCGCGTAGAGTCCAGCGATGGTGAAACCAGCGCCGAAAGTGTTGTTGGTTGAGATCAAGCCATAGAACAAACTCAGGACACTCGAAAATGTGAAGTTAGAAACCCCGAGCAATCCTGCTGCAGTTCCGGCTTCCTCGCCGTGTTTTAGCAAAGCAATGGTTTGAATTGAGGTAATTGTCGAACCGAAATTTAGAAGCATCAGCGCAAAAAATATTTGTGCGACCCAAAACTCCCCAAGGTCAGTGGTCATCATTAGACCCGACCCAATCGAAACCCCGACAAACCCATAGAACACCAGCAACCATTGGGCGGGGAAAAGCTTGGGAAGTCTTGAGCCAAGCTGAACTCCAGTCCAAGCCATAACTGCATTCATTGCAAAAGCAAGCCCAAACTGGCCCTCACTCAGACCAAAGGTGTCTTGGTAAAGAAACGGTACGGTGTTTAGATAAACAAACAGCGCACTAACTTGGAGGCCAGCGAATAAAGCCAGACCAACGTAAATTCGATCTCTCAGAACTCTTCGGTAGCCACGCAGTAAGGCTCTCGGGGTAGATGAACGCCTTTTTTCAACCGGGAGAGTTTCAATCAAATAACGGTGGTTTCCAAGCAACAAAAGCAGGCCCAGCACGGCCATAATCCAAAAAATTGTTTGCCAACCTGAATACTCACTGGCGGCAGCACCAACCAGTGGTCCAATAATTGGGGCCAAACCTTGAATCAAAAATGTCCTGGCGAGCATTCTCATTTGCGCCATTCCGCTAAACAAATCTCGAATTATGGCTTGGGCAATCACGGTCGCTGCTGCAGCGGACATGCCCATTAACAATCTCAGCAATATGAAAACCTCTGCGTTTGGGCTAAACACGACCATCACCGTGGAGACAACAAACAGTCCTGTGACGGCCAACAGCGGTCGCCTTCTGCCATAGGCATCACTGAGTGGACCAATAATTAGTTGACCAAGTGCAAACCCCACAGTCACAGCCGTCAGGGAGAGTTGAATCTGTCGATTATCGGTTCCAAAATAATCAGCAATTGCCGGGAAGGAGGGCAAAAACGGATCCACTGTAAAAGGAATTAGCGACATGGCGCCACCCAGGATGAACACAAAAGCCAGGGTCTGTTTTCTGGTTAGATGCTCTCCATCACGGATGATTCTGTTTTTTGCTGGATAGTTCACCTGACTACACTAGTCCCTCTGCCAGCAACTCTCCCTCACTAACACCTCTAGGAATTGCGAATGTTGCTGACCCGATTGGAACGGTCCACTCATTCAACAAATCAACTTGTTCAAGTCTTCTCTGAATGGGCAAATACTGAGTCTCGATGTTCTTTTGATACGCAGTCCACAAAAGCCCAACATCTGGCCTACCGTCTGCTGCCACGCCCTCGTGATAGCTAAACGGTCTTCTGAAAATTCGCTCGCCAGATTTTCCAGGTGCGGCTCTTCTGATGTGGGCGAAGTCAGGAATCACCTTCAGCCCGTTTGGATATCTAGCGCTCAAATCCGGAACATCGTTTTCATTGACGCCTGTTAGCGGGGCTCCATTCGAGAGCTTTCTGCCAATTACTTCCTCTTTTTCAGGAGTTCCCAGCTGATCCCAGGTGTCTAGCTGCATGGCAATCCTTCTAAACACCAAAAGTGTTCCACCCTGAATCCACTCTGGTCCCGAATCAATCCAGACCAGATTGTCAAAATCGACGCTTTCCAGTTTCGGGTTCTCTGTTCCATCAACCTGACCCATCAGGTTTCTGTGAGTGTTTCCGCCAGGGACAACTCCGGGCGAGTGAACAAAACCATTTTGCATCCAGTGAACCGTTGCAAACGGCATGCTGTCACGAATCAAGGCCCTGGAGGCATTGGCCAAAACAATTGGGTCGTCAGCGGAAACATGAATCAGAACATCGCCACCAGAGTATTTTTCTTCGAGTCTGTCCATTTTGAACCCTGGAAGCTCAATAAATCCCTCAGGCATTTGCGAACGCAAACCGAGCTTTGTAAAAAACTCAACACCAAAGCCAACAGTTGCTGTCAAACGAGCAGCGCCAACAGCCAATTCGGGTGAGGGGTCTGCCAACACAGGCTCTCCTCTGGTGAGTCTGTCAATGTCATCGGTGATTAGTGACATCCACCTGCGAACATCACCCTTTGTTGTTCCGGGTCTCAGATTGAATGCAATGAAATTGGTGACAGCCTGCATCTTGGTTTCAATGCCAGCCTGATGGGCGCCTCTAAATAACTCACTTCTGTCAGCAGTCGCGGTTTGACTAGCAACATCCGAGGCATAGCTGGCCCCAACAGCACCTAGCGTTGCCCCGGCTGCTGTCGAGACTCCGGCAACAGCTGTTGCCGATAGAAACCCGCGACGAGAAATCATTCCATGCTGTCCATATCCGAGTGGTACTCCTCATCCCCAGCCTCACTCGGTTTTGCCACTGCAGTTACTGAAACATTTGGGTGACCATCAAATTCCAAATCAACCGTGATTTCATCACCCGCTGCAACACCCTCACTCAAATTCATAAGCATCACATGTAATCCTCCGGGTTGCAGAATCACCGATGAACCGGCCGCAATTTCAATTCCTGCGTCAATCTCCTGCATCTGCATTCCATCGTCACCCATCACGGTTTCGTGAATTTCAACCATTCCCGCATCACTGGAACCGCCAACAAGCGTGATTGACTCAGATCCTGGATTACTGATCTGCATAAACATTCCAGTCATGCCTCCGGAACCACTCATTTCTGAAGATCTGACCCAGCTATCTGAAATCTCCAATTGAGCTTGGGAGCAACCAGCAATTCCAAAAACAAAAAACAGTGAAACAAACAGGGCACCGAGCTTTTTCATAATGCCTCCTTGGGGATAATTAAATTCTAAATTGTTGGAGTTGCCCACAGATAGCTAATGAATAAGATTCTCAGCAAAATAAATGTCTTCCGTTATTACTAATCTGAGCCTTCCAAAAAATGAACAGATGGCCTCAAAGAAGAAAAATTTTTGAATGAATCTGCGACACACCCAGACTCAATCAAACCAAACCTTCAAGTAAAGGCTTAATGTATCGCTAGACAACTAAATAAGCTAAATATTTTTCAAGACACGCCCATATGTTGTGGTTATTGAGTGTTAGTATTTCAACTCCTTAGAGCAAGAGCTTGGGGAAAATTTAGCTAAGTTACACCAATTCAAGGGCGAATTGGGCAGTGGAATCTACTAAGAGGAGAGACAAATGGCAGTGAAGGTATACACACTTCCAGCATGTGTTCAGTGCGACAGCACCAAGCGCATGCTAAACCGCAACGAAATAGCTTACGAGGAAGTAGACATGAGCGAAGATCCAATCGCTTTGGAAATGATCAAGGGCTTGGGCTATTCAGCTGCACCAGTTGTAGTTGCAGATGACGAGCACTGGTCAGGTTTCCGCATGGATCGCATCCAGGCTCTGTCTGCCTAGGAGATAGAAATGTACGACGTCGTTTATTTCTCCAGCGTGAGCGAGAACACAAAACGATTCGTAGAGAAGTTGGACGCGAACACAGTTCGCATTCCACTAAAAACAGAAGAAGCAGCAGAGTTTGTTCACTCGCAGGAAAACGTTTTAGTTCTTCCCACCTACGGTGGTGGAAATGAAGGCGGAACGGTTCCAAAGCAGGTAATCAAATTTTTGAACAATCCTGAAAACAGAAAAAAGGTAAGAGCGGTAATCGCTGCAGGAAATACGAACTTCGGTGACCATTTCTGCAAAGCCGGCGAAATAGTCGCAGGCAAGTTAGGTGTGCCGATGCTTTACCGATTCGAAGTAACGGGCACCCCCGAAGACGTAACCGAAGTAAATGAAAGGCTGGAAAAACTGTGGCTAACCAGGTAATAGAAACAGACGACAACGGTGTAGAGACCGGCAAAGTAAGCATTGACTCCTCCCTGAGCTATCAGGATCTGAATGCAATGATCAACCTCTGGGGAGAGGACCAAAAACTCCAGCTTGAGAAAGACAAGATTGCTGTTCGTAGGTACTTCCTAGATCACGTGAATCAGAACACCGTGTTTTTCCACTCTCTGAAAGAGCGCTTGGACTACCTCGTTGAAAACGAATACTACGAGCAAGAGATTCTGGATATGTACAGCTGGGAGTTCATTCAGGAACTGAATGACTACGCCTACAGCTTTAAATTCCGCTTCCAAGCCTTCTTGGGGGCCTTCAAGTTCTACACCTCATATGCACTAAAGACTTTTGATGGCCAGCGCTACCTGGAGCGCTTCGAAGACCGCGTTGTAATGAACGCTCTGACATTGGGTCAGGGTCGCGAGGATGTTGCCAAAAGCCTGGTTGCAGAAATCATCACCGGTCGCTTTCAGCCAGCAACACCAACATTTCTAAACTCAGGTAAGAAGCAGCGTGGAGAGTTCGTAAGCTGCTTCCTTCTCAGAGTCGAAGACAACATGGAGTCAATCTCCCGAGGCATCAACTCAGCCCTGCAGCTTTCAAAGCGCGGTGGTGGAGTTGCATTGAGCCTTTCCAACTTGCGCGAGTATGGTGCACCAATCAAAAAAATTGAAGGCCAGAGCTCAGGAATCATCCCCGTTATGAAGCTATTGGAAGATAGCTTCAGCTATGCAAACCAGTTGGGTGCAAGACAGGGTGCCGGTGCTGTTTATCTAAACGCTCACCACCCAGACATCATGCGCTTTTTGGACACCAAGCGTGAAAACGCAGACGAGAAGACTCGAATCAAGACTTTGTCGATTGGTGTTGTTGTTCCAAACATCACGCTCGAGCTAGCCAAGTCTGGTGAGGACATGTACCTATTCAGCCCCTACGACGTAGAGCGCATCTACGGCGTTCCATTCGGAGACATCTCGGTTACTGAGAAATACCAGGAACTGGTGGATGACCCAAGAATCCGCAAGAGCAAGATCAAGGCTCGCGAACTATTTGAGCGTATTGCTGAACTGCAGTTTGAAAGTGGCTACCCATACGTGATGTATGAAGACACCGTGAATGATGCAAACCCAATTCAGGGTCGGATCAACATGAGCAACCTCTGCAGTGAAATTCTTCAGGTAAACACCCCAACTTCATATAACAACGACCTCAGCTATGACGAGATTGGTAAAGACATCAGCTGCAACCTGGGGTCAATGAACATCGCCATGGCAATGGACGGTGAAGACTTCGGTCACACCATTGAAACCTCGATTAGAGCACTGACTGCAGTTAGTGACATGAGCAACATCGAGAGTGTTCGTTCAATCAGTGATGGAAACCACAAGAGCCACGCAATTGGTCTGGGTCAGATGAACCTCCACGGTTACCTCTCAAGAGAGCGGATTCACTATGGAAGTGAAGAGGGAATTGACTTCACCAACATGTATTTCTACACCGTGACCTACCACGCAATCAAAGCAAGTAACAAGATTGCAATTGAGCGCAATTCCACCTTCCACAACTTTGAGAATTCAAAGTATGCAACCGGTGAGTACTTCGATAAGTATGTCAACCAGGTTTGGGAACCAGAGACTGCCAAGGTAAAGGAACTGTTCAACCAAAGTGGCGTTCAGATTCCAACCCAGCAGGACTGGGAAGAGTTGAGGCAGAGTGTTATGAAACACGGTATCTACAACCAGAACCTGCAGGCTGTGCCACCAACTGGCTCAATCAGCTACATCAACAACTCAACTTCGTCCATTCACCCGATCGCTTCTCGCATCGAGGTAAGAAAAGAAGGAAAGCTCGGTCGTGTTTACTACCCAGCACCATTTTTGAGCGATGAGACTTGGGATTACTACGAGGATGCTTACGAGATTGGCCCAGAGAAGATCATTGACACCTACGCGGCTGCAACCCAGCACGTAGATCAGGGATTGTCACTGACTCTGTTTTTCAAAGACACAGCAACAACCAGAGATGTCAACCGCGCACAGATTTATGCATGGCGCAAAGGCATCAAAACCATTTACTACATCCGTATCCGTCAAGCAGCTCTCGAAGGTACTGAAGTCGACAACTGCGTAAGCTGCATGCTCTAAGGAAGATCAACATGGAAATAACTAACGCAATAACCCGTCCAATCAACTGGAACAAAGTTGAAGACACCGTAGATCTGGATGTCTGGAACAGACTCACCCAGAACTTTTGGCTACCTGAAAAAGTGCCCCTATCGAACGACGTTCAGAGCTGGGGAACACTCAGGGAGAACGAAAAGCTTCTAACAATGAGGGTGTTCACTGGTCTAACCATGTTGGACACGATTCAAGGCACCATTGGTGCGATGAGCTTGATGCCAGATGCCAGAACTCCTCACGAAGAGGCTGTAATCACCAACATCGCCTTCATGGAAAGCGTTCACGCCAAGAGCTATTCCAGTGTGTTCTCGACCCTTTGCTCGACCAAGGAAATCGATGAGGCATTTAGGTGGAGTGAAGATAACCCCTACCTGCAGAAAAAAGCAGAAATCGTGCTCGGCTACTACCGCGGTGATGACCCACTAAAGCGCAAGGTTGCATCGACACTACTGGAGAGCTTCTTGTTCTACAGCGGTTTCTACCTGCCAATGCACTGGTCATCCAGGGCAAAGCTCACCAACACCGCTGACCTAATTCGCCTAATCATTCGTGATGAAGCGATTCACGGTTATTACATTGGATATAAATTCCAACAGGGTTATAACGAGGCAAGTCCGGAGCGTCAGGAAGATCTCAAGAGCTACACATATGACCTGCTGTTGGAGTTGTATGAAAACGAAGTTAAGTACACAGCAGACATCTATGACGAGCTGGGTCTGACACCTGATGTTAAGAAGTTCTTGCACTACAACGGAAACAAAGCATTGATGAACCTTGGATTTGATCCACTGTTCCCGAAGGATGAAGCCGAAGTTAGCCCGGCTATCCTCAGCTCACTTTCTCCCTCCAGTGATGAAAACCACGACTTCTTTAGCGGGTCTGGTAGTTCATATGTGATTGGCAAGCACGAATCAACAACCGACGACGACTGGGACTTCTAGGAGGTCAAAATGGATTGCGCATGTGGAAAAAACACTTGTGGCTGCGGAGCCAGCTAACAAACTAAAATCAAAAACCGGGTAACGCAGTTGCCCGGTTTTTTTAGCACGAGATTGATGACAAATGGCTCCTGAACTAATCCTCGCCTTCGCAGTTACCCTTGCCGCTGGTCTAGCCACCGGTATTGGGTCAGCCATTGCCTTTTTTGCAACCACCACTAATAAGGCCTTCTTCGCAATCTCTATGGGCTTCAGCGCCGGAGTTATGATCTACCTCAGCTTTGTTGAAATTCTGCCCAAGGCCAATGAATACATAGTTAGTGAAACATCGACTATTGCAGCTAGCGCCATTGCCACGACCGCCCTTATAGGTGGCATGGTGCTTATGGCACTTTTAGACTTCTTGGTTCCCTCTGCGGCCAACCCGCACGAAAATACTGATGTTGAAATCATGGATTCAAAATCTTTTGAGGCTAAGGAGTATGCAACTAAAAATAAGGCACTGCTGAGAACCGGTGCGGTCACGGCACTGGCGATTGCCATGCACAACTTCCCGGAGGGTCTTGCCACATTCCTGCTGGTGCTTGACGACCCGACTGTTGGAATCGCTTTGGCAATAGCGGTTGCCATGCACAACATTCCTGAGGGAATTGCTGTCTCCGTCCCCGTTTATTTTGCAACTGGCTCCAAGCGTAAAGCTTTCCGTTATAGTTTCCTCAGCGGGCTCTCAGAGCCTGCGGGCGCAGTGATTGGTTATCTGCTTCTCGCGCCGTTTCTTTCAGATTTTCTGCTCGGGGTCATCTTCGCAGGCGTTGGCGGAGTCATGATTTTTCTGGCCATTGACACCCTGCTGCCAACAGCTCGTAACTCAGATCGTGGACACCTGAGTGTTTATGGGGTGATTGCTGGCATCTTGGTCATGGCCGTCTCGCTGATTTTGTTCCAGGTATGAAAAAACCCCTGGTCTCCGACCAGGGGTAATTCTGTAAAGCTAATTACTTGAGGGTAACGGTGGCTCCAGCTTCTTCCAGCTTTGCCTTGGCCTCTTCGGCCTCCTCCTTCTTTACGCCCTCTTTCAAAACGCTTGGCGCGCCATCAACCAATGCCTTTGCCTCGCCCAGTCCTAGACCAGTGATTCCACGAACCTCTTTAATAACGTTAATCTTGGTGTCACCAACTGCGTCTAGGGAGATGTCGAACTCGTCCTTCTCCTCGACTTCCTCACCACCAGCTGCTGGTGCGCCAGCTGCGGCAACTGCAACAGGTGCTGCTGCTGTTACCTCAAACTTGTCCTCGAATGCCTTCACGAAGTCATTCAGCTCAATTAGGGTCATCTCCTCGAATGCTGCGAGAAGATCCTCGGTGCTCATCTTTGCCATTTTGTTTTCTCCTTTAGGAAATCGTTGTTAGTTCTTTTTTTCTGCCAACGCGCCAAACAGTCTTGCGGACTGTGAAAGTGGTGCGTTGAATGTTGATGCGGCCTTGAATAGAGAAGCCTTTAGCGCTCCTGCAGCCTTTGCCAGCAGTACTTCGCGACTCTCCAGGTCGGCCAATTTCACTATGTCTTCGGCTTCTACGCGAGCACCGTCCATGATGCCGCTTTTGACTACCAGAAGAGGTTGAGCCTTGGCGAACTCCTTGATGCTCTTGGCTACGCTTACGGGATCCCCGTGAACGAAGACCATCGCGCTTGGGCCAATGAATTCACCTTTAAACTGGTCAACTCCTGCATCCTTGGCGGCAATGGTGAGCAAAGTGTTTTTCGCCACGGCGTAGCTTGCGTGATCACTGATTGAGCGACGGAATTCCTTCAGCTCAGATACTGTGAGCCCGCGATACTCGGTTAGCAAAACGGTGTTCGAACTTTGGAATTTCTCCGTTAGTTCGGCGACCTTCGCTGCCTTGTCAGCCATGGCACTCCTTTAGTTTTAGTGCCGGTTATTAGGAGAAACAAAAAAATGCTCCGGCGCAAGCGCACCAGAGCATGTCTCGTGTCACCTGCGCAGGTCTTTGATATTTCAAACCTTAGATGGATAAATCCATAACCGGCGGTCTTTGGTCACCTAAACCTTAGCGGCGATAATGCCTTTTAGGCAAGTTCTTTTTGCCTTTGGTCTGATTATCGAAGCGACTGTCGCCAAAATCTAGTGCAGTTGCTGCGGGAGGTGGGGCAATTGGTCCCGCAAGATCTGCCAGCAACTCTGATTTACTGTCCACTGCAAAAAACTCAGCCTTGCGCTCAGCCCTTCCCAATAGGTCACGCATCTTGCGCTCTCTGCCAGCTGGAACCAATGAAATCATCTCACCGTGACGACCTGCTCGACCTGTTCTTCCAGCGCGGTGTAGGTAGGTTTTGTATTCCTCAGGAAGATCAAGCTGAATCACCATCTTCACTTCATCCACGTGGATTCCTCGTGCTGCAACATCAGTTGCAACCATGACACGGGCTGATCCCTTACTGAATCTTTCAAGGTTGCGGTTTCGCTGGGCCTGGTTCAGATCTCCGTGCAGTCTAGCTGCGGGAACTCCGTTTTCAGTCAATGATTCGCTCAATCTTTCAGCGGTTACGCGGGTTCTAACAAAGATGATTGAGCGACCCTCACCCTGCACCAAGCGATGCAGAACCGCTGAGCGTTCACTTGGCTCTAGAGTCAAAACCCTGTGGTTAATGTTGCTGGTGTCTTCATCCTCGCCAGGAACTTCATAAACAAATGGGTTATCCAGGTATGAACGAACGATTGAGTCAACAGCTTTATCCAAGGTGGCTGAGAACAATAGCTTCTGTGAATCTTCACACTGATCCAAAATCCTGCGCAAAGGCTCGATGAAGCCAAGCTCACTCATGTGATCAGCCTCGTCAACAACAACGGTCCTCACCTCTCTTAAAGTGATGATTCGCTGGTTGATCAAATCCTCCAAGCGACCGGGAGTTGCGATTACAACATCTACGCCGCGGTTCAGGGCAATCTCCTGCTTGCGCTGCGGAACTCCACCGTAAACAGTTGCTGTGAAAAAGCCAACAGATTTGGCAATCGGAGCAATAGTGCGGTTGATTTGGTCAGCCAACTCTCTGGTTGGGGCTAGGACCAGAGCTCTTGGCGTTCCAGGAATTCTTGGCACTGAACCAATATTGGCCAGTTTGCTAATCAACGGAGCACCGAAGGCAATTGTCTTTCCACTACCCGTCTTGCCGCGACCAAGAATGTCGCGACCCTTCATGGCTGCGGGAATTGTTGCTTCCTGGATTGGGAATGGCGTTGCCGCACCCATCTTGGCAAGTTCTGTAACGATCTTTGGATTCAGCTCCATCGACTGGAAAGTCTCGTGGCTTTCCATCTCCTCGGTGGATGACTGCAACCTGCTGAGAACTACATCTTTTTCAAATGTCTTCCCGGAACTGTTGCTCTTGCGCGCCTTATCAAAAGCTGCATCTCGTAAGCGGTCTCTGTCGGCACGTGCATTTTGGATATCTCGTGAGCGTGGCTTCTGACCTTCTCTAGAATGGGACTTCCGACTTTCTCCAGAAAAAGACTTTTGACCATCTTTTGAATAAGGCTTACGAGCATTTCTGTTCGATGGCTGATCTTCTCGTGAGTAGGAGCCTCGGTCTTCTCTGGAAGGCCTCTGGCCATCTTTCGAACGTGGTTTGAAGTTTTCTTTTTTGCGAGCCTTTTTAGTCGCGGGGGTATGCCTTGGCTTACGTTTACCAGGCATGGTACTTGCTGTCTTTTGCATTAGGGGTGTTTTCTTCTCGGTGGGTGACACCGGAATCCCAATGGCACAACCTTATAAGCCTAACCGTTGCAGGCATTAATTACCAGGGTCGCCTGGGATGATTCCTCGCAGCAGCAGGGCTGTGTGGAGGTGGCGATCACTGGGTTCAACCAGAACTTCACCATCCTCAAATGCAATTACCGGAATGTTTTTGCGACCACTGAGCTGCTCGGCAAGATCAGCAATTTCTTTGCTCTGCTCGACATCATTTTCTTCAAAATCAACTTCAAAATTGTTTAAAAGGGCTTTTGACCTTCTGCAGTCTGGGCACCAATCAGCACCAAAATATCTAACCTGTGACATCTCTACCTCAATCTGTATTCCTCATTTAGGTGGAATTCGCCATCAATATAGCTAATTCCACGAAGGTCGGAAATTACCATTTCTTTCTCTGTGAACTCAAGAATTTCCTCACCAACACCAATGACCAGGCCAGCACCGCTGGCCCAGCCTGACTTGATCCCCGCCACCGCATCCTCCAACACCAAGCAGTTGGCAGAATCAATTCCTAATCTCTTTGCCCCCAGAGCATAGGGCTCGGGGTCAGGCTTTCCGTTGCTTACATCATCGGCCGTAACAATCTGCTCCGGGAAATCAATGCCTGCAGCAGTTAGTCTTGCTCTTCCCAACTCAGCATTGGCAGATGTGCAAACATTCCATAACCCATCTGGAATGCTCTGGGTTAGTTCAATCGCACCCTTGAGTGCTTCGGTGCGATCAGCAAGTTCCAGCTCAAGTGCGTCGATAAGTTGGTTAGCCCTATCAAAATCTTTTTCAGGGACAAGATCTCTGACGATTTCTTCCGCTCTTCTGCCATGGAAATTCTTAGGGTAGATGAATTCACCCAGCATCTGTCTTCCCCATTCAGTCCAAGCCTGAACAACCGATTCCTTGGAATCAACTAATACTCCGTCATTATCAAACAACACGGCAGTTATGCCGGTAAGGATCACTTAGCCACCTTGCTGGTGGCTACCAACATAAACACAAAACCGAACATGCTCATCGCAACAATGACAACCGCTGGCAAAAATTCTCCAAAAAACACAGAGCTATCAAAGGTCACCTCGAAACCACCTGGGTTATAGGGCTCATCAGTTCCAGTATTGACTGGATAGTCTCTGAAATTCTGCAAAGCACTCAAAGCTATGCCCAAAGATGTTACGAAGCTAACAATCATCCAAACAATTGCCAGCACTGAATTCAGATTTGCAGCACCCTTGGCTCCTGGAAGCCCGCCGTGCTGATTGTCATAACTCAATGCATCCCCTGATTTGGTTGCGCCCAGCCAAATTGAAAAACCCAGCAGGGCAATCAAAACAACCGTTGTCCACTCTTCAAAGGCATTGAACAAATCAAAAATTGCAAGCCCCATCAAAACTCCAAGAGCGGCTCCAATTATTGGCGAAGCAAACCCAACCGCTAAAGCATTTTTAGCCTTTTGCTCAGTCATCTTTCACCTCCGGCTTGATAACAAATGCTCGCAGCACCACAAACAGCAATAGCCCTGCGGTGAGCAAAATTGGCACATAAGTAGACAAAAGCCTCACGCCTATGTCTATTTCCTCAGGCCTCGAAAGTGATTCAACAAAAGTTGCAAATCCAAAAATAACGCCCATGACCAATGCCAAAATCACCGCAATGAAAGACCAAATGGAGGCTGTTTTTGACAACCTGGTTGACTCAAACTCCGCATTGGTTCGATTGGTAATCTGCCTTGCCCACAAAGCGGTCATGGCAAACACCAAAATCCCGGTCAAGATCAAATAGGTGCTTGGAGAAACAACCGGCTCGTAGATCCTCTCGTAATACTGATACGGCTCTTCACCCTTTGGGGTCATGCTCTCATCGGAGGTGGCTAACTCATAGCGATAATCGTCATAAAAGAAATCGCTGTAGTTCGCAAGGATGGTTATAGCCCACCAACTTGTGGCCCCAATTGCAATTAGAAATAGTGAGGTTACCGACAGTTTTCTTGCCGAAAGCTCGGTTTGATTAGACATGACTCAACCCTACTCCGTCTAACATTGAACAATGATCGTGGTAATCGGCGAGGCACTAATAGACCTGATTCAAGATGCGACTCAGGTTGAGAAGTTCACGGCCGTCACCGGAGGAGCAAATGCCAATGTGGCTTTAGCTCTGGCAAGAAGAGAGCACCCCCATCAGTTTCTGGGAAGAATCTCAGGTGACCTGTTTGGAAAACAAATTAGAAAACACCTAGCTGATAACAATGTTTCTCTGGATCTTTCAATAAATGCTGAACAGCAATCAACGCTGGCCTTTGCGGCGATTGATGAACAGGGTGTTGCCACCTATAGCTTCTATGTTGAAAACACAGCCGATTGGATGTGGCAAAAAAATGAACTTCCAGATCTAGAAGCACTGAGCGACTTAGATGTTTCAACCGTTCAGTTTGGTTGCCTGACCATGGCCATGGAGCCAGGAAACAAAATCATTGAAGCTTGGCTTGCCGAGCTGTTTTCAAGTGAAGGGATGACACTCAGTCACGACCTCAACGTGAGACCCGCAATCGGGGTTGAGAGAAAAAGTGAGTTAGACCGAATTGAAAAACTCAACAGAATTTCCACCATCATCAAAGCAAGCGATGCGGACATCGAATGGCTCTATGGCGATAAGGACTTTGATGATGTCGCCAAGGACTGGATGGGTGGGCTTCCCAAATTAGTGGTCATCACCCGAGGTAGCGAAGGTGCTGTGATTTATAGAGGTGAGGACAAGCTGGAAATCCCAGGAGTGGCAATTGATTTGCAGGACACTGTTGGTGCTGGCGACACTTTCATGGCAAACCTGCTGGTGGAATTGGAACTGTTGGCAGGTCTGGGTTCAGAACCGCTCAAAAGAGTTGAGAGACTAGACATCGAAGACATCGAGAAAGCTGGCAAAATCGCAGTTTTGGCAGCTGCCATCGCCTGTGAACGTGAGGGAGCTCAGCCTCCCACAAAGAAAGAAATCCAGCAAAGATTAGAGCAATAAAAAACCCGCCTCGAAAGGCGGGTTTTTAGAGATTGTTCTATAAATCAGAAACATCCATAGGAATACCTGGACCAAAGGTGGTTGAAACAGCACCCTTGATAACGTATCTTCCCTTGGTTGAAGATGGTCGCTGACGGCTCACCTCTTCCAGAGCTGCAGTGATGTTTTCATTCAACTGCTCTGGAGTGAAGCTGGCCTTGCCAACACTGAAGTGAAGGTTTGCCTGCTTGTCAATTTTGAATTCGATTCGTCCACCCTTGATGTCCTGGACAGCCTTGGCGGTGTCCATGGTGACGGTTCCGGTCTTTGGGTTCGGCATCAGGTTTCTTGGACCCAACACCTTTCCAAGGCGTCCAACCTTGCCCATCAAATCTGGGGTGGCTACGGCCGCATCAAAATCAGTCCAGCCCTCGTTAACTTTCTCAATCAGCTCATCGCCACCAACCTCGTCTGCTCCAGCCTCCTTGGCTGCTTCCGCTGCGGCACCCTGAGCGAAAACAATTACCTTGGCGCTCTTTCCAGTTCCTGCTGGTAGTGACACCGTTCCACGAATCATCTGGTCTGCCTTGCGTGGGTCAACACCCAGCTTTAGCGCAACCTCGACGGTGGAGTTGGTTTTTGAGCCAGCTGTCTCTTTAGCTAGCGATACTGCGTCGGTCGGAGAGTAAAGCCGACCCTCTTCGATTTTGCTTGCGGCTTCTTTATAAGCCCTTGAGCGCTTTGCCATCTGCTTTTCCTTTCGGTCACAGTTCGTGGTCTGGGGGCGCAACCCCTGCCACGAGCTTTGTTTTATAGCTCTGTGGTGATTCCCATAGAGCGAGCGGTGCCAGCAACAATCTTTGCTGCGGCTTCAACATCATTAGCGTTTAGGTCAGCCATCTTGGACTCGGCGATTTTATAGAGATCGTCTTTACTGAGCTTGCCAACCTTGTCGGTGTGAGGTGCTGATGAACCCTTCTGAATTCCAGCTGCTTTTTTGATTAGCTCTGCTGCGGGTGGGGTTTTCAGGATGAAGTCGAATGAACGATCCTCATAAACGGTGATTTCAACTGGAATCACGTTTCCGCGCTGGTCCTGAGTTGCATTGTTATAAGCGGTGCAGAACTCCATGATGTTCACGCCGTGCTGACCCAATGCAGGACCAATTGGTGGTGCTGGGTTTGCAGCGCCAGCCTGGATCTGCAATTTGATCAGACCCGATACCTTCTTTTTCTTTGGTGCCATTTATCTTTCCTTTTTTGTCCTAGTTGAGTGGACCTACCTGGTTGAAGCTCAACTCAACTGGAGTCTCACGCTCAAACAGGGATACCAATACCGTGACCTTGCCGCTTTCGGGCTTGATCTCGGAAATCGTTCCTGGCAGACCCGCAAAGGATCCGTCCTTAATCAGAATGCTCTCGCCAATCTCGAAATCGATGTTGACCGGAATACTCTTGACTGCTGGTTGACCCTTGCTGGGCTTGCCTGATGCTGGCTGCTCGACCTCTGGCTCTTCAGGGGTGAACAGCACCTTCAGCATGTCGAACGCCTCTGCTGGTCGCAATGGGGTTGGGCTTTGGCTGTTTCCCACAAATCCTGTTACCGCTGGAGTGTGACGAACTAGACCCCAGCTGTCTTCGTTCATGTCCATGCGAACCAAAACATATCCAGGAACACGGACCTTGGTCACCATTTTGCGCTGACCGTTTCTGATTTCGATTGATTCCTCCATGGGAACTTCAATCTGAAAAATGCTGTCCCCACCGGCAAGTGACAACCTACGGGTTTCGATGTTCTGCTTCACTCGACGCTCGTAGCCTGCATAGCTGTGAACCACGTACCACTTACCTGGCTGTGAACGAAGCTCCTCACGGAATGCACGGTAAGGGTCAATCTCTTCTGCGGCTTCTTCGGCTGCAGGCTCGGCAACAGATTCAGAAACTACTTCCTGCTCTGATTCAGCCTCGGCTTGAATCTCTGTCTCG
>PR_CR_10_Liq_1_inCRDRAFT_1000837_pt1 | contig 18452 bp, 15 predicted proteins | sample PRCRCaboRojoPR_3_FD_10241 | JGI IMG/M metagenome (IMG submission 10241)
ATGGACGGCGGCAGCCCCGGCATCGGCGCCATGGGCGGTGGCTGTATCGGTAACCCGGCGGGGGGCATGCTCTGGGGTGAGGCCTGGCCCGCGGCGGGGCCACCGTTGCCGGCCTGCGCGAGTGCCGGCAGCAAGAGACAGGCGGTGGCGAAGAGACTCCAACGCGGATTCATCGAATGATCTCCCGGGATTGCGGATGTTGTCGGCGGATGCGATGCGCGCCGCTGCCGGACGAAGCACGCCAACGAGCGCGGCGATGTGACAGTGCCCACAGTATAGGGCGGAGTGCTCAGTGCCGGCACCGCCACGTGGGGCTGCCGTCAGTCGTCAGGACCCCCCAGCGCACGAGCAGTGCGCGGGCATCGTCGGCGTCGTGTTGGTACCAATTCCAGGCGGAGCCGAGCCGAAAGCTGTAGCCCCAGGCGTCCATGTCCCGGCACAGGCGCTCGGCACCCACCCCCGGCAGTTGGTCGGCGATGCGAATCTGCAGGTAGCAGACCGCGCTTTCTTCCGCATCGTCCCCGCCGGCGTCCGTGTGAAGGCCGCGCCGGCGCTCGTCGGTCATGCAAACATAGTGGCAGGCCTCGTGCAGCGCCGAGTGCAGCGGCGTGTCGTGGCGCACATAGAGCCGATGACCGATGAGGCCCGCTTCGGGCGGCCCCCAATAGCTGCCCGGAATTGGCGCCAAGGCGTCGACCTTGGTCAGCGCCATGCCGAGCCGGTTCAGGATTCGGGCCAAATACGGTGTTGGCAAGCGGGACAGCATGCAAAGCGCTCGTGTCAGTGCCGGGGACGCGGATGCACCGCTTGCGCGTCCCGGGCATGCGCATCCTCCAAGACCGGGTGGACGGACAACGCTTGCGCCCGCCGTTGGGGGCGATCGCACGGCGCCGTTGCCGATCGTGCACGTTACGCGATTCGCAGGACTTTTGCCATGTTATACCCGTCGCATCTCGGTTTTCGCTTTCTGCGGGCTGGGTTGCAGCTGGCGGGGGTCTCGACAGCAGGGATGCTGTCGTGAAGCCTACAGGGATGTATTCACGGCGTCCCCCGCCAGCTGCAACCCAGCCCGCAGATGCCTGCGCCGGACATTGACATCCGCCTGGTATATCGGTGTTGGCAAGCCAAGCCCTTGTCGTCTGCCTGGAATAGGGAGCGCCGACGGGTATAAGCTGTGAAGCGATGGGTGAAATCCAGGCACGAGCAGTGCCACCGAAGCGGAGGTCAGCATGGCGAGACAGGGCGCAGACGAGCAAGCAATCCCTGCGGTGCCGGGCGTCGTTGCCCCGGCCCCGTTGCACACCGACCAGCGGCGCGGGCTGCAGGTGGTCCATCGGCGCGAGCACCCAGCCGGGCCGGCGCCGGCGGCGATGCCGGGGGCCGTTGGTGCGGCGGTGGTGATGGCATCCGTCGCTCTGGGGGCGGGCCTGGGCCTGGCCAGCGCCGCCACGCTGCAGGCCCCCGCCGCTGTGGACGCGGCGCTCGCCAACCTGCTGCATGCCATGGTGGGCATCAAGGCGCTTATCTTCGCCGCTGCGGCCACGCTGATTTTGATGCGGCTGCGCACGCCGGCGACTGCGGCGTCGCTCACGGGCTACGGCGCCGGCCTCGGCGTCTCCGCCGCTGCCCTCGTCTGGCTTTGGGGGCTGTCGGGGCTGCTGGTGGGCTCGGCGTTGTTCTACGGTGGCCTGGCCATCGGCTACCTGACGGCGAGTCGCGATCCACTGCTCGCGTCCGCCCTGAAGGGCTCGCCGTTGCGCCGTGGTTGAGCGCTGAGGCCACGGTCGCTCGCCGGGCCGCGTCGTCTACACCCCCGGCGATACCACCGGCCCTGCGTCCGCCCTTGCGTCCGCGGGCCGCGCGTCCGCCGATAGCGACGGGGCGTGGTCGCCCCCCTGCATGCTTGCAATGCGCGTTCCTTGCGGCTAGCGTACCCAGCGCCGATCGTGGCATCGCGGCGGCGTTCTCGCCGACGCCACGTCCCAACGCCCCTTGCCGAAGCCTCAGCCTAGTTGTCTCTGCCCAACACCTTGGGTCTGGGGCGCCGAATCCATCAGTCTCCTGGTCTCATGCACGCCCTCGTCGTTGAACAACTCCGCAAGGTCTACCAGTCTGGCTTCGAAGCGCTGCAAGGGGTGGACCTGACGGTGGAGGAGGGGGACTTTTTCGCGCTGCTGGGCCCCAACGGCGCCGGTAAATCCACGCTCATCGGCGTCGTCACCTCGCTGGTCAACAAGACTTCCGGTCGCGTGCGGGTGTTCGGGCACGACCTCGACACCGAGCCCGAGGCGGTGAAGGCCTGCCTCGGCGTCGTGCCGCAGGAGTTCAACTTCAATCTGTTCCTGCCGGTGGCCGAGGTGGTCATCAACCAGGCGGGCTACTTCGGCATCCCCAGGCGCGAGGCCAAGCAGCGGGCGGAATTTTATTTGCGCAAGCTCGATCTGTGGGAGCGCCGGCGCTCGGAGATGCGGCTGTTGTCCGGCGGCATGAAGCGCCGACTGATGATCGCCCGGGCCCTGGTGCACCGGCCGAAGCTCCTGATCCTGGACGAGCCGACGGCGGGTGTGGATATCGAGATCCGCCGGGCCATGTGGGATTACCTGCGCCAGCTCAACGCCGAGGGGACCACCATCATCCTGACCACCCATTATCTGGAAGAAGCCGAGAGTCTGTGCCGCAGCATCGCCATGATCGACCATGGACGGATCGCAGCGGTGGCCGACACCCAGGCGTTGCTCGCGGAGCTGGATGCCGAAGCCTTCGTGCTCAATCTGAGCGCGCCGCTGGCGGTGGCGCCGTCGCTGCCGGGGTTCGACGTCGCACGGCTGGATGCCACCACGCTGGAAGCGCAGCTGCATCGCGGTCAGACCTTAAACGAGCTGTTTGCGGCGCTGCGGGCGACTGGCATCGAGGTGGTGAGCATGCGCAACAAGCAAAACCGGCTCGAGCAGCTGTTCCTGGAGATGGTGGACCGCGGCCGCAGCGCCCCGGCGCAGGCGGCATGAGCGCGTATCCCGGCACCGACCTGCGGCGTGGGTATCGCTACTGGGTTACCTTCTCGACGCTGCTGCAAAAGGAGGTGCTGCGTTTCTCGCGCATCTGGGTGCAGACCATCCTGCCGTCGGCCATCACGACGATGCTGTACTTCGTCGTCTTTGGACGGCTCATCGGCGATCGCATCGGTAGCATGGACGGTTTCGCGTACATGGATTTCATCGTGCCGGGCCTGGCGCTGATGGCGGTCATCACCAACGCTTACAGCAATGTGGTCTCATCGTTTTATTCCAGCAAGTTCTCGCGCTACGTGGAGGAGCTGCTGGTGTCGCCGGCGCCGCCCTGGGTGATCCTGGCGGGCTATGTGGCCGGCGGCGTGGCGCGCGGTGTCACCGTTGGCATCGTTGTCATGCTGGTGGCGATGTTCTTCACCGACGTGGCGCCGCACAGCTGGCTCATCACATTCTCGGTGTTCGTGCTGACGGCCGTGCTCTTCGCCCTCGGCGGCTTCATCAATGCAGTGTTCGCCAACAGCTTCGATGACATCTCCATTGTGCCCACTTTTGTGCTGGCGCCGCTGACCTATCTCGGTGGCGTGTTCTACTCCATCGAGCTCCTGCCGGAGTTCTGGCAATGGGTGTCGCTGCTGAATCCGGTGCTGTACATGGTCAATGCCTTCCGCTACGGGCTGCTCGGGACCACGGATATTCCGCTGGTCATGGCGTTTCTCATCATCGCCGTTTTCATCGCGGTGCTCGGCGCGCTCAGCCTGCGCCTGCTGCAGCGGGGAGTGGGCATCAAGCAATAGCCGGAAGGCGTTGTGGGGGCCGGTGGCACGCTGGAACGTGTTAAACTCCCCCGCTGAGATCTACACGCTGGAATGTGGCTTAAGCCACTGATGTGCCAAGTGTGGCCGCATCCGCCAACGGCTACACCAGCGCGCAGCAGCCCCGACCCAGCTCCGAGCGCTGACAGCCATGCGACAGCAAAGACGCTCTCACCCAGGGCCATCGCGCCGACGCCGCCTGCCGCGCCAGGGCATCGGCTTGCTCGGCCTCATGGTGCGTGTGGTGGTGCTGGTGGCGCTGGGTGTGGGGCTGGCCGTCGGTCTCTATGGCGTCCACCTCGACAAGGTGGTGCGAGCCAAGTTCGAGGGCAAGCGCTGGGCGCTGCCCGCGCGCGTCTATGCCCGGCCGCTGGAGCTCTACACGGGGCGTTCGCTGTCGGTGGCGGAGCTCGAGGGCGAGCTTAGCCGACTCGGCTATCGTCAGGACCCAAAGCTTTCGCGCCCCGGCAGCTATCACATCACGGGCGAGCAGGCGGCCATCCGTACCCGGCCCTTTCGCTACTGGGATGGCTATGAGCCGGAGCGCTACCTCAGGGTGGATCTGAGCGGCGGTGTGGTGAAGGACGTCGCCGACGGGCGTGATGCGGCGCCGCTGGCGCTGGTGCGGCTGGACCCGGCGCTCATCGCGAGCATCTATCCCACCCACAACGAGGATCGGGTGTTGTTGCGGCGCGAGCAACTGCCCAAGCGTCTGGTGAAGACGCTGCTCGCCGTCGAAGACCGCACGTTCTATCAGCACCATGGCGTCGATCCCAAGGGCATCCTGCGTGCAGCCTTCGAGAATCTGCGCGCGGGGCGTACCGTGCAGGGGGCGAGCACGCTCACCCAGCAGTTGGTGAAGAACTTCTACCTTACGCAGGCGCGCACCCTGGAGCGCAAGCTGAACGAGGCTTACATGGCGCTGCTGCTGGACTGGCGCTACGACAAGGACGAGATCCTGACCGCCTACGCCAACGAGGTCTACCTGGGGCAGGATGGCAGCCGCGCCATCCATGGTTTTGGTCTCGCCAGCCGGTTCTATTTCAACCGCGACGTCGATGAGCTGGATATCGCGCAGACCGCGATGCTGGTGGCTATTCTCAAGGGCCCGTCGGAGTTCAATCCGCGCCGCAATCCCGAGCGCGTCATCGAGCGGCGCAATCTGGTCATCGATCTGATGGCCCACCACCAGGTCATCTCCAAGGCCGACGCCGCGCAGGCCAAGCAGGCCCCGCTGGGGCTGGTGGCCGGCGGCGCCCGCCCGAGCGGGGCGTATCCCGCCTTCATCCAGCTGGTGCGCCGGCAACTGCAGCGGGACTATCGCGAGGAAGACCTGCGCTCGGAAGGTCTGCGTATCTTCACCACCCTGGACCCCCTGACCCAGGATCATGTGGAGGCCGCCGTGAAAACGCGCCTGCCGCAGCTGGACCGCTCGCGCCGGCTGCCGGAGGGCACGCTCGAGACCGCCGCCGTGGTGACGTCCGTCGCCCAGGGCGAAGTGCTCGCGGTGGTGGGTGGACGCGACCCCGAGTATGCCGGCTTCAATCGCGCGCTGGACGCGGTGCGGCCCATCGGCTCGCTGATCAAGCCGGTGATCTACCTGAAGGCGTTGTCGCAGCCGCAGCGCTATTCCCTCATGACACCCATTGCGGACGAGCCGGTGAGCCTGCGTGTCGCCGGCGTCATGTGGCAGCCGAAGAACTACGACCACAGGGTCCATGGCACCCTGCCGCTGTACCGCGGCCTGGTGAAGTCCTACAACCTCGCCACGGTCAATCTCGGTCTGGCGCTGGGTGTGGATGGGGTGGCCGGGCTGCTCAGAGATCTGGGCGCCGTGCGCAACATCGATACGGTGCCGGCGATGCTGCTGGGCTCGGTCTCGCTGCCGCCGGTGGAAGTGGCACAGGCTTATCAAACCATCGCCGCCGGCGGCTTCCGGGCGCCGCTGCGGGCGATTCGTGAGGTTCTCGATGCGTCCGGGCGGCCACTGAACCGCTATCCGTTGGCCGTGCAGTCCGTGGTGTCGGCACAGGCGACCTACCTGACGCAGTGGGCCATGCGTCGGGTCGTCACCGAAGGGACGGCCACCTGGCTCAAGCAGCGCCTGCCGGATGACCTCACCGTCGCCGGCAAGACCGGCACGACGAACGACATGCGCGATAGCTGGTTCGCCGGTTTCAGTGGCGACAAGGTGGTGGTGGCCTGGGTGGGCCGCGACGACAATGCGCCCATGGGCCTCAGCGGCAGCAGCGGTGCGCTGCGTCTCTGGGGCGATATCGTCGCCAGTATCGACACCATGCCACTGGACGATACGCCGCCGGAAGGTGTGGTCACCACCGGCGCCTGCGGCCGCTCCGCGCCCTATATCGACGGCTACGCCGGCAGCGCCTGCGGTGGCAGCGGCGGCCGGGTGGCGAGCGATGGTGATCGCCCTGGTGCGGCGGATGCGGTGGTGGCCCGGGAGCCCGCGGCGCGGGCGGCCGAAGCGACACGGCGTGCCGCCTCGAGAGAGGCGGCGCCGGAGCGCGAAGTCAGTCCTTTTCTCAGCGATTTCTACGGAAACTGAGCTATGTCGAGAGTCCAGAGGTTTGCTCTTTTCGCGCTTTTGCCCCTGGTGCTGATGACGGGCTGCGCCATGAATCAGCGCACCGAGCCGCCGGCACCGATCTACGATTCGAGCCGACGCGCCGCGGTCGCGGATCGGGATGATGGCGGGTCGCAGGAAACCCCCGAGACCGCATCCGATGCGCCGGCGCCAACGCGAGTGTACGCCTACACGCCCCCCGAGTCGGTGCCCGACTCCCAGCCCCAGACCCAAACCGAGTCGGGTCAGCAAGCCGCCGCGAGCACGCCCGTGGTGGCGGCGCCCCAATCCACACCGGCGAGTCCGCCGCAGCCGCGTGTGTCCACCGCTGGCTCGCCCGCCGACTCCCGTGCAGATGCCGACACGCCGCGCACAGGCTCGCCGCCCGCACAGGGTCCGCAGTCCGCGAACGCAGCCCCCGGCGGCTCGCAGCCGGGGGCGCCTGCGACTGCGCCCGCATCCTCGGCGCCGCCGCAGGCCGGCGGCGGGGCACCGCGCACGACAACGAGCCCGCCGGCGGCAACCGCACCGACGCCTGCGGCGCCGCCCGCACCCGAGACCGTCGCCACTGCAGCAAGGCGCCCGGCGTTGGCGCCGAGCGGTATGGCGCCGGCGGTGGAGGCACTCGCCGGGCGCGCCGAGCAGCAGCGCCAAACCGGTGACTACGCGGGTGCCGCGGCGACGCTGGAGCGGGCGCTGCGCATCGAGCCCCAACAAGCCTACCTGTGGAACCGCCTGGCGCGTGTGCGCCTGGAGCAGGGCCAGGGCACCCAAGCCAGCAATCTCGCCGCACGCTCCAACGCCCTCGCCGGCAATCAGGTCGCCCTCAAGCAGAACAACTGGGACATCATCGCCACCACCAAGCGCCAGAGCGGCGATATCGAGGGCGCCGTGGAAGCCGAGCGCAGGGCGGCCGGGGGCTGATCGCNGCCCCTTCAGCGTCCATGGCCGAGGNTACGGCGGAGCAAACCGTTGCGGCGCTGGGNCCGGACGGCGTGCTGTCCCGGGCCCTGGACGGCTTCGCCTGGCGCGAGCAGCAGCAGGCCATGGGGGCGCGTGTCGCCGCTGCCCTCGACGGCGGCGAACAACTCATCTGCGAGGCCGGCACGGGCACCGGCAAGACCTACGCGTACCTGGTGCCGGCGCTGTTGAGCGGTCGCAAGGTCATCATCGCCACCGGCACCCGTAACCTGCAGGATCAGCTCTTCCATCGCGATATCCCCGCGTTGCGCCGCGTCCTTGGGATTCCGGTACAAGTGGCGCTGTTGAAGGGGCGGGCGAATTATCTCTGTCGTCACCGCCTGCAGCGAGCCGTTGCGGATCCGGGCGCCCTGCGACCCGAGGCCCGGCGCGATCTCGGCGCCGTGCGCGACTGGGCCGGCGCGACCCGCAACGGCGATATCGCCGAGGTGGCCATCCCTGAAGACGCTGCGGTCTGGCCCGCGGTGACGTCCACCGCGGATAACTGTCTCGGGCAGGAGTGCCCGCAATGGCAGGGCTGCCATCTGGTGGAGGCGCGGCGGCGGGCACAGGAGGCGGATTTGGTGGTCATCAACCATCATCTCCTCTGCGCCGACATGGTGCTGCGCGAGGAGGGCTTCGGCGAGGTACTGCCCGGCGCCGACGCCGTCATCGTCGACGAAGCCCATCAACTGCCGGACATCGCAGCCCAGTTCTTTGGCAGTTCCATCAGCAGCCGCCAGGTGATGGACCTCGCCCGGGATCTGAAAGCCGCGCAACGCGACGAGGCCGAGGATGCACCGCAACTGCGCGAGCTCGCCGCCGCCCTGGGAGACCTGGTGCCGCGCCTGCGGCTCGCATTCGGTGGCGGCGATCGTCGCGGCGCCTGGCGGGAGATCACCGCGGATGATGCTGTTCGCGAGGGCATGCAGGCGCTGGCGGATCTGCTCGCCGAGATGGGCTCGGCGCTCGCCGCAGTGGAGCGCGGCGCCAAGGATTTGGAGCAGTGCCGCACGCGGGCGGATGGGCTGTTACGGCGTCTGGAGGATCTGCGCGACGGTGAAGACGATGGCTCGGTGCGCTGGTTCGAGCTGCGCGGGCAGGGCTTTCGCCTGCATCAGACGCCCCTCGATGTCGCCGCCGTGCTCCAGGGCTACCAATCCCGCCAGCAGACCGCCTGGGTGTATACCTCGGCGACCCTCGCCGTGGGCGAGTCGTTCGCACACTTCGCGGAGCAGGTGGGTGCACAGGCTGCGGCAACCGCCCGCTGGGACAGCCCCTTCGACTATCAGCGCCAGGCCCTGCTGTTTATGCCGCCGGGCATGCCGGAGCCGGGGGCGGCGAACTACGATGGCATAGTGGCCGAGACCGCGCTCGCCGTCATCGAGGCGAGCCGCGGGCGGGCGTTTTGTCTATTCACCAGTCATCGTGCGCTGCGTGCCGCCGCCAACGCCTTCGCAGGCCGGCTTGCCTATCCGCTGCTGGTGCAGGGTGATGCGCCGCGGGCGGCGCTGATTCAGCGCTTTCGCCACCACGGCAATGCGGTGCTCCTGGGCACCTCCAGCTTCTGGGAAGGCGTGGACGTGCGCGGCGAGGCCCTGTCTTGTGTCATTATTGACCGACTGCCATTCGCATCACCCGGTGATCCGCTGCTGCAGGGGCGCATCGATGCCCTGCGCAGCGCCGGCGGTAATCCGTTCCGGGACCTGCAATTGCCGAAGGCGGTGATCGCCCTCAAGCAGGGGGCCGGACGCCTGATTCGAGACAGCGGCGACCGGGGAGTGCTGGTGCTGTGCGACCCACGGCTGCGCTCGCGCAGTTACGGTCGGGTGTTCCTCGACAGCCTGCCCAGCATTCACCGCACCACGGCTCTGGCGGACGTGGCGGCCTTCTTCGATGCCGCCGGCCCATGACGCCGACGGGGGCGAGTCGCCGCCGGGCAACCCACCAACACCCACTGTTACGACGCTCCCATGCGACTGCTCGCCATCGACACCTCGGCTGCCCACTGCTCGGCGGCATTGTATGACACCGGCAGCCTGATCCAGCGCATCGCACCGGCACAGCGCCGCCACGGTGAGCGCATTCTTGGCATGATGGAAGATCTGCTGCGGACGGCGGGATTACGGGCCGCGGACCTGGATGCCTTTGCCTTCGCCCGTGGGCCGGGCTCGTTCACCGGTCTGCGCATCGCCGCCGCCGTGGTGCAGGGCGCCGCACTGGCAACGGAGAAGCCCATCGTCGCGGTGTCCACCCTCGCGGCGCTGGCCCAGGGCTGCCGACGCGATGCCGGCGCACAGCGTGTGCTCGCCGCGTTGGATGCCCGCATGGGCGAGGTCTACGCCGGGGCTTACGCGGCCGATGCCCAAGGCCTCATGGTGGCAGTGGCGGACGATCAGGTCTGCGCCCCCGCGGCGGTGCGGGCACCGGGCGGCCCGGGGCCCTGGATGGCGGCGGGTAGCGGCTGGGACACCTATGGCGACGTGCTGGCCGGTGCGGTGCGTGCCGCCAGCGGCGCCGATCCCGCCCGCGTGGACGCGCAGCGTCCCTGCGAAGCCCAGGATGTCGCCGTGCTCGCCGCCGCAGCCTATGCCGCCGGCGCCCTGCTGGATCCCGCCGATGCGCAGCCGGTGTACCTGCGCGATCGGGTCACCAGCAATGCTCCGGCGCGGGGTTAGGGGTGTCGACGTGCCGCGATCCTACGGTCGCTCTTGGGTAACGATGTCTTCGGGCCGCTATGATGGGGTGGTCACACCGCCGAAGTGTTGTCGATGGCGGCAGTGGCGGCGCATGCAGCTGATGACGTAGTGCCACAGGGTTGCGGCGACGGCGGCGGTGCCGGCCGCGGCGATGCCGAGGCGCGGCCAGGTGCTCCAGTCCGACAGGCCCAGGATCAGCCAGGTCATGAATCCGATGACGCCGGCGATGACGACGATCATCACGAACGGCAGCGGCGACGCGGTGCACTTGGGACACAGTTTCATGGTGAGAACCTCCCGCCTCTGGCGATGATATTTTAGTTATCGATGGACTACCGATGAAGGTTAACGCATCCGTCGGCCCGGCGCGATGGTCGTATCGCTGGGAGTGCTGTCGGTGAATGGCTGCGCCCTGTTGGCCGCCGCGGCACGTTGCCTCGCCGAGGCGGACCCGGCCACCAAGGCCGGCCTGAGCGCACAAGCGGCGGCGGCGATTCGCGCAGGCGTGCTCGCGCGCGATGCCCGGGATGTGCGCTCCCCCGCCGCCAAGCCCGGACGGCCGCGGCGCCCCGCACTGGTGCCGCCGCGGCAACTGCCGCGACGCGGGCTGGATCAGCCCGCGGGTCGGGCGGCCCTGGTGCATGCCATCGCCCATATCGAGTTCAATGCCATCAATCTCGCCTGGGACGCGATTCAACGCTTTCCTGACATGCCGGCCGCCTTCGCCGCAGACTGGGCCCGCGTCGCGGATGACGAGGCGCGCCATTTCACCATGTTGCGCGAGCGCCTGCGGGGCCTCGGCTACGACTATGGCGACTTTCCCGCCCACGACGGCCTGTGGCAGATGGCGGAGGCCACCGGCCATGATGTGCTGGCGCGCATGGCCCTGGTGCCGCGGGTGCTGGAGGCGCGCGGGCTCGACGTCACCCCCGGCATGATTGCGCGGCTCGAGCGCGCCGGCGACGCGGCGACCGCCGCTTGTCTGCGGGTGATCCTGCGCGAGGAAGTGGCGCACGTGGCCATCGGCAGCCACTGGTTCCGTTGGCTGTGCGGGCTGCGCGGCCTGGCACCACGCGAGACCTACTTCCGGCTGCTCACCGAGCACATGGCAGGCGGCGTGCGCCGCCCGCTGAATCGGCAGGCGCGGCTCGCGGCGGGCTTCGACGCGTTGGAACTGGAGCGCCTGGAAGCGCTGTGCCAATGACCCGGCCAGTCCACCCGGAGATGCGGAATAGTGGTGTGGAACCATCTTCGGTCGGCGTGGATGGCGCCATCGGTCCCATGAGCGTCCCGGCTTCGGCTCGCCGGGCGCAACAGTCCGGAGCCAGCAACAGTCGCCAGGCAAGGCAGCGGTCTCAGCCGGGCGTGGGCTGACGTCAGCATGATGTCACGCGTGGCGCTGCTATGCGGGTTGCACGGGCTCCCGCCGCAGGCCATCGTCGCCGGCCACCAGGACTTCACCGCCATCGATGGACCAGTCCGCGAGGACGTGCCGGTGAGCGGGTGCGCCGGCGATGCGCAGTTGATGGTCTGCGGGGCGGTGGGTATGTCCGTGGATGAGCCGTCTGACGCCGTGTCGGCGCATGACACGCTGCACTTCATCGGCGTTCACGTCCATGATGGCGGCGGTCTTCTCCGCCATGGCGGCCGCGCTGCGCTGGCGGTACGCGGCGGCGATGTGTCGGCGCTTGGCCAGCGGCTGGCGGCGAAACAGCCATTGCACCACTGGATTGCGCACGCGCCGGCGGAAGCGCTGATAGGCGCGATCATCGGTACAGAGGCGGTCGCCGTGCATGAGCAGGGTGGGCTCGCCGGCGACGGTGATGCGGGCCGGTTCCCGCAAGAGCTCGCAGCCGGTGCGGCGGGCGAAACGCCGCCCGATGAGAAAATCGCGGTTGCCGTGCATCACGGCGCAGCGGGTGCCGCCCGCGGTCAGGGCGGCGAGGCCGGCTTCCACGTCCTGGTAGGTGGGATCATCATCGCCGATCCAGGCATCGAAGAGGTCGCCCAGGATGTAGAGCGCACCGCCGCCGGCGGCGCGTGCTTGCAGCCAGTGCAGGAATAGGGCGGTCAGTTGCCCACGCTCCGGGGCGAGGTGCAAATCCGAGATGAACAGCTGCTGCTCGGCCGGCGGCGTCGGCCGCTTTGCGCGGGGCAGGTGCTGCGGCCGCGCCCGTGGCTCACTCTCGGGCGGCATGGTCCACACGCGCCGCGGCCCTGGTGCCGGGGATGGACGTGCGCCGGAGGGCTCAGTCCGCCACCACCTCCGCCTTCTGGATGACCACGTCCTGCTCGGGCACATCCTGATGGCCACCACGCGAGCCTGTCTTGACGCCCTTGATGCTGTTGACCACGTCCATGCCGTCCGCCACCTTACCGAACACGCAGTAGCCCCAGCCGTCCTGTCCCGGATAGTCCAGGAAGGCGTTATCGGAGACGTTGATAAAGAACTGCGCCGAGGCCGAATGCGGATCATTGGTGCGCGCCATGGCCAGGCTGCCGACGACGTTCTTGAGGCCGTTGCGGGCCTCGTTCTCGATGGGGGCACGCGTCGGTTTTTGCACGAAATCNGTGTTCATGCCACCGCCCTGGATCATGAATCCGTCGATGACGCGGTGGAACAGCGTTCCGTCATAGTGGCCGTCGCGCACATATTGCTCGAAGTTCGCCGCGGTGATGGGGGCGTTGTCGTAATCCAGCTCGATGAGGATATCGCCGTGGTTGGTGCTCAGCTTGATCATTGACTGCTCCTGTGATGAGGGTTTTGCCCGTGTGATGGGGACGCGAGAAAGGGGCCTGCGGGTATCGATGCGGGCGCGGATGCCGCACGCTGAGCTGCATGCTACGGGTTTCGCCGCTCCGGCAAAACCCCGACCCCGCTGGAATGGTTCTCGGCTGGTATGCGCTTTGCTAACATTTTGAGCCAACGGCGCCCATGCCGGCGCCCGCGCGGCGCGCCCGGCGCCGGTCGCAACCGCTCACAACAGGCAGAGGCCGTAAGCCCATGCTCGAGATCCACAACAGCCTCACGCGCCGCAAAGCGCCGTTCCAGCCGCTGACGCCGGGCCGGGTGCGCATGTATGTCTGTGGCATGACGGTCTACGATCTCTGCCACCTCGGGCACGCGCGGGTGCTGGTGGTCTTCGATGTCGTCTACCGGCATCTGCGCCGTCTCGGCTACGACGTTACTTATGTGCGCAACATCACGGACGTCGACGACAAGATCATCCGCCGCGCGGCGGAGAACGCCGAGCCCGTGGCCGCGCTCACCGAGCGCTTCATCGCCGCCATGCACGAAGACGCCGACCGCCTGGGTGTGCTGCGCCCGGACCAGGAGCCGCGGGCGACGGCGCACATGGCCGAGATGCACGCGATGATCGCGCGCCTGATCGACAAGGGTCATGCCTATGTCGCCGGCAACGGCGATGTCTATTATGCCGTGGCGAGCTTCCCCGGCTACGGGCGGCTCTCGGGCAAAGACCCCCAGGATCTGCGCGCCGGCGCCCGCGTCGAGGTGGGCGAGGCCAAGCGCGATCCCCTGGACTTCGCCCTGTGGAAGGCCGCCAAGCCCGGCGAGCCGGCCTGGGCATCGCCCTGGGGGCCGGGGCGTCCGGGCTGGCACATCGAGTGCTCCGCCATGTCCACCGGCTGCCTGGGCAATCACTTCGACATCCACGGCGGCGGCGCCGATCTCATGTTCCCGCACCACGAGAACGAGATCGCCCAGAGCGAGGGCGCCACCGGCGAGCCCTTCGTCAATGTCTGGATGCACAACGGCTTCGTGCGCGTGAACGACGAGAAGATGTCCAAATCGTTGGGCAACTTCTTCACCGTGCGCGAAATCCTGGAGCGTTATCAGCCGGAGGCGGTGCGCTACTTCATTCTGGCCAGTCATTACCGCAGTCCGCTCAATTACGACGACAGCCAGCTCGACGGCGCCCGGGCGGCGCTCACCAGGCTTTACACGGCCCTGCGCGGCCTGCCGCCGGCGCCCGAGCCTGCGGCGGAGATTGGCGTCGAGCCCAGCGATGGCACGGCCTACCGCGCGCGCTTCGACGCCGCCATGAACGATGACTTCAACACCCCGGAGGCGCTGGCGGTGCTCTTCGACCTGGCGCGGGAAATCAACCGGGTGCGCGCCGACGACGAGGCCGCTGCCGCGGGTCTGGCCGCGGAGCTGCGCCGGTTGGGCCATGACTTGGGTCTGCTGGAGCAGGACCCGGAGGCCTATCTGAAGGCCGGCGCCGGCATGGATGGTCTCTCGGATGCGGCCATCGAGGATCTGATCGCCCGCCGCGGCGCCGCGCGCCGGGCCAAAGACTTCGCCGAGGCGGATCGTATCCGCGACGAGCTGCAGGACGCAGGCATCGTGCTCGAGGACGGCCCAGGCGGCACCAGCTGGCGGCGCGGTTGAGCCGGGGCATGTGTGGGCCCGCCGCGCCGACGGCGGGCGGCGCACCGCCGGCCAAGGCCCTGGGGCGCTGGCGTCAGGCGGCTGCTGTCGTAGCCTCGCCGCCCTGCACCTGCGCTACAGCTGCAGTTCCGCCGCCGCCAGCGTATTCTCCAGCAGGCTGGCGATGGTCATGGGCCCCACGCCACCGGGCACCGGCGTGATCCACCCGGCGCGCTCGGCGGCTGACGCAAAGTCCACATCGCCACAGAGCTTGCCCGCCTCGTCGCGGTTCATGCCCACGTCGATCACCAATGCGCCGGGCTTGATCCAATCGCCGGGCACGTAGCGCGGGCGGCCCATGGCCACCACCAGCACGTCCGCGGCGCGGGCCTTATCGGCGAGCTGCTTGGTCCGGCTGTGACAGACGGTGATGGTGCAGCGTGCCGCCAGCAGCTCCAGGGCCATGGGGCGCCCGACGATGTTGGACTGGCCGATCACCACCGCGTCCAGGCCCTCCAAGTGCTGCCCGGTGCGCGCCAGCAGGGTCATCACGCCCTTGGGCGTGCAGGGCCGCAGCACGGGCATGCGCAGCACCAGGCGGCCGACGTTGTAGGGGTGGAAGCCGTCGACGTCTTTGGTCGGCAGGATGCGCTCGATGACGGCCTCGGCGTCGATCTGCGCCGGCAGTGGCAGCTGCACGAGGATGCCGTCGATGGCATCGTCAGCGTTGAGGCGGTCCACCAGTGCCAGCAGCTGCGCCTGCGAGGTGGTCGCCGGCAGTGCGTGCAGCTCGGAGTGAAAACCTACTTCGGCACAGGCCTTACGCTTGTTGCGCACATAGACCTGGGAGGCTGGGTGCTCGCCCACCAGCACCACCGCGAGTCCGGGGGGGCGCCGTCCAGCGCTCAGCCGTGCGTCGACTTGTGCCTTGACCTGTGTGCGGATGTCCGCCGCGATGGCCTTACCGTCGAGGATAGTTGCGCTCATGGTCGATCTCTGCCGGTCAAACCTCCGGAATGATCCAACCCCTGCTGCAACTGCGCAAGTGTATGGCGTCAGCGAGCCCGCCGTGTGGCCACGACTGGCGAAAAGAGGATTGACGCAACCGGGCAGGGGCTTTATGCTGCATCGTTTAAGGTTGTTGCGATGTCTAGGCGTACCACCACCGGGGTATAGCGCAGTCTGGTAGCGCGCCTGCTTTGGGAGCAGGATGTCGGGGGTTCGAATCCCTCTACCCCGACCATCATCGGGGTGGGTGTGGGACTTGGCGCTCCGCCGAGAGATGCAGGCGGGAGACGCAGGCGAGACACGCGGGCATGCACCAGGATTTCGCCCCGATAGCTCAGGCGGATAGAGCAGGAGCCTTCTAAGCTCTTGGTCGGGGGTTCGAGTCCTCCTCGGGGCGCCAACTGCGCAAGCCCTGAACGCGGGCATACAATGCAGGTGTGTCACGGATGCCGGTTGGCCCGATCGGGGCATCGCAAGACACACGAGACGGCTGCAAGAGACGGTAAGGCAGTTCAATGGCGGACGTAGCTCAGTTGGTAGAGCACCTGGTTGTGGCCTAGGTGGTCGTGGGTTCGAGCCCCATCGTTCGCCCCAAACAACGGCGACACCCCTGGGTGTCACCTACAATCGCGGGCCGTTAGCTCAGCTGGTAGAGCAGTGGACTCTTAATCCATTGGTCCTAGGTTCGAATCCTAGACGGCCCACCATCTTCTCACGGACGTACGGGCTCACGGACATACGGGGCAATCCCGGCTGGACTCAGGGGCTCCTGAGTCCAACCCACGTCCGAAACTCCAAGATGTGATCGCGTGCGCTGTCTCCGATCGCCCCGGACGGCGACGGAGCAATGGCTAACGCTTTCTATTTCGTCTCGCGGTTGTATCAGCCAATGTGCTAGCAACCGCGAGCAACACTTTTCAAGCGCTGGCGTTTCTGGTGAGCAGTGCACTCTTTACTGGGGTCACCGAGGCCGCCTGTAAGCGCCTGGTCAAGCAACGCCTGTGCGCCTCCGGTATGCGCTGGAAAAACCCAAGGCGCCAAGATCGTGCTCAGTCTGAGGGCACTGACCAACACCGCCGGATGCTGGGCTCAGTGCTGGCAGAAGATCGATCAGTTCGGGGCCGAGTGCTTTGGTTGAGGACATTATTGAGAGGTCGCACCCGATAAAGATAGGGGAATATCGGAAAAATGATGGGCCGTATCGGGCTCGAATATTCGGAAGGTAGAAAAGAAAAAGCGAAAATAGTCTCGCATGAAGGCGGGGTCCAACCTGCACGGGCATCACTTTTTATCGGGAAACAGTCCGGGCATCCAACGACCCGCTAGCTCTGCCGGAAAGCGCAACTGGACCGGCGAGCGCGAAGAGGCGGACTGTACTACACCGATAGCCGTCAGCTCGGAAACAACGCGGCGCGCCGTCCGAGCGCTCGCCCCTACGATGTCCGCCACTTCGCCCCGCTGAACTTCGCCGCGGTAGAGAATGGCACGGAGAAGTTCCTTTGCTTTGCCCGGCAGACGGCCACCGCGCGTCTCCTCTTCCGCCCAGACCAGGACTCGATCACGTAGCCGGTCCGGCTCCATCAGCCCCCGTATGAATGACACCTGGTCGATGCAGGTTTCGAGAATGAAATAAGTGAATTCCGCGAGCGTTTCTTCACTGAGGTTGCCGCGGCCATCGAGGTCATTCCGGCGCGGGAGATCACAGGCCTGAAGCAGTTTCTTGTAGTCGGCCTCCGCACGAGCAAGTCCGCGCGCGATCGACCATAGGCTACCCGTGTCAAGAGATTCGAGGAGCAAGGCGTGCGACATCAGCCTGGCTACGCGACCATTGCCATCGAGAAAGGGGAGTATCCATAACAGTCGATGATGCGCGCTCGCAGCGCAGAGGATGCGGTCGGTCTTCCCGAGCTTTGCATAACCTTCCTCGAAACGCCGCATGAAGCGCGGCACCGCGCCGGGACTTACAGCCACGTGTCGCCCGACTTCTACGTCGCGAACCCTATAGGCACCTGGGACTACATCGAGCTTTTCGCCGGTTTCCTTGTCTTCGATGATCAACAGTTCTGGCGGAAGGTGAGTACAGAATCGCTCATGGATTTCACGGACCCCGGTCTCTGTCGTGGCTCGGTCTGCAAGACCGCCCTCGTCGATCCATTTCTGAACCTCTATGTGGGCCTTGGCCTCCAGCTGCAGGTTGCGCTGCTTCGGCTCGGCGCTGAAGTCGTCAGCCAGCGCACGCTCGATATCGACGGGGTGAGTATCGTGACCTTCGATGAGGTTGCTGTAGTAGCAATTCATGGCACGAACTAGGGTCGCGAGCCCAGACGCGATGCTTTCCGGAAGCGCGGCCCGCAACCGCGTTGACTCGGCGGTAAGCTCCAGCGCGAGATCGGACAGCGCCGTCTTGTGTCGGGATGTATCACTGACGAGCAGCGGTTCAAGAAGCCCGGCACGCTCTCCGCGATCGGGCGGCGCCTCCGCAGCCACCGCCTCCCCTATGATCTTGTCCGCCTTTTTGTCTTTATCTTTGGCCACTTCTTTGTCCCATAGAAATCAAAATATTTCGATAAATATCAGTCAGTTAAAAAATTGAAAAGAAGATCATGCCCCCATATATGGCCGATTATTTGGCCGCTTCTGAGGCCATTGTGCAAGCCTTTTGCTCTCCGGGTTCCAATAGTTGTTCAGTCTCCGGACACACCTGCAGCCTAAAGACCTCCGAAAACACAACATATAGACACCAAGATATTTTTCGATACCATATATAGCCATGAAGTGCTCGCGGGAGGGCGCAATGGCAGGTAAGAACAGCCACACTAGTGCAGCACTGCTAAAGTCCTGAGACCAGTTCTAAGGGTATGAGGTAAGATGCTGACCAGAATGATTGTTGCTGCTCAGAGGTCTATACACATGCCCCTCCTCGCTGCCACCCCCGTGCACCTTTCGGACAAAGAGCGTCGCGCGTTGGAGGCGTTGGTGCGGCGGTGC
>PR_CR_10_Liq_1_inCRDRAFT_1000838_pt1 | contig 18447 bp, 16 predicted proteins | sample PRCRCaboRojoPR_3_FD_10241 | JGI IMG/M metagenome (IMG submission 10241)
CGCACTGGCCGCGCCCTTCCTCTTGGCGGAGCGCATGACGCGGACCCGCCTGCTGGCCGCGGGGCTCGGCTTCGCCGGGATCCTGATCGTGGCCCAGCCCGGCGCGGCGCCGATCACGGCCGGCACGGTCGCGGCGATGCTCTCGGCCTTCGGTTTTGCGGGCTCGGCCCTGGCGACGAAATTCCTGACCCGGACCGAGACCGTGACCTGCATCCTGTTCTGGCTGACGGTGATGCAATCGGTTCTGGGGCTGATCTGCGCGGGCTACGACGGTGACATCGCACTTCCCTCGACGGGCAACCTGCCCTGGGTCGCGGTGGTGGCCCTGGGCGGGCTGCTGGCGCATTTCTGCCTGACGACCGCGCTCTCGCTGGCGCCGGCGGCGGTGGTGATGCCGCTGGACTTCGCGCGGCTGCCGCTGGTGGCGGTGCTGGCGATGCTGCTTTATGCAGAGGCGCTGGACCCGCTTGTTTTCCTGGGCGCGGCGGTGATCTTCGGGGCGAATTACCTGAACATCCTGACCGAGACCCGCGCCGCGCGGCGGGCCGGGATCCCGCGATAGTTGTGGATCCTGCGCCACGTTCCCGCACGCGGGTCGCCCGCGCACCCGGCGCGGTCTTGCCCCCCGTCATGACGCCGCGTAACAGATTGACCGCACACGGGGCGTACGGGCTAGTCTGGCCCGGAAAACAAGACAAAGGGGAGGAGTAATGAAGCGTTTACCAGTGATTATGGCCGCCCTTGCGGCAAGCACGACCGCGGCAAGTGCGGGCGGTATCGACCGTTCGGGCCAGGGGATCGGCGTGATCTTCGAAGACGGTAACTACGCGCAACTATCCTTCGGCAGCGTCACGCCGGATGTAAGCGGCACAGACGTGGGCTTTGCCACGGGGGCGTCGTCGGGAGACATGACCGGCGACTACACGCAGTTCGGCGCGGCCTACAAGCACGACTTCGGCAACGGCTTCTCGGCCGCGCTGATCTTCGACCAGCCCTTCGGCGCCGACGTGGATTACCCGGCCGGGACGGGGTATTTCGCACAGGCAACGACGGCCGAGCTGGACAGTAACGCCCTGACCGCGCTGGTGAAATATACCACGGCGCAGAATTTCAGTGTCTATGGCGGTCTGCGCTACCAGACGTTGCAGGCAGAAGCTTCAATCCCCTTCGCAGGCGCCTATACAGCCGACACGGCGCGCGACACTTCAGTCGGCTACGTACTGGGGGCTGCATACGAAAAACCGGATATCGCTCTGCGGATCGCTCTTACTTATAACTCTCAAATTGAACACGATTTGGCGACAGTTGAAACTGTTGGCGGTGTGCCAACGGACTCTGGCACTGCGATTGATACGCCCCAATCTCTCAACCTCGACTTCCAGACCGGCATCGCAGAGGACACGCTTCTGTTCGGCTCGGCACGGTGGGTCGAATGGTCTAAGTTCGAGATTGCGCCCTTTGCCTACGAAACCAACTTCGGCTCACCGCTCATCTCCTACGACGACGACACGATCACCTACAGTCTCGGGCTCGGCCGGCGCTTCAACGAGGCCTGGTCGGGCGCGGTGACGCTCGGCTACGAGCCGGCCACGGGCGGCTATACCGGCAACCTCGGCCCCACCGACGGGTTCCGCAGCATCGGCGTCGGCGCGACCTATACCCGCGGCAACATGAAGATCACCGGCGGCGTGCGCTACGTCGATATCGGCGACGCCGAGAGCGAGATCGCCTCGCGGAACATCGCGCCTGCCGGCGATTTCGACGACAACCACGCGGTCGGCGTCGGGCTGCAGGTGGGCTTCTCCTTCTGACGGCCCTGCCCCGCGAGACCCTCGAAGCCCCGCCCGACAGCGGGGCTTTTCGTTTGAGTGCGGGCGCGGCTTGCGCTAGGTCGAAAAAACGGTGCGGAAACGGGGCAACGGCATGGTCTACGAGACGGGCGCGGACTGGCGGGCGGCAGGCGCGAAGCGGGTGCTGCTCTTCGGGATGTCGGGGCTGGGCAAGACCCATGTCTCCAACATGCTGCGCGACTCGGGCGGGTGGTTCCACTATTCCATCGATTACCGCATCGGCACGCGCTACATGGGCGAGCACATCGCCGACAACTTCAAGCGCGAGGCGATGAAGGTGCCGCTTCTGCGCGAGCTGCTGCTGTCGGACAGCGTCTACATCCAGTCCAACATCACCTTCGACAATCTCGCGCCGCTCTCGACCTACCTCGGCAAGCCCGGCGATCCCGCCAAGGGCGGCATCCCCTTCGCGGAATACAAGCGGCGCCAGGAGATCCACCGCCAGGCCGAGATCGCGGCGCTGCTCGACACGCCGCATTTCATCGATCGCGCCAAGGAGCTGTACGGCTACGACAACTTCGTCTGCGATTCCGGCGGCTCGATCTGCGAGGTGGTCGATCCCGACGATCCCGGCGACGCGGTGCTGCGGGCGCTCTCCGACACGCTTCTGCTGGTCTGGATCAAGGGCACCGAAGCCCATGCCCAGGAGCTTGTGCGCCGGTTCCGCAAGGCCCCGAAGCCGATGTATTACAGCCCCGACTTCCTCGAGGAAAAATGGGCCGAGTACCTTGCCGCGAACGGTGTCGCGGAAGACGCGGTCGATCCGGACGATTTCGTGACCTGGACCTACTCGCAGGCGCTGGCGCACCGGCAGCCGCGCTACGCGGCGATGGCCGAGAACTGGGGCGTCACCGTCGAGGCTGCCGAGATCGCCGCGCTCGGCAGCGCGGAGGAATTCGTCGACCTGATCGGCCGGGCGCTTGAAGACCGGGCCGCGCCGGCCTAGGTTCACGTCTCCTTCAGGATATCCCGCACCCATGCCGATCAGACTGCCCGAAGAGCTGCCCGCCTATTCCGTCCTCGACCGCGAGGGCGTCATGGTCATGGGCGAAGGCCGCGCCGCGCGCCAGGATATCCGGCCGCTGCATATCGGGCTGCTGAACCTGATGCCGAAGAAGATCCAGACCGAGACGCAGTTCGCCCGGCTGATCGGCGCCACGCCGCTGCAGATCGAACTGACCCTCATCCGGATGACCGAGCACCAGACGCGGAACACCTCGGCCGAGCACATGGAGGCTTTCTACCAGCCCTTCCACGAGGTGCGCGCGCGCAAGTTCGACGGGCTGATCATCACCGGCGCCCCGATCGAGCATTTGCCATTCGACGAAGTGACTTACTGGGACGAGCTCACCCAGGTCTTCGACTGGACGCAGACCCATGTGCACTCCACCTTCGGGGTCTGCTGGGGCGGCATGGCGATGATCAACTACTTCCACGGCGTGAAAAAGCACATGCTGGCCGAAAAGGCCTTCGGCTGCTTCCGCCACAGAAACCTGAAGCCCGCCTCGCCCTATCTGCGCGGCTTCTCCGACGACCTGCTGATCCCGGTCAGCCGCTGGACCGAGATGCGCCAGGCCGAGATCGACGCGGCGCCGGGGCTCGAGACGCTGCTCGGCTCCGACGAGGTCGGCCCCTGCCTGGTCGAGGACAAGGCGCACCGGGCGCTCTACATTTTCAACCATCTCGAGTATGACAGCCACACCCTGAAAGACGAGTATGACCGCGACCTCGGCGAGGGCCGGTCGATCGGGGTGCCGCGCGACTATTTCCCGGACGACGACCCCGCCAACCCGCCGAAGAACCGCTGGCGCAGCCACGCGCATCTGCTCTACGGCAACTGGATCAACGAGATCTACCAGTCCACCCCCTTCGACATGGCTGCAATTGGCCGTTAAGCCCGTCATCTGGATCGCGGCCCTGCTGCTGGCGGGGCTCGCCTTCGCCGCGTGGACGCATTACCGCGCCGCGCGGGCCGAGGCCGCGGCCGAGGCCGCCTATCCGCCGCAGGGCCGCCTGATCGACGTNGACGGCGTGGCCGTGCATGCCCGCGTGATGGGGGCCGGGCCGGACCTCGTGCTCTTGCACGGGGCGAGTGGCAATACACGTGAATTCACCTTCCGCCTGACCGAGATGCTGGCCGACCGCTACCGGGTGATCCTGTTCGACCGCCCCGGGCTCGGCCACAGCGACCCCTTGCACGGCCGCGGCGAATCCCCGCGCGAGCAGGCCCGCGTGCTGCGCGCCGCCGCGGCCGAGCTGGGCGTCGATACCCCCATCCTGGGCGGGCACAGCTATGGCGGCGCGGTGGCGCTGGCCTGGGCACTGGAGGCGCCGGAGGACGTCGCCGCGGTGGTCTCCATCGCGGGCGCGGCCTTTCCCTGGCCCGGCAAGCTTGCCCCCTTCTATCGCTACCTCGATACCTGGGCCGGGCGGCGGATCGCCATCCCGCTGATCACGGCCTACCTTCCGGAGCCGGTGCTGCGCGAGCAGGTCGCGGGCGTCTTCGCGCCACAGTCCCTGCCCGAGGGCTATGTCGACCATATCGCCGCGCCGCTCTCGATCCGCCGTGCCACGATGCGCGCCAATGTTCGCCAGGTCGCCGCCGTGAAACCGCATCTGCGCGCCATGGCGAAGGATTACGCGCGGCTGGAGATGCCGATCGAGATCGTTCACGGCACCGCCGACGATACCGTGCCGCTGGACATCCATTCCGGGCCGCTGGCCGAGACCGCGCCGGGCGCGCGCCTGACCCGGCTCGAGCAGGTGGGCCACATGCCCCACCAGGTTACCCCCGACATCGTCGTCGAGGCCATCGACCGGGCCGCGGAACGGGCCGGATTGCGCTCTGCGGGGCAGACGTCATACTGATCCGACACAGCGACGGAGAAGACCATGGACCTGCCATTCGACGGCGCGATTACCCGGTATTACGAAGACGAGGCCCCCGAAGAGGTGCGCCAGGCGATCCGCGACACCCCGCGCGGCGGCCTGCTCGACCCGTCCTATCCCCATGACGCGCCGCTGGGCAAGAAGGACTACCGCGCCGCGCTGGACGCGCTGCAGGTGGAACTGGTGAAGCTCCAGGCCTGGGTGCGGGACTCCGGCACCCGGCTGGCCGTGATCTTCGAGGGCCGCGACGCCGCCGGCAAGGGCGGCGCGATCAAGCGCGTGCGCATGAACCTCAATCCGCGCGTCGCGCGGCTCGTGGCGCTCGGCAAGCCCTCCGACCGGGACCGCGCGCAGTGGTATTTCCAGCGCTACATCCCGCATCTGCCGGCAGCCGGCGAAATGGTTCTCTTCGATCGCAGCTGGTACAACCGCGCGGTGGTGGAGCCGGTTTTCGGCTTTTGCACGCCGGAAGAACGGGAGCATTTCCTGACCCAGGCGCCCGAGTTCGAGAACATGCTGGTCGACGAGGGGATCGTTCTGATCAAGATCTGGCTCAATGTGGGCCGGGCCGAGCAGCTGCGCCGGTTTCTCCGGCGCGAGTCGAACCCGCTGAAGCAGTGGAAGATCTCGGAGATCGACGTCGGCGGCCTGCCGCTCTGGCATGCCTACAGCGATGCGATCGCGGACACCTTCCTGCGCACGCACACGGGTCACGCGCCGTGGACGGTGATCCGCGGTGACGACAAGAAACGCGCGCGGCTGGCCGTGATCCGCCGCATCCTCTCGGCGGTCGACTACAGCCGCAAGGATCGCGACGCGGTCGGCATTCCCGACCCCTTGATCTGCGGGGGGCCCGAGATCTGGAATGGCTAAGCGGGGCTATCACCACGGCAATCTCCGCCAGGCGCTGGTCGACGCCACGCTGGCGCTGATCGAGGAGAAGGGGCCGCAGGGTTTTACCATGGCCGAGGCCGCGAAACGCGCCGGCGTCTCGGCGGCGGCCCCCTACCGCCATTTCAAGGGGCGTGAGGATCTCATCGCGGAAGCCGCCCGGCAGGGGTTCGAGATCTTCGCGGATCTCATGGACTATGCCTATGACAGCGGCCAGCCCTCGGCGCTCAAGGCCTTCGAGGCGACGGGCCGGGCCTATTTGGCCTTTGCGCGGCGCTATCCCGGCCACTACATCGCCATGTTCGAGAGCGGCATCTCGATCAACGCCACGCCGGACCTGGCGCTGGCCGCCAACCGCGCCCACGGGGTGCTGTCGCGCGCGGCCGAGGCATTGTCGGAGCATATTCCCCCGGACCGGCGCCCGCCGGCCTCGATGTTCAGCGCCCATATCTGGGCGATGAGCCACGGGGTGGTCGAGCTTTTCGCGCGCGGCGCACCGGGCGCCCGCGGTCCCTTCTCGCCCGAGGATCTGCTCGAAACCGGCATCGGGATCTATCTGCGCGGTCTCGGGCTGGTCCCGCCGGACGAATAGTTCGGAAATATTATCGCGGTAATTCAGGGGCCTGGACGACGCGCCCGTCCCGGCAACGAAAATTTTCACCTCTCCCCTTGCGCCCGGCTTCGCCAGCCCCAAGTATGTAAATGTCATTTACATTCACATGAACTGGCAACCACAGGAGACCCCGATGAGTTCCGTCGCCACCTGGCCGTCACAGGCCGAATCCTGGCTCGATCAGCGCGGCAAGGGCGCATGGATCGCCGCCATGGTTCTGGGCTTCATTTTCTTTTGGCCCATCGGCCTTGCCCTTCTCGCTTACATGATCTGGAGCAAACGCATGTTCAACGGATGTTCGACCCGCGCCGAACGCGGCTGGAAAGCCCGCCGCCACGGCTTTACCCCCACCGGCAACACCGCCTTCGACAGCTACAAGGCGGAAACGCTGCGCCGGCTCGAGGAAGAACAGAAGGCTTTCGAGGAGTTCCTGGCCCGCCTCCGCGAGGCCAAGGACAAGTCAGAGTTCGACCAGTTCATGGACGAACGCGCCCGCAAGGCCCGCGACGGCGCCGAGGCCGCGCCGGCCGAAAGCTGANCCCGGACCGGGCCGCCCGCGGGCGGCCCTTCCATTCCCCGTTCCGATCACCTAGATGAGCGCCATGATCGATGATGCCCTCTGGGGGCTGCCCGACCCCGACCGCAGCCCGGAATTCTATGACGGCGTGCCGTTCAAGCGCCTGTTGGCCTGGCTCGTGGACACGATCTTGGTCACGCTCGCCACGCTTCTGATCGTGGCGGCGACGCTGTTCGTGACGGTCTTCATCTTCCCGGCGATCTTTCTCGCCGTGCATCTCGCATATCGCATATTCTTCCTGGCCCGCGATTCCGCGACCCCCGGCATGCGGCTGGTCGCGATCGAGATTCGCACCCATCGCGGCGACCGGCTAGATGCCGGGATGGCGGCGCTTCATACCCTCGCCTACAGCGTGATCGCCGGGTTCGTGCTGCCCCAGGTCGTCGGGATCGTCATGATGCTGACGACCGCGCGCGGCCAGGGCCTGCACGACATGCTGCTCGGCACCACCGCGATCAATCGCCCGGCCGAACGGTTCTGAACCGGTCCGAAAACTGTTGTTGGCGCGATTCGGCCTTGCTAGGCTCGGCCTGTTAAGAACAGGGTGACGGCGGATATGCGGCACACGCTTCCGGTAGCTCCACAGTTTTACGTCACGGCCCCGCAGCCCTGCCCCTATCTCGACGGGCGGATGGAACGGAAGCTGTTCACGGCCCTGCATGGCGATCATGCGGGGACGCTGAACGATGCGCTGTCCAAGCAGGGCTTCCGGCGCTCGCAGAACGTGCTCTACCGGCCGTCCTGCGCGGAATGTTCCGCCTGCCTCAGCGCCCGGGTGCGGGTGGCCGATTTCAAGCCGTCCCGGAACCAGCGCCGGGCACTCAGCCGGAACCGCGCGCTCCGGCGCAATGCCACGTCGCCCTGGGCGACCGAACGGCAATATGACCTCTTCCGCCGCTATCTCGATGCGCGGCACGCCGATGGCGGCATGGCCGACATGGATATCTTCGAGTTCGCCGCGATGATCGAGGAGACGCCGGTGCGCTCGCGCGTGGTGGAATACCTCGCCCCGGACCCGGAGGGCGCCGAGGACGCGCTCACCGCGGTCTGCCTGACCGACCTGCTCGATGACGGGCTGTCGATGGTCTATTCCTTCTTCGACCCGGACGCCGCGCAGCGGTCGCTCGGGACATATGTGATCCTCGACCATATCGAGATCGCACGCGAGGCCGGCCTGCCCTATGTCTATCTCGGCTACTGGGTGCCGGGCAGCCCCAAGATGGCCTACAAGGCGAAGTTCTCGGCGCTGGAGATCTACAAGGACGGGGTCTGGCAGGATATCGGCGATCCCTCCGATCACGCCGCCGAGGCGCATCCGCTATCGGTCGATCCGATCGTCGAGCAGGTCGCCAATATCAGCCTGCCCGACACCCGCGCGCCCCGGGGCGAGACCGGCTGACCGCCGCGGAAGACCGCCAGGAAAATCCCTGACAGACGCAGGGCCGGCCCGCCCTGTCCGCCGTCCGTGGCCGCCCCGTCAGCCCGTGGGCATCAGGCTTGGCACGATGGTCACCACCTCGGGGAAGAACCACAGGAGCGNCAGGCCGATCACCTGGATCAGCACGAAGGGTGCAACGCCGCGGTAGATATGGCCGGTCGTCACCTCGGGCGGGGCGACGCCGCGCAGGTAGAACAGCGCGAAGCCGAAGGGGGGCGTCAGGAAGCTGGTCTGCAGGTTCACCGCGATCATGATCGTCACCCATTTCGGGTCGAAATCGCCGCCATAGATGACCGGCCCCACGATCGGGATGACGATGTAGATGATCTCGAGGAAGTCCAGCACGAAACCGAGCAGGAACAGCACCAGCATGACGATCAGGAACACCTTGTGCTCGTCGTCGAAGCTGCGCAGGAAGTTCTGGATGTAGTGCTCGCCCCCGAAGGAGATCACCACCAGGTTCAGCAGCTGCGAGCCGATCAGGATGGTGAAGACCATGCTGGTCACCTTGGCGGTCTCGCGCACCACCGGTGTCAGCACCCCGCCCCGGAACAGCACCCAGCAGCTATAGAGGATGCCGTACATCGCGAAGTAGAAGGCGCCGAAGCCGACCAGATAGGCGATCCAGTCCTCGAGCCCGACATCCTCTCGCGCGATCCGGAGGTCGAAATTCGCGCCGATCACCAGCATCACCGCGATGGCCATGGCCGCGCGCATGATGATGGTGCCGGACCGGCCCTCGTCCTGGAGCTTGCGATAGGCGGCAAGCATGATCGCACCGCCCGCGCCGAGCGCCGCCGCCGGGGTCGGGTTGGTAATGCCGCCCAGGATCGAGCCCAGCACCGCGACGATCAGCACCAGCGGCGGGAAAACCACCCGGATCAGGTCGTTGCGCGCCAGGCGTTCGGCCGCGTGGCGGCCGCCGTAGAAGATCATCGCCAGCGCCGGGATCAGGATCAGGAAGGTCACGCCCGGTGTCGTGAGCGGCGAGATGAATAGCGCGTCAACCACGAGCCCCAGCAGGATGCCCCCGGCCCCGATGATCAGGGGGCGGGTATCGTCGGTGGGCGCGACGCCGCGCGCGATCGCCAGCAGCAGCCCGGCCAGCACGAAGAAGGTCAACAGGCCGTTGCCGATCGGGTTGATGCTTTCCAGCTTGGCGGCGCGGGCCTCGACCAGTTCCTCTTCGCTCAGCTGGTGCGATTCCTCGACGCCGCCGGCGGCGGCGATTTCGTCGGCGCGCTGCACCGAGGCGTCCCAGGCCTCCTGGCCGTGAAGCTCGATCATCGCTTCCTGGCAGCGCGGTGAGACGTTGGTGCGCAGATCGGGCGTGTCGGCGACCTCGGAATAGCTGCGCACGGTCAGGTCCTGGCTGCCCGCCAGTCCGACCATGCCCATGATGAAGGCCCCGCCCACGATCAGCACCGGGATGGCGAGGAACCAGGTCAGCCCCTCCTGGCGGGTGATGACCTCGCCGGTATCGGCGTCCAGTTGGACCGGCGGCGCCTTGGACGGGTTGAAGACCGCGAAGCCGAAGGCATACGCCGCATAGAGTGCCGCCAGCAGAACGCCGGGCAGGATCGCCGCCTGGAAGAGCGTGCCGACCGAGACGACCGCGGCCTCGCCCAGGTAGGTCAGCGCGTCGGTGCAGCCGAGCGACTGCGCGCGCTGTTCCTGCGCGGTGGCATAGATGTCGCCGGCAAGCGTGCCCAGCAGGACGATCACGATCGAGGGCGGGATGATCTGCCCCAGCGTGCCGCTGGCCGAGATGACGCCGGTCGCCAGTTCGGGGCTGTAGTTGTTGCGCAGCATCGTCGGCAGCGACAGCAGCCCCATCGTCACGACGGTGGCGCCCACGATCCCGGTGGAGGCCGCGAGGAACGCACCCACGACCACGACCGACACCGCCAGGCCGCCCGGCAGCGGGCCGAAGACGCGGGCCATGGTCGTCAGCAGATCCTCGGCGATCTTGGACCGCTCCAGCACGATGCCCATCATCACGAACATCAGCACCGCGAGCAGCGTCTCGATCGAGGCGCCCGCGAAGACGCGCTCGTTCATGCGGTTCACGATGAAGGAGAGGTTCCGGTTCAGGGCCTGCTCCCAGCCGCCCGGGAAGAGCGGTTGCTGCACCGTGGGCAGGTCCGGGTATCGGAAATGCGAGATGTCTATCGGCGGCACGCCCGTCGCCACCAGGTCGCTATAGGCCTGCGACGCGGTGTCGATGGCCTCGTGGCTCAGGATGCCCGCCGAATCCAGCGCCGCGATGATGGCGAAGGAAATCGCGCCCGACCCGGCGATCGCGAAGGCGACCGGGAAGCCGGTCAGGATGCCCCCGAAGAGGAGCAGGAAAACGATAAGGAGACCGACTTCGACGCCGTCCAGTCCGAAAAGCATGGTATCCCGCCCTTAGATCTCGTTGCCGGCGTAGGCGTCTTCGCCCTCTTCGACGCCGTCCTTGTCCAGATATTTGTCGGCGCTCTCCTCGCCTTCGACGAATTCGAGGAAGGAGCGGTAGAAGAACGCGAGGGCCTGCAGGAAGACGAGCCCGGTGAAGGCGACCATCAGAACCTTGAACAGGAAGTAGCCGTCGAACCCGTTCGGCGAGAAGCCGATCGTCTCGACGTTCCATTTCACGATCCGCGACTTCCGCAGCATCAGTTCCAGCTGGTCGCTGGCCGATACCTTGGGCGTGATCAGGTGGCGCCACATGAAGAACCAGGCATACATCCAGATCAGCACCGCCACGGGCATCATGAAGAAGAGCGCGCCGAACATGTCCACCACGCGCTTGGCGCGGTGGCTGATCGCCGAATAGACGAGGTCGACGCGCACATGGCCCTTTTGCACGAAGGTGTAGGAGACGCACAACGCCACCACCATCGCGTTGTAAAGCTTGAGTTCTTCCGAGAACCACCCGACCGACTGCGTGAACCCCAGCCCAAGCGGATTGATGGTGATCTCGCCCAGGCGGAACACCGACTGCAGGAACACCACGATGATCTGCTGGAGCACCATCAGAAGCCCGGCCCAGGCGAACAGCCGCCCGACGCCGTTTGCCACGCCCTCAAGCCCGACCACGACGCCCCAGAGAAACCGGCGGTAGAAGACCCCCGCCACGGTGACCACGAGGACCAGGTCGAGTACCGCGAAGAAAAACTCGACCGACCCGCCGTAATAGATGAAGCGCATCAGCGCCTCGCCGTCGGACCAGTTGAGCCAGCTCGCCGGATGGGTCAGCGCATAGCCGATGTTCCAGAAGCCGAGCGCGATGTTCTGAGCCAGCCACCAAAGCGCGTCCAGCATGGTCGGTCACTCCTCGCAGCACGGGATTGCGCACGGGTACCGCGCGCAATCCCATTGATTTTCAAGGCTGTAGGCCCTGGCCTTACATCTCCGACAGCACGCGGTTGCGCTGCTGGCTGTAGGCGCTGTCCGACTGGGCCAGCCACTGCGAGGATTCGCGCAGCGAGGCCTGGGCCGAGTTGTGGATCTTGGCGAAGATCTCGTCGTCCATGAAGCCGTTCAGCACTTCCATCGAGGCGTTGCCGAAGGCGTTCCAGATGTCCGCCGAGAACTCCTGGATCTGGGCGCCGCCCGAGATCAGGCGCTGCAGCGCCGGACCGTTATTGGCGATGAAGACCGAGTAGTTGTGCTGGTGCGCATCGGCCGAGGCCACCTCGATCGCGCGCTGCTGCGCCGGGGTGAGGCTGTTGAAGACCTCGAGGTTGCAGGCCACCGACAGCGCCGCGCCCGGCTCGTGGAAGCCGGCGGGATAGTAGTGGTCGCAGACCTCCTGCAGGCCCAGCTTCTCGTCCGACCAGGGGCCGATCCATTCGGTCGCGTCGAGCGCGCCGGTCGACAGGGCCTGGTAGATCTCGCCGCCCGGAATCACCTGGACGCTGGCGCCCAGCTTGGACAGCGCCTGGCCGCCGAGGCCCGGCATGCGGAACTTGAGGCCCTTGAAGTCGTCGGCCGACTGCACCGGGCTGCGGAACCAGCCGCCACCCTGGGCGCCGGTCTGGCCGGCGATGAAGCTGCGCAGGCCGAAGATCTCGCCCAGTTCGTGGTGAAGGTCCTTGCCCTCGCCGCCGTAATACCAGGTCATGATCTCGGGCGCGGTCATGCCGAAGGGCACCGCGGTGAAATAGGCAAAGGCCGGGTGCTGGCCGACGAAGTAGTAGTCGGCCCCGTGATACATGTCCGCCTGGCCGGCCGTCACGGCGTCGAACACTTCCAGCGCGCCGACAAGTTCGCCCGCGCCCTTGGCGTCGATGGTCAGCTGACCATCGGTGATGTCATTGACGTTGTTGACCACACGCTCTACCGAGTCCCACACGCCGGCGAGACCGCGGGGCCAGGTGGTCACCATGGTCAGGGTCCGCTTGCCCTGGGCATAGGCCGGAGCGGCCAGCGACGAGGCCGCGGCCGCCGTACCGCCGAGCGCGGACGTTCTAAGAAAAGAGCGACGATCCATTTCATTCCTCCCATTTGAAGCCCGGCGTACGCCCGGGCGGATCGGACAGTGCGGCGGAACCTAGCGTGGCCCCGCGCCTATGGGAATACCTAGTAACCCGTAGAAGCTGCGACAGGACCGCCCTTCACGTCGCGGAACCCGCCCGGCCGGGCCGNGATTGACGCGGCCGGACCGATTTCGCATGCTGCGCTGGCGTCCTGCGGGGCGTCACTGGGGATGGGGGGNTGAGCCCGAGGATACGTTCTATGCGCCGCGCGTACCGGCTGAGCTATGGCCAGAAAATCTTCGTGCTGGCCACCGTGCCGCTGGTCGTCGCCGTCGCGGCCATCGCGCTTCTGGTCGCCCACCAGTCGCGCGCGTTGTCCGAACGCGAGATCGCCGCGCTCGAGAGCCAGCTGATCGACGCGAAGAAGGCCGAACTGAGAAACTACCTCACCATCGCCAAGAAGTCCTTCTACGACGTCTACGGTCCCGCCCTGCCCGACGATGCGGCGGCCAAGCTGAAGGCCACCCAGACCCTGTCGTCGATGACCTACGGCAATGACGGCTATTTCTTCGTCTTCGACTATGACGGGACGAATCTCGTCGCGCCGCGCCAGACCGGGTTGATCAACCGCAACTGGGCCGGGCTGCGCGACGTCGAAGGCACGCCGGTCACCGACCGCCTGATCGAGCTGGCCCGGATGGGCGGCGGTTATCACAGCTATCTCTGGGAAAAGCCCTCGACCGGCGAGACGGCGCGCATGATCACCTATGTGACCGGGCTGCAGGACTGGCGCTGGGCGATCGGCACCGGTGTGTTCATAGACGACGTGCTCGACGGCGTCGCCGCGGCGCGCGCCACGACCGAGGCGCGGGTGCAGCGCACCTTCCTCTGGATCGGGGCGATCGCCTTCGGGGCGCTGCTGCTGGTCTTTCTGACCGGGATCTTCCTCAATATCCGCGAGCGCCGGCTGGCCGACGCCAAGCTCAAGGAACTCACGCAGCGGATCTTCGACACCCAGGAGGAGGAACGCGGCCGCGTCGCGCGGGAACTTCACGACAGTATCAGCCAGATCCTCGTGGCGGTGCGCTACGCGCTGGAACTGGCGGCGCGCCGGGTCATGGCCGGCGATGCCCGCGCCTCGGAAAACATCGGCAAGTCGATCGAGGGTCTCAACGGCGCCATCCAGGAAGTCCGCCGCATCAGCCGTGACCTGCGCCCGGGCGTGCTCGACGACCTGGGCCTCGGGCCGGCGCTGCAGACGCTGACCGACGAGTTCGAGCGCCGCACCGGGGTCAGGACGCATTTCAAGACCGTGGTTTTCCGCAATCGCCTCGACAAGGATGCCAAGATCGCGCTTTACCGGATCGCGCAGGAAGCGCTGACCAATGTCGAGCGCCACTCGGAGGCCAGCCAGGTGTCGTTGGAGGTGTTCGGGCATTCGTCCGGGGCGACGCTGCGGATCAGCGACGACGGCCGCGGCATTGCCCCCGAGGCGCGCGCCGCGGGAACCGGGCTCGGCATCCGCAACATGCAGGAGCGCATGGAGCGCCTGGGCGGCACGCTGCGTATCCTCAGCACCGCCTCGGGGACGACCATCGAGGCGCAGGTTCCGCTGACCCACATGCTGCCGCCCGAACAGACCAGGAAAGTGCCCGCCGAATGACCCCGATCCGCGTGCTCATCGCAGACGATCACCCGATGGTGGTCGACGGCATCCGCGCCGTGCTGGAGACCTTCGACGACATCCAGGTGGTGGGCGCCCTGTCCTCGGGCCAGGAGGTGATCGACCGCTTCGAGACGCTCGCGCCGGACGTGATCCTGCTGGATCTCAACATGCCGAATGTCGGCGGGCTGTCGGCGACGGAAATCATCCTCGAGCGCCGGCCGGAAACCCGGGTGCTGATCCTGTCGATGCATGACAGCCCCGAATACATTTCGACCGCCCTGCGCCACGGCGCGCGCGGCTACGTGCTGAAGGACGTGCCCACCGAGGAGATCCGGACCGCGATCCTGACCGTACACGGCGGCGCGCAGTATCTCTGCACGGGCGCGGAATCGCGGCTGACCCCCGGCACCGCCGACGGGCGCGAGCCGCTCACCAGCCGCGAGCAGACGATCCTGCTGGAACTGGCACAGGGCAAGTCCAACAAGGCGGTCGCCCTGGCGCTGGAGATTTCCGTGCGCACGGTCGAGACCCACCGAAAGAACATCAAGCGCAAGCTGGGCATCTCCTCGACCGCCGGGCTGACGCGCTATGCGCTCGAACACGGCGTGCTGCAGGGCACCAGTGTCGATCTCTGAGCGTTATTTGTAATTTTCTTTCGCAAGGCGGCTCCATGCCGACATTTCCGGTAAAAAATGCGGTTGACGCCCCCCGCCCCGCGCCATAGGTTCCGCCGCACGCAAGGAGACCGCGATGACCAAGACCGTCGTAATCGTAGACGCGTGGCGCATGGGACCGGATCGGTAGATCCACCGGTCATTCCCCATGCGCCCCCGTCCGGTTTCGGGGGCTTTTTTTTGCGGGTTCGACAACACGGAGACCAGGAAGATGACTCGTCAGATGACCGGCGCACAGATGGTGGTTCAGGCCCTGAGGGATCAGGGTGTGGACGTCGTATTCGGCTATCCGGGCGGTGCGGTACTTCCGATCTATGACGAGATCTTCCAGCAGAACGACATTCGCCACATCCTCGTCCGCCACGAGCAGGGCGCGGTCCACGCCGCCGAGGGCTATGCCCGCTCGACCGGCAAGCCGGGCGTCGTCCTCGTCACCTCGGGTCCGGGGGCGACCAACGCCGTCACCGGCATCACCGACGCGCTGATGGACTCCATCCCGCTGGTCGTCCTGACCGGCCAGGTGCCCACCTTCATGATCGGCAACGACGCCTTCCAGGAGGCCGACACCGTCGGCATCACCCGCCCCTGCACCAAGCACAACTGGCTGGTAAAGGACCCGGCGAAGGTGTCCGAGACGATCCACCAGGCCTTCCAGGTGGCGACGAACGGCCGCCCCGGCCCGGTGGTGGTGGACCTGCCCAAGGACGTGCAGTTCGCCCAGGGCACCTACACGCCGCCGCAACAGGCCAATCTCGGGCACTACAACCCGCAGGTGAAGGGCGATATCGACGCCATCACCCAGCTCGTCGAGATGATCGAGAGCGCCGAGCGCCCGATCATCTATTCCGGCGGCGGCGTCATCAATTCCGGGACCGCGGCCAGCCAGCTCCTGCGCGAACTGGTCGACGCGACGGGCTTCCCGATCACCTCGACGCTGATGGGACTCGGCGCCTACCCGGCCAGCGGCAAGTCCTGGCTCGGCATGCTGGGGATGCACGGCACCTACGAGGCCAACCTCGCCATGCATGGCTGCGACCTGATGATCAATATCGGCGCGCGCTTCGACGACCGGATCACCGGGCGCATCGCGGATTTCAGCCCGAAGTCGCGCAAGGCGCATATCGACATCGACCCCTCCTCGATCAACAAGTCGATCCATGTCGACCTGCCGATCATCGGCGACGTGGGCCACGTGCTCGAGGATTTGCTGCGGGTCTGGAAATCGCGCGGGCGCAAGACCGCGCAGGCCGGGCTTGAGAAGTGGTGGAAGCAGATCGCCGAGTGGAAATCGGTCAACTGCCTCTACTACAAGCCCTCCAAGCAGGCCATCAAGCCGCAATACGCGCTCGAACGGCTGGAAGCCCTGACCCGCGGCCATGACCGCTACGTCACCACCGAGGTCGGCCAGCACCAGATGTGGGCCGCGCAGTTCATGGGCTTCGAGGATCCGAACCGCTGGATGACGTCGGGCGGGCTGGGAACGATGGGCTACGGCCTGCCGGCCTCCGTCGGCGTGCAGGTGGCGCATCCCGACGCGCTGGTCATCAACGTCGCCGGCGAGGCGTCCTGGCTCATGAACATGCAGGAGATGGGCACCGCGGTGCAGTACCGCCTGCCGGTCAAGCAGTTCATCCTGAACAACGAGCGCCTCGGCATGGTGCGCCAGTGGCAGGAACTGCTGCACGGCGAGCGCTATTCCCACAGCTGGTCCGAGGCGCTGCCCGATTTCGTCAAGCTGGCGGAGGCCTTCGGCTGCAAGGGCATCATGGTCAAGGACCCGGCCGATCTCGACGATGCGATCCAGGAAATGCTGGATTACGACGGCCCGGTGATCTTCGACTGCCTGGTCGAAAAGCACGAGAACTGCTTCCCGATGATCCCCAGCGGCGAGCCGCACAACAAGATGCTGCTTGGCGATGCCAGCACCAAGGACGCCATTCAGCAAGGCGGCGCGGTGCTGGTCTGAGTCTAACCCGGGGGGCGCCGGNCGCCCCCTGCCCCGACCCGGTTTCCGAAGAGAAGATGAAGGCCCATGTCAGCGCTGAAGATCAAGAAAGGCACGTCGAAGCATTCCGCCTACGACCTGCGCGACCCGAATGCCGAGGTGATGGAGACCCACACCCTGGCGGTGATCGTCGATAACGAGGCCGGCGTCCTGGCCCGCGTGATCGGGCTGTTCTCCGGCCGGGGCTACAACATCGAGAGCCTCACCGTGGCCGAAGTCGACCACGAGGGCCATCGCTCGCGGATCACGGTGGTGACCACCGGCACCCCGGCGGTGATCGAGCAGATCAAGGCACAGCTGGGCCGGATGATCCCGGTCTACGACGTCCACGACCTGACCGTCGAAGGCCCCGCGGTCGAGCGCGAACTGGCACTGATCAAGGTGGCCAATACCGGCGAGAAGCGCGTCGAGGCGCTGCGGCTGGCCGATATCTTCCGCGCCAACGTGGTCGATTCCACGCTCGAGAGCTTCGTTTTCGAGATGACCGGCACCACCGACAAGATCGACGCCTTCGCCGAGCTGATGCGCCCGCTCGGGCTGGTGGAAATCGCGCGNACCAGGCGTGGCGGCGATGTCGCGCGGCACCGCCGCCTGAACCCCGGTCAGACCAGGCGCGGCCGCCCGGCCGCGCCCGGCTGCGCCAGGCCGCCCGCGGGCTCGACGCCGTGGGTCAGGGCCGCGGCCTCGAGCTTCAGCATCTCGGCCAGCCGGGGCATGCCGTCGCGGTTGACCAGTTCCGCCGCGCACGCCCGGCGGACGTCACCCTCCTCGTGGAGCGCAAAGAGAATGAGGTCTCCCGAGGCCAGCGCCACCCCGGTCCGCTTGCAGCTGCCGCCTTCACTGGCGCCGTCGAGAAAGGCAAGTTCGGCGTGATCGTCGCACCAGATCACCGCGGAGCCGTCGGCGGCATCCCGCCAAAGCACAATACCGTAAATTCTTTCGATACTCATTACGCACCCTTTTTACTCGCTACGTGGTATACACGGGCTACCCTGAGCTAATCGTCCAATTGTTGCGTTTTCAATAATCCTTAAGGATGGCGGCTTTGTGCATTCGCTACTCATTTTGCACCCTTTTTACTCGCTACGTGGTAGCTTTGGGGTTACCCTGAGCTAACCGTCAAAAGGGTTGCGTTTTCAAGAACAGCTGGCGCAACTGGTTGTGTCACCACGCGTTTTTTTCCGCGAAAAGCTCAGGCCGGCTGATGCTCATTGGCGTCATTCCGGGGCTGCCTGACACAAAACCCGCGTGGCTCAAGGGTAACGCGTTAACTACCCTTTCCCTTGTGAGGGGTGGGTAGGTAAGAATGAAAAAAATCGAGCTGGACCGTCCGGGCCGTAATACGCCTGCCCGACAGCGGGCCGTTTTTGGCAGGAACCTC
>PR_CR_10_Liq_1_inCRDRAFT_1000840_pt1 | contig 18433 bp, 15 predicted proteins | sample PRCRCaboRojoPR_3_FD_10241 | JGI IMG/M metagenome (IMG submission 10241)
CTGGGCTTCTTTGAGCTGGGCCAGTGTGTTTTGGATTTCTGGGAGTTCTTGCAGGTGATAACTCATTTCGGCCTCTGCGCCCAGTAAAGTTTTTTGGGTTTGATTTAGGATTTCCCCAAAAAGCACTTTCGCCTTCCTGACCCAAGGGCAGTGGCGTCTGTGAGCTTGTGCTAGGTCTAACCCTGAGTTGGTTTCTAGAATCTGGGTTTTTGAACCATCTTCTGAGGTATGAACGACTCTGCAAATGCTGCACCTAACAAACTCCTCGTGTTTTTCCCAACCAAACAAAGCCAGTGCTAAAGGAACGTCTATTTCGGGGTAGTTCCAGAACACACAACTTAACTGGGCTAAACCTTCAAAAGACCTAGGGCTTACTAAAGGCACTCTTTCTAAGCTTTCTAGACTCTCAAGTCTTTCCATAAAAGCTTCTGTGGAAAAAACACCCTCATTTTGGTAAGACAAAGGGTACCTGAACTTGCATTTAGAACTGTGTGAAGAGTAAAGTTGCTCCCAAACAAAAGGAAGTTCAACTTTGCAGTTACAAGCAACACACTTAATGCAGCCAGTCACGTCCCACTCAAAACCACGCTCAGCACACTCCAAAGGGTCAATTTCGTCAAACAAGCTAGAATCGAAAGTGCCTAGCCTTAGGAATAAGCTACTGTCCATTTAATAATAATGGAACTCAGTGACCCTCAGAGTTTGTTGGATGTTAAAAACCAGATCAACCATGTGCTGAGCTCGTTAGAACAGCTTGAAAGAGAAGGCGAACCCAGAACTAAGGCTGAGTTGGAAAAAAAGTTGGAAAAAATCAAAAAAGAAACTAGTGAAGTCCTTGACGGCGAACTCTCTAAATGCAAAGAAGACTTTGAACAAAAGATGGGCCAAATCATCAAGAACTTTTCTTTCCAAATAGAAAACAACTCTAAAGAACTCAAAAGGTACCTCAAAAACAAAACCAAAAACCACGCTCCTCCTAAAGAAATCACTGTGGAAAAAGTGCATCGTCAGCAAAGTCCCCCCATTTCCAAACTTTTGTACGACAAAGACTTCAAGACCCTTTACAACATTTCTATAGCAATACTCATCAACATCGGAATTGGGTTGCTCCTCAAAGACCTAATTGACTACTCTAACTGGGAAGGCTACGCCCTAATGTCCAAGCAACTAGGCAACCTTTACGAAGTATGCCTGACTTCAGTTTTCAACTTCTTTCTGAGTGTTCTTTGTGTGCCTTTAGTCCAGCTTTACAAAAAAGACTTCAAGCCCTTAGTTCTGATACCTATCTTTTTGATTCTGCAATTCACCATCCTGGGCACAGGCGTAGTTTCCATAGTTCGAAACCAACTGCCAATAGCTAGTTCTTTCATAGTCATTTTGGAGTCTTTCCGAATGAGTATGAAGAATCACTCTTACTTCCGAGAAAAACTGCTGTACGGAAAGGGCCCTAACCAGTACCAAAAGTTCGTTCCTGAATACGCAAAGCAACTGGGCTTAACTCAAGACCAAGTAAACATTCCCGAAATAAATATTGAGTCTGCAACTGCAGAGCTAAGTAGGTTTCTTTACTTCTTCTTTGTGCCTACTCTTATTTACAGGGACTCCTACCCCAGACTTAAGGGCAGAATGCGCTTCAACAACATTCTCATCCACACATTTAACTTCATAGGGACTATTGTGTACACTGCTCTTATTTTCAAGGCTTTTTGCATTCCTGAGTTCCAGCATTCAGCTGAACATATGAAAGAAACAAAGGCTCTAGTGATACTTTGGGCAAGTCTCATGTTGCCTTCGATGATGATATTTCTGCTTATTTTCTTCGGAGTCACTCACGCTTGGTTCTGCATTTTTGCAGAGGTCCTGGGCTTCGCAGACAGAGGGTTTTACAGCGATTGGTGGAACTCAAGGGACTTTCTGATGTTTTACAGGAAGTTCAGTGTTGTAATTTACGACTGGGCACACACTTATGTGTTTGTGGACATTATGAGGTTTACAAACAACACTATTGGACAAAGGGGAGCTAGGGCGATTCTTTTTTGTTTGTTGGGGTGCATTATTGAGTGCAGTGTGGACTTGTCNTTGGGGGTTTTCTCGGTAGTTTTGTTTTTGCTCATTAGCGTTACGGGGATATCTGTAGTTCCCCTGGGCTTCAAGTTCTTTAGGTCCAGCAATGTGTTGGTCTGGGTGATCATCATTATGACTAACGGCTTGATAATGACTTTGTACTCCTTAGAGTATTACTCTCTTTTTGACAAAAGCATTCCTTCTCCTTACCAAGAATATGGACTCCTGGGCGTCTTCATCCCTAAGTGGACACTTAAGCTATTTAGTTAATTAAACATCAGAAACTAAACCCTGGGTTTCGGGAATCTTTTGGTCTCTAAGTAAACTCACACTTAAACAACACTCCAAACAAACCCTGCAAACAAGCACTCCTGCAAGTACAAATACCAGAGAAACTAGTCCCCCGCCCAACAGTCCCAAAACTCCTAAGTTCAGGTAAGTTTCAACTGTGAAGAAAGTCCCCAACACCCAAAGCAGTCCAAAAACTAAGTAGTACAGCAAAACAACTACTTTCTGAGTTTCCCATGTGTCGAAGTAAGCCAGTTCAACTAAAGTTCCTTGTTGGAGTTTAGGAAGTTTCATACGTTAATTAATTACAAAATGACTTCATCTTACTAGGACAACGAATTCGCTGCATGAGTCTTTTGGCTAAAGAAGAAGTGTCCTTTAGAATCCAAAGGCTCTTTTCTTTGTAAGAAGGGTCGCAGTGTAAAGGAGTTCTTTTCGAGGAATTCTCGTAGCATAAACGGGCCTCTTTGGAGGACTCTAAGCACAACTTGGGGAGCCTTAATCTTTTAGGCAAAGGAGTTTGGTCACGCATACCAGGGGTAACTGAGTTTCTGATGCAAGGGACTTCAAGGCGTTTGTGCATTTTGTAGGAACTTACTGTGTTTTTGGATTTTTTGGAAAGTTTATTTATAGCTTTGTCAAAGTATGTATTAGGGTAGTGGGAGACTTGTGACTGTGCTCTAGTAGAAGAGTTCTCTGTGTCTAGTCTTTTGGAACTTGCTGTGGTTCTTCTGGACAGGAAACTTTTGTCTAAGTTGTCTGGGTTGGCTTTTTTAAGTGAACTCTGGCTTTTTACGTAATTGGTTTGCTTCAAAACAATAGCTTCATTGATGCGGTTAAGTTTCATTTTATCGTTATAAAATTTGAACATATTTAAGGGAAGCTATTAGTTACCTGGGGAGCCAAAGGAGCTTTGCATTTGTGACTCAGAAAGCGCCTTTGAAAGTTCTTCGTACTGTCTGAAAAAGGTTTTCTGGAAAGCCTCTTGGTATCTGTCTTGGCACATTGCAAGGCACTGTTTTTCATTTGCAGAAAGTTCTTTTTGGGGTCTGGTGACGCATTTCTCAAAGCAAGCTTTAACAGTTCCTTCAATCATGAATCTCACTATGCTTTCTTGCAAGAAGTTCTGAACTCCTCCTGATTCCATTTTTTATTGTAAGCCAGAACTTATTCTAACACTAATAAAACAACCCAAACCCCTACTGAACAGGCTCCGTCTACTATGTAGTCTAAGTCCAAAACCATGTAACTAAAAGTATCCTCTGCGCAGTAAGGAGCTGTTACTAAGTCTATAAAGTTATCGTAGCTGTACTCCCACATTTTCAAGTCTTTTAAAAGTACTTGTTGGCTGTTTTCTTGGCACTCTAGTAAGTAGTACTTAAACACCAAAGAGCTCAGTTCTGGTTTGCAGTACTTCTTTCCGTCCATTCCACATAAGCAACTCGAAAAGTTCCCGCTTACTAACTCGCAGTCCTGCTCATTATTGCACTGTTTGGGATGGACTCCATCTTTGAGGTCAGAACCTGGAACTTCTTGGGGACAGTCTACGTAGTAGTTAGTTACTACTTCTTGAGGAGGTTCAGGTTCCTTTTCAAAGCAGTCTACATGCTTGGACTCTTCTTGCTGCGGAGAAGTGCTCTCAAAAGCATCATACTCCTTTTCCAAGTATTCTTTATTGCAGTCGAGGTATCCACAACCTTTTTCGTTAAGCCAAATTGTGCTGTCGTAGAAAGCAGCACATTTCAAGTAGTCGAGAGAACTGCAGTCGTACGTGTAACACTCAGCACTTGCTAGGATGAACCGCACAACAATGATTAACATCATAATAAATGGGTTGTTGCAGCTCATCACGCCAAGTGACCATTACAAACGAACTTACAAACTGCAGGTTTGCCCCAGCAAGTTCTGACCTTTTGACTCTTTACTCCAAAATCCGCAAAGAGTTCCCTGAACTCCAGTGCCACGCCTTTTACTTGGTTTCTGCAGACGACCAAATCATCAATAGTCAAAAAAAGTACTCTGCTTACCTCAAAACAAGACACAAGTCGAAGTTTTCAGTAGTCAAAGAAAAGCCACACAGTTTCCAGCTTGAAGACTGGAACAAAAAGAGCCTTTCAGTGTTTAAACTGCGACGCAAAAACTACGAACTAGCAGGCACAGGGTTCCTAGTTAGTCCTCGGTTTGCAATAACTACTATGGACAACTTCACGGACCAGAAGTCTCTAAAGAACTACTCTGCCCTTTTCCAAGACTCCCTGAACACTGAAGTCCAAATCAGAAGTGAAGGGGTCTTTTTGCAGTTCCCTGATGAAGAAGGAATTAAGTTTGCTCTTGTAGAGTTAGCTCCTAGTCCAAGCCAACACGACTTCCTGGGCTCGTTGGTGCCAATAAAACTAAACACTGAATTCAAAGCCCAGCCCAACTCCCAAGCTACTGTTATATTTTACACAAGGAACCACCCAGTTCTCCAGGCAGAAACTGCACCTGTCAACGTTTTCGACAACAAGTTTTTTGACTTGCAAACAGCCCTCAAAGAAGGCTCTTCAGGTGCCCCTGTGCTAAACTCTAACTTCGAGCTCATAGGTGTGTTTTCTTCTTACAAAAGTGACGAAATGCCAGGGTCGGGACTCAGAGTTAACTTTATTGTGGAAAAACTAAAAGAAGCGTTCGACTCCAACCAAAGCAAAACCAAAGAAGCACTCCAAGAGATTTGGAATTTTTCTGGACTTCCAATTCAAGAAAACCAAGCAAACGGCTTCCTCAACTACACTTGCTACTTAGACACCTCCAAGCAGTACCTTTGGTACTTCGGTGCCGAGTCCGAAACAGCCAGTAACATATTGGGTTTGCCCACTATGAAAGAAGGTTCTTCTGCAGTCTGCACTCCTTGGGGCATTCTTATGACAGGACCTCCACAAAGTGCTTGGCTTTTTGACGGGGAAGTATTCATTAAGTGCGAAAACATGCTGCAAGAACACCTTTGGCACTGCAGTGCTTACTGGAAAGAGTGTGTTTACGTAATAGGAGGTCAAAACTCTAAGTCTGTCGAAGTTTTTAGTTTCCAAAACCAAAAATGGAACTTAAGTGCCCAACTCCCGCACGAAGTAGCCCGGGGGTCCTGTGTTGCTTCAGACACTATTTACTTGTTAGGAGGCCACACCCTAACAGACTTTTCTGAGAAAATCTTAGCTTTAAGGGAGGGTTACTGGGAAGTCCTTGAAGTAAGGTTGCCCAACCCAAGCATACACTTAGGCATTATTAAACTAAGCACTCAAGAGTTTTTGGTTTTTGGAGGAACAATCCTTAACTCTGACTTAGAAGTAGAAGACAACCTACTTGCTTGGAGTGTTGACGTGGCCAGTTCCAAACTAGAACAGAACCGCAAAATTCAAAAACCACTGAAGTTCGGCAGTTACAACAGTGCAAGCACTGACCAGGAAGCTGTAATTTATGCTAACTCAGGGGAACTGCTTAGGTACTCCTACAAGATCAAGCGAATTTTCTTTAGTTACATGTAAACTTAAGCCCTTTTTAATTCTTAATGGAAGGCACAGAAGATAACTTTATCAGTTTGAACACAATTAACACCTTCCTCCTAACTGTAGTTCTGGCCTTGCTGGGGTTTTACCTTTTCGGACCTAAAAAGGTTCCTTCAGAAGCCTCAAGTCCAAGGTCGAGTTCCTTCCACTCCTCAAGCTCCGACACAAACCTGTTCCAGTACTCAAGTGACATGCAAACCCGGGAAATCTACCGAATAGTAATAACTGGGGGGCCTTGTGCAGGCAAAACCACGGCCCTTACTAAAGTAGCTTCAGAGATGAGGGAAAGGGGCTTCAATGTCTTCATAGTGCCTGAAGCAGCTACTTTGTTAATGAAAGGAGGGGCCTTGATTAACTTAGAGTCAATTGACGCTGCAGGACAAATAGAGTTCCAAACCAACCTTATGCACCTGCAAATGGCACTTGAAGACACCTTTACCGAAATAGCTTCTTCCACCAAAAGAAAAAGCATCATTCTTTGCGACCGAGGACTAATGGACGGTTCTGCTTACATACCAAGCGAGTTGTGGCAGGCCTTACTTGACGAAAGAGGGTGGACTGCTGTGCACCTCCGGGATAGACGCTACGAAGCAGTTATACACATGGTCACTGCTGCAAACGGAGCTGAAGACTACTATACCTTTGCAAACAACGAAGCACGCTATGAAGGACTGGAGTCAGCCAGACAAGTAGACTACAGTCTGCAGGAGTCCTGGATAGGCCACCCCCACTTTACTATAATTGACAACTTCAACAGCAAAGACTTCAAAGAGAAAATCAATAGGTGCGTGCAGCATGTGTGCAGGTACGTAGGAATCCCAGTTCCGACCCAGTACTTCCGGAAGTACCTAGTGAAGAACGAGTCTTTTGACGAAAAGGACATTCCTTCTGGCATTAAGCACGTCAAGATTTACATCGAAGAAGTGTTTTTGAGTTCCACAGACGACATAATTGACAAAATCCAAAAAAGAGGACAGTCCGGGTGCTACATCTACACACACGTCATCCGCAACAAAGAAGTCAACTACGAGTACAGTGTGAGCAAGTGCCAAATTACTTCCCAAGAGTACATGAAACTCATCAAAAAGAAAGACCCCACTCGCAAGCCAGTTAGAAGAGTCAGGCGGTGCTTCATTTTCAAAGGCGAGTACTTCACTCTGGACTACTTCTCCAACGTAAAAAACGGACTCTGGATACTGCGGGTGGCTTCTGAAAAAGATGAAAAGGACATTATGTTCCCTCCCTTTGTGGAAGTCATCAGAAACATCAAGGACGACCCTGGCTACAACATCCACAAACTCGCCAAACTCAACTGGTACCCAAGTCACCAAGACAAACACTACTTTATGGAAGACTATTAATAAATATGGGGTAAACTTCGCATTAGAAAGAGAATCTGGTGTCCTCTTCCCCTACACTAAAAGGAATCCCAGGAACCCTTTCCAAGACTAAGGGTTCGTAACATTCCTAACAACCATAACTTAATTATTGAACTAGCTGTATGATAGAGTCAACTGCGCAAGCTAGACCCAAAGCCATCAGAACGGCTGCTACACCTGAAACTACTAGTTTCTTTGTAGTGTTGTTGGAGATCTTCCAGTAAAGCATTGCGGGGAGCACAAAACTAAGTTCGGCTGCAAATATTCCTCCAAGCACCTTGAAGTAAAACACTGCGTCAGGAACTACTATTGCAACTGCTGCTGCTAGTCCTAAAAGTATCACTGTCAGACTGTAGTACCTGAAGGGACTGGGGGTCAGGTCCGAACCTGCTATGAACTGCTCCATGCTTAAACGCAGAGGGTAGAAGTTAAGGACTACCGCTACTGTAAGGTACAAACAAACCATAACTCGGGCTACCACCATTGGCCAGTCGTAGGCACTGCTTCCTCCTCCCAAAGGAGTCCGAAACACCACTAGGTCTGGCATTTGGTCTAAGTAAGAAAGGTAACCACTCACACCCAAAATAATGTAGAGGAACGCCAGGAGTGCTATAGTTCTGAACACAACCTTGGTCATCCTTACCTTCGAGGGTCTCTGTAACTCTGAGTAAATAATAGGCACGTTTTGCACGGCGTCATAAGCAAAAAAGGTGATTCCCACAGCGTTGAGAATGTTCTTGTTGAGTTTGAAAAACTCTATTTGTTGGGAGAATTCAGGGTTTTCGCTTATGTACACTGGGGACTGGAACAGAACCAAAATTGTAATGTATAAGATACCCACTACACTAAGTAAAGAGAAGTAACTCAAGGAAGTAATTTCTTTGGGAAGCGAAAGCGGCAGCCACACACAAACAGTCAAAGCTAGGATAATGACTACTCTTGCAGTGTCGATGTCTCCCACTCCAATTACTCCAAAGGACTCCAAGACACTTGTCAAAAAGCTACTTACCAGCACCATGTAAGCCGCCACAGTTCCGAAGCACAGTATGGTAACAGACACTTCTGTCAGCCGCCTACCTGCTTCCCCATACAACTTGACTGTGACAGCTACGAAGTCGTAGATCTGTTGGTCGTCACAAACTGCGACTAGAATAAGGTAGTAAACTCCAAAGCAAAGGCCACCTATGATCAGCATAAGTATGCCTAGAATTAACCCGCACTGGTTAACTGCGTAAGGCAAAGAAAGCAGCCCTGCACCTATGGCAGAAGCACACAACGTAAAGATAGAACCTCTCAGGGAACCCGGAGTTATCCGGGAAAAGGATCTTTGGCACCAACTTGGTTTGAAAATTGCGTACGGCTGCTGGGATTCCATTTTTGTAAGAATAATACATGGCTAGTTGCGGAGATGAAGACGACGTAGACTTAAAGAGTCTGACTCGCAAAAACACTTGGGACTCCAAAGACGAAGTAGTGGAAGTGTCTCCAAAAGGACGGTTTTTCCGCGTAATTTTAATGTAGTTCAACGACGAGTTGGGATCAGGTGCTTACAAAAGAGTTTACAGAGGCCTTGACAACGATTTAGGCTGCGAAGTAGCTTGGAATGTCATTTGTTTGAAGAACTTGCCTAAACACGACAGGTCGCAGATTGCAGAAGAAGTTAAGCTCAACCGGAAACTTAACCACCCTAACATAGTCCACTTTATTTCAGCCTGGACAATTCCTTCTCGAGAAGAACTTGTTTTCATAACTGAGTTAGTCACGGGGGGTTCCCTCAGACAGTACTTAAAAAAGATCAAGTATCCTAGACTCAAGGTAGTTAAGTTGTGGTGTCGGGGAATCCTGTCGGGACTTTGCTACCTGCACTCCCAACTCCCCTACCCCATAATCCACAGAGACCTAAAGACAGACAACATTTTCGTGATGTCCAACACCGGCGACGTCAAGATAGGTGACTTCGGGTTGTCTACTTTAATGAGGAACTCTTTGCAAACTTCAGTGCTGGGGACTCCCCAGTACATGGCTCCTGAACTCTTTGAAGGCCACTACAACACTGGAGTCGACGTTTATGCCTTTGGAATGTGTGTTATGGAAATGTGCACTCTCAACGCACCTTACAAAGAGTGTAAGAACCCTGGTTCGATTTACAAAAAAGTTATATCTGGCGAAATGCCTTTAGGACTGGAGCAGATTCAAGACCCCGAAGTCAAAGATTTTGTTTTGGAGTGTCTCAAACCCCTGGACTCCAGACCTATTTGTAAAGAACTCCTTTCTCACAGATTTTTAGAAATCAATGAAAACAGTCCTTCCACACACGTTCCTGTAAGAATTACGCCTTTAGGTGCAGAGTCGCCTCAAAGCCTCAAGAACTCTTCCCAAGTAGCGATTTCGATTATAGTGAAGCATGAAACTAAAGGGCCCCAGCAAGTGTGTTTTGACTTCAGAAAAGACTTGGACACTCCTGAAAGAGTTGCTGAAGAAATGGTGAAGGAACTTGCTTTGGACCAAGCCCTTGTGATACCCATTGCCCAAGAAATTGAAGCAAGGGTTAAAAGGTCACTTGAGGACAAAAGCCTTTCTTTTTCACGCAAGTTCCAAACTTTCAACCAAAGCTCAGAACCCAAAACTTGTGACTTTTTAGGACTCTCTGAAGAACCTTTGCAAACCCTAGAGTCTAGTTACTTTTCCGAAAACAAAATGCGTCCAGTGTTTTCTGAGAGTGACTTGTTGTCACTTGAAGAAAAACAACTCCAAAGCACAGCTTCGCTGAAGTACGTGCTGAAGAGAGGGTCGTTCCACAACGACCGAGAAAGAGTTATAGCTTTGCAAAGAGTCCTTAAAATATCTTTAAACTGCAAAACTGAAGTGGACGGGTACTTTGGAGTGCACACTGAATCGCTTGTAAAAATGTTCCAAAAAATGAAGAACTTAAAGTGCGATGGCGTGGTAACACCTGAGCTATGGAAGATTCTGATAGAAGACTATGAAAGGTGCAAAGAACAAGGCAACCTACTAGAGTGAATTAATGTTAATTTTAGCTGCTTATACTAAAAGGCCTCACAAGTCTGCTTACTAAGCCCTCGAACTAAAAACTACTTGGACCCAGGATTTTATACCTGAGTTTGCGTTCCGATGTGACATTTTTCCCAGCTTAAATATGAAATTACACCGGGACTTATATAAATTTCAATTATCATGAGAAATACAGTCCTGGTGTGTATATTTATAGCCATTGGTGCTTGGTCCCAAAACTTGACACTCAGTTGCGACAACCCTCTGTTCAGTGAAGAGTACTGGCCTTCCGAATTAGGAACGCGACCTCCCTATTTGGATGAGCCAGAAAAACTGGAGGGAAAACTTGACATTTGTGGAGACGTTCAGATCAACGGGACTTCTTGCTGCAACCAAAACACTGTTCAGGAAATCGAAAAAATATTCCTCGAAAGGCGCGAAAAGATTAGGAACCAAACCGAGTTGTTCATTGGTAAAATCAGGGACACTGTCAATGACTTCGACCCTGAAAACCAAAGAGACTTTGGAAAGGAGTACGACGAAGAAGGAAACAGACAGAAAAACCAAACAAGTGGAAGAAGGCTACAAGACTTAACTGAAGATAACTCTGCAGAAGAACCTCAAACCACCTCTGGACAAACAGAAACCGAGACTCTTCTTGAAGACGAGTTCTTTTCAGAACAAGAAACTACTGAGGCAAATGCTTCAGAGGCAGAGCTTCAAGAACTTGAAGGTGTTTTGGTTCAAGAGACTGAAATCAGCGAAAGCGAATTGCAAGAAGCTGAAGAAGGATTAGTGGAAAATGAAACCATGGTAGAAACCGAAGCTATGGAGGATGAAACTATGGTAGAAGAAACCGAAGCCATGCAGAATGAAACTATGGCTGAAGAGACTGAAGCTATGGAGGATGAAACTATGGCTGAAGAGACTGAAGCCATGCAGAATGAAACTATGGTAGAAGAAACCGAAGCCATGCAGAATGAAACTATGGCTGAAGAGACTGAAGCTATGGAGGATGAAACTATGGTAGAAGAGACTGAAGCTATGCAGAATGAAACTATGGCTGAAGAAACAGAAGCTATAGAGGATGAAACTATGGTAGAAGAAACCGAAGCCATGCAGAATGAAACTATGGCTGAAGAGACTGAAGCCATGCAGAATGAAACTATGGCTGAAGAAACCGAAGCCATGCAGAATGAAACTATGGTAGAAGAAACAGAAACAGAAGAAGGCCTAAAGCCCCAAGAAGAAAAAGAACCAGAAGAAGCAGCCTCAGAAGAGCTTCAAACAGAACTAGAAGAAATTAAAGCCCAAGAAGAAGAATTCGAAGACGAAGATAGGGGAAGGCCCTTGTACAGAGGCAACAGACGCTACCGACCCGCCATCCTAGAGCTTCCTGAGTCGTCCCAAGAAACAGTCACTGAAGAGGTTCGGGACTTAAATGCCTTTATGAAGGAGTATTCCCAACAAGCAGCAAAGTGCTTAAGAGGAATCCTTAACCACTTTGCAGGAATGCTTTGCATGGGATGCCACCCTGGTTGGCAAGAATTCGTTAACCAAACTGACCAAGGAATCAGAGTCAAACTACAAGAAGACTCCTGCGATTCGCTTTTCAGCGACTGCGAAAGCTACCTAGAGTACTACCAAGAACTGCCCACTCGGATGAACCAGACGATTTCAGAACTAGAAAAAGAGTTCAAAAAGTCAAATGCATCCTTGGAAGAGTACCACTTGGAAGACCTCAAGGAACTCATAAATTACGAGCAAGGAGTTACTGTGTGCAAAAACGAACAAGAGTGCAGAGACTTGGTGTGCAACAAAATGCCTGGAGAACAAAGTGGATTTTTGCCACAAGCCAAAACTTTCTATGACCCAGGAGAGATTGAAGCAAGTAGGAGACTCCAAAAAGAAGTGAGTTTTGAGTACTCTGAAGAGGGGTACAATCCCTACGAAGTAGGCAAGGAAAGCGGGTTAGACTCTGAAATCAAAGTCGAAGACCAGTCTGCTATTGAAGACGAAGACGAGGAGTTCGCAAAAGTCCTCACAAGTCTTTTGATCTCAGTTTTAATCTTATACATATAATTTACTATGTTCTTTAAAAACCCAGAAGGCCAGGACCTGTTTTGTAAGTACTTCCAAAAGTCCCAAAGCAAGGAAATTTACATACTCTGTCATCGGAATGGCTCCAGCATAGACTGCTCTATTTATCCCCTCCTAGGCAAAAACCTGTCAGTCAACATTTTCGGATTTGACTTTTCGGGACACGGCAAAAGCCAAGGAACCTACAACTACGCAGGTTTTCTCCAGCAAGCCAAAGACCTCCAAAGTGCTTACTTGTTCCTCAAAGCCCAGGGCTTCCAGGTCAAGGGAGTGATTGCTCACTCCAAAGCTGCAAATGTAGCTATAATCCACAATGCTGCTTTTGGAACTATTCCAAACGTAATTGCAGTAGCTCCGCGGTACTTCATGGGTGAGTTTCCAGCTTTGTTTCTGCCGAAGTACAGAAAAATCGCCCGAAAAGGCAAAGCAAAAGTCCAGACTGCCAAGGGCAAAGAAACAGTAACCATGGACATGCTCAAGGAAAGAATGTCTGTGGACATGAAGTGCTACTGCCAGAAGTGCTCAGGAAACCTTTTCATTGTGCACGGCAGAGAAGACGACAATTGCCCTGTTACAGACGCCCATATGTTTGTGCAGGCTCTAGGAAGTCACTTGATGCAGTTACACATTGTTACAGGCGACGACTCCTTTGAAAACAACACAGACAACTTAGTGGAAGCACTTGAAGAAATCTTCACCTGTATAAACGAGTGTATATAATTAGTGAATAACGTTGTTATACAATTAATAATGCAGTCCGTTTGGGGAATTGTCCGGAAGGCTTGGGATGGAATATCCACACAGGAAAACATTGAAGAGTTTTGGGAGGTGACTGACGTGGTGTCGGAAGTAAGTGAAAAGGTGTACTCGGTCTTCATGGATTGGATTTGGGAACAAGGAGAGATCATGATATGGAATAGAAGGATGCAGCGAGCAAAGGACTGGAAGTCTTGGGAGTTCTCTGCAAAGAAACTCGACGAACTCAGAGGCATGGAAGACTGGAAGAAACGCGATGCAAGCACGCTTTACGACTACAAATTGTTGAAAAGACGACTGAGACTCATCAGGAACATGCGCGAAAACGAAAACATTGAGGCCTTGGTACACCACTTGAGGTCAGGACTCTTGAGAGGACTAGGAGGTTGCCTGAACCCTGAACTTTACAAGCGGTGCTTGGTAGGCACTAAGCAAATAATCCAGGAGTACCAAGAAGAAGTTTGCAAGTCGCTTAAGTGCATTGTTGACTCCTCTAAGTTCCCGCTAAAAGCCAAACTAACCTTTTTTTCGGAAAGCAGATATGCTTTTGGAAAAACAGCCCTGATGCTAAGTGGGGGCGCGAGTCTAGGCATGTACCACTTGGGAGTGGTCAAAGCTCTTTACAAAAAAGACCTGCTTCCCAGAGTGATTTGTGGCACTTCTGCCGGCTCAATTGTAGCTGCTATGGTTGGAACTACTTCTCCCCAGGACCTTCCTAACTGGTTTGCTTCCGGAAAGATCAAGTACGGCCCTTTTGCAGGCAAAGAAAAAGGCTCAGTTTACAGAAAACTAAGGAGGTTTTTGACCAGTGGCCACTTCATGGACATTAAAGTTCTCGAAACCTTCGTTAGGGCCAACGTTGGCGAACTGACTTTCCAAGAAGCCTTTGAAAAGACTGGAACCATTTTAAACATTACTGTAAGCGAGTCAAGTGAACACCAGGACTACAGACTTATGAACTATTTAACAGCCCCACACGTTTTGATCTGGAGTGCTGCTATAGCTAGTTGTGCGATTCCTTTAGTTTTTGAACCTGTGGAACTCAAGTGCAAAAACCACAAAGGGGAGATAGTTTCCTACCACCCTCCAGGTTTGAAGTTCATAGACGGCTCTGTGAAGGCAGACCTGCCTATGCAGAGACTTTCGGAACTCTTCAATGTAAATGCCTTTGTAGTTTCCCAGGTGAATCCCTGGGTGATTCCTTTGCTCACGCCTGACGACGGGGGCAGTCACGGGCACGATTCCTTGCTTTTCAGACTAATCAAAAACATTAAAAAACTAATTTTGATGGAATTCAGACACAGAGTGCAGCAGTTCAACTTGCTAGGGTACTCCAAGTGTTTGTCTGGGTTTTTAGGAATCTTCACTCAAGAGTACAGAGGCAACGTTACGATCTGGCCTGTGCCCTCTGTGAAGGACTACTTAAACATTCTTTCGAACCCCAGCGAAGAAGACATCCAGCGCTTCATTGAAAAAGGAATGCTCAGGACTTTCCCAAAGGTCAACATGGTCAGTTCCATTTTAGCTATAGAAAAAACCTTTGAAAAGTGCTACTTGCAAATCAGAGAAAAACTCCAAGTCGACTCAGTAACTCTGAGAGTAGCTCTTAAAAACCAAAGTGAGCAAATAAAGTTCAAAGAACACCACATCCACCCTGGATTTAGCATTTTGCCAGAACTAAAGGAACTCATTGACCAAGAATGCCCTCTTAGCGATAACGATTAATGCTTACGTTTTTTCTTAGGCGACTGTGTTGACTCCAAAAGCCCCAAAAAGTCAGAGATGTTTTCTTCTTCTGGGTTTTGTCTCGAAAGTTTCTTTCTGTAGCGCTTTTCTTCCTTGGAAAGATTGAGTCTCCTGAAGTTAGCTTCTTCGTACTCTTGTTGGGCTTTTTCTAACTCCAAAAGTCTTTTGTGCCCAGTGTTCGACCTCACTTCCACAGGTTCGTCTCCTAGTTCTTCTTTGAGTTCTTCTACGAAAGTTGACTTCGCAAGTCTTTTTTTGAGCCTTTCTTGTTCTTTGGCAGCTTTGGTGTCTTCTGTGTACTCTACAGCTTGCATCTTGGGAGGCTTGTAGACTCCTGGTTTTTCGTTTTTGTGAGTTTGAGTTTCGAAGGCTTCAGGGTTGGGTTTGTGTTTGAGTTGCGGTTCAAAGTCCAACTGGGAAAGTTTGTCTAGTTGGTACTGGAGTTTGAGTTCTATAGGTTTGAGTCTTTCAAACAAGCTTTTCAGTTTCACCATGTGTTTTTCTGTTGGTTCAGTGTTGGTTTCTTCTGTGCTTTGGTAAATTGAGTAAGCGTAATTAATGCAGTAGTCCAGCAAAATATTGTTTTTGAGTTCCATGAAAGAGTTCTTTTGGCTAGTTAGTTGTTCACTCTTGGCCTTTACTTTCTGGACTTTGTCTAGTATTTCGTTCTGCAGTACCTTGAAGTCCTGGACTTTGCCTGAGGAGTCCATTTATAAATGCACTTGGACTTCCGAATTACTCACCTGCATTATAAATGGATCAAAAGAGAAGAAGCTTAAGGTCAAACTCTTCAAAGAACTTTTCCAAAAAAGTCACCACTCCCCAGGAAACTTCCAGACCTAGCAAAAACAACCGCACTCCGGAAATCAAAAGGCCTTCTTCAAAAACTTACCTCCAAAAAACTCCAACAGCTTCTTCTAAAAAGGTTTTTGAGTTTTTGCCCTCTCGTATCGACTCTGTTTCCACCCAGTCCCAAACCAACTTCATCAAAAAGAAACTCTTAACTCATTCAAAACCTACTAAAAACGCAATTCTAACTTCCAGCAAAGACTTAATTAAGTGCATCAAGCAGTCACATACCAACAGAAACTCCAACAAAGCATCTGAACTAGACAGACCCCAAACCCGCCACTTCACAGCTACAAACAAACACCCCCTTAACTTAGCAAGCAAAACGTCTAGAGTCAGCCTCCTGAGCAAAAACCAGGAAGGAGCAACTGACAGAGTCAAGTCTTTAACTACTAGATTCTCCAAAAAAACCATCCCTTCCAGGAACCACCAGTCGCTTAACGTAAGGAACTCAAAAAAGTCTCCTTCACTCAACAGTAAAATAATTTACTCTCACAAAACCAAAACTGGAAGCACAATGGGGAAGTCCAAAAAGTTCAACCAAGACAACTACTTCATAAAGATTCCTTTTCTGGCACAAAACCAAAGTTTAGTGGGAGTGCTTGATGGTCACGGAGTCAACGGACACAAAGTGTCTAGTTTTGCCAAAAGAGCACTTCCAGTTTTTCTGCAGAACTACCTTCCCAAAAGTAACTTTTATTCAGTCAACGACAAAAAAGAGCCATCCTCCAAAGAGAAGTTCGTTATAAACGAAGCTTTCAAAAAAGCCTTTTTAGAAACTAACTTAGGTTTGAACCAAAGTCAAAAAATAAACATTGACTTTTCTGGAACTACAGCTGTTGTAGTCCTAATCATAGACAAAGTGTGCTTTTGTGCTAACTTAGGGGACTCCCGCGCTGTAATAGGGTCTTTGGAAAACAACAAGTGGAGGGCAATTCCTCTTTCCTACGACCATAAACCAGACGACGTTCTTGAAAAACAAAGGATTTTGGAAGCAGGAGGCCAAGTCGAACCCTTTTTTGACGAATATGGAGAACCCGTTGGACCAGCTAGAATCTGGGTGGAAGGAGAAGGTTACCCAGGACTAGCCATGGCTAGGTCCCTAGGGGACAAAGTAGGTTCTGAAGTAGGGGTTATTGCTGAACCCCAAGTCATGGAACACCTCATTCTGCCAAACCACAAGTTCATTGTGCTTGCCACCGATGGGATCTGGGAGTTCATGTCGAACCAGGAGTGCGTAGAAATAGTTTCCCGGTTCCAGGAAACACAAGACCCACAGGGAGCCTGCGACCAACTCCTGAAAGAAGCTGTCAAAAGGTGGAAAAAGAACGAAAGTGTAATAGACGATATTACTATTTTCGTGGGGTTTTTAAATTAATGACTGTATAATAACTCTGTAATAGGATAAAATTAACTATGTTAGGATTGCTCAGCCAGCAAGAACTTAGCACTGAGCAACGAGTCTTTGCCCGATTCCATGGTAGCCATCAAGTACACTGCAAACCCCACCGTAAGCACCAAAACTAATGGAAGCCAAATACAAATTTGGGTCAAACCTACGTCTTTGCCTACTTCATCTTGACACAAAACTCCGAGCACCATCAAGCTTAAGAGAAAAACCCACTTCGCCATGATTATTAAACTAAACTGTCCAAACTCTTGATAAATGCAGACTTAACTCCTGAATTGTTGAAGTCAAACTTCAAAGCATTCCAGTACAAGGCAACTGCTTCTTGGAACTCGCCTAGGGAAAAGCGAGCTTGGGCTTCTCGGAATGAAGCTTTTGTGTTATTGGGGTCTATAGCTCTGGCAATGTTTGCGTCTTCCGAAGCTTCTTTGTAGTTTCCCGTGAAAAAGTAACCCTGTGACCTGTTTGAGTAGTATATTGACTTGGGAACTATTTCTATGGCTTGTGTATACAGTTCTATGGACTCTCTGTAGTCTTTTTTCGAAAAAGCTGAGTTTCCCTGGGCTTTGACTGCCTCTGCCCTTTCAGTTTCCTCTTCTGAAGTTTCTTTAACAGGAGCTGGGTTTGTCGGGGGAACTTTAAGCAGTAAATCAATGACTTCGTAGTGCTTTTCTCTGAAGGCTGCCTTTACAACTCTTCCAGTAACTCTAGCACCGCTTCCAAGTAGCTTAAGTAAAGTGTCATTTAAGTTAGACTCAGCAGCAACTTCAAGTGGAGTTACAAAGTCAGTTCCAGTAAGTTCTAGGTCAGCTTTGTGTTGGAGCAGTAATTCAATGGCTTGAGTGTAGCCCATAGAACTTGCAATTACCAAAGGAGGAGGGAAGTACTTTCCTTTAGACCCGTTGGGGTCTGCTCCTTGCCTCAGTAGCATTTCCAACAACTCAGTGCGTTTCCAAATCAAAGCTAGTTCCAGAGGAGTGCCGTTTTGGCTTTCTTCTTGTATGTCGAATCCTTCTTGAATGCAAAACTCTATGATGGGCATGAAGCCTGACTCAACTGCAATGTGCAAAATAGACATTCCTTTGTTGTTTCTGTGGAAAATACTTTCTGGGTAGTTAGACTTTAGGTGCTCAATCATAGGCAACTCTTCACTGTAGGCTGCCAAACAAGCAACATTGTTTCCTAAGTCGTCTGTTTGCGAAATTTGGGCTCCGTTGGACACCAGCCACTCCAAAACTTCAATTCGGCTTTTTTGAGCTGCAAAGTGAATGAGTCCTTTGCCGTTGCCTTCT
>PR_CR_10_Liq_1_inCRDRAFT_1000841_pt1 | contig 18383 bp, 17 predicted proteins | sample PRCRCaboRojoPR_3_FD_10241 | JGI IMG/M metagenome (IMG submission 10241)
GGGGGGGGGGGGGAGCCGATCGATGGCGCGGGTCCAGCGGGCGACGAGCTCGGTGACGGGCTCGCCGCGCTCGTAGCGGGCGAAGAGCGCGGCGCGGGCCTCGGCGAGCTCGGCCTTGTAGGCGGCGATGACGGCCGCAGCACCGCCCGGGCCGTTCTTGGCCGCGCCGTGAAGGCTGGTCTGGGCTGGGGCTTGTACTGGGGGGGCTTGTACTGGGGCCTGGGCCATGGACTCCGCTCCGGCGGCGATGGTTGCGGGTGAATTGCGGGCCCGTTGCTCGATGCTGCCGTTCGGTGGCCGCCCGCGGGCGCGCGCAGCGGTGTGCCGCCCGGTGTCGTCGGTCAGGCCGCGGCCGCGGTGCGCTCCTCTGCGCGCAGCGTGAGGATGTCACAGCCGTCCGGCGTCACCAGGATGGTGTGCTCCCACTGGGCGGACAGGCTGCGATCTTTGGTGACCACGGTCCAGCCGTCCTGCAGCAGCTTCACCTGGCGCTTGCCGGCGTTCACCATGGGCTCGATGGTGAAGCACATGCCGGGCTCCAGCCTGAGTCCATCCGCCGGCTTGCCGTAGTGGAGCACCTGCGGGTCCTCGTGGAACTCCCGGCCGATGCCGTGCCCGCAGTACTCGCGGACGACCGAGTAACGATGGCCCTCCACGAAGCTCTGGATGGCGTGACCGATGTCGCCCAGCGTCGCCCCGGGGCGGACGGCAGCGATGCCGGTGTACATGGCCTGCTGGGTGACCGACACCAGCCGCTTCGCCAGCACCGAGGGCTCGCCCACGAAGAACATCTTGCTGGTGTCGCCGTGGTAACCGTCCTTGATCACGGTGACGTCGATGTTGACGATGTCGCCCTTCTTGAGGCGCTTGTTGCCTGGGATGCCATGGCAGACCTGGTTGTTCACCGAGGTGCAGATAGAGCGCGGGAATCCGCGGTAGTTGAGCGGCGCGGGCACGGCCCCCTGCACGTCCACGATGTATTCATGGCAGATGCGGTCGAGCTCGCCCGTGGTCACGCCGGGCGCGACGTGCTCGCCGACCATCTCCAGCACCGCCGCCGCCAGGCGCCCGGCGACCCGCATTTTCTCGATCTCGGCCTCGGTTTTGATGGTTACCGCCATGTCGCTCAGTGAGGCTTTGAGGTTTGCGTCATATTCTCAGTGTCGCGGCGGCAGCGCCGCTGCGTTGATTGCCCGGCGTCCGTCGGGCTGTGGGCGCGTCCCGTGACCAGCGGCCACGCGCCGGGACCAGTTGCAGGGATGCGCGCATGCCCGGCTGCGGCGGGACTCGCCGGGTCGCTGTCGGGCCGGGCCGCAGTCCCCATTCCGCCGGCGGCTGGCGCCCCTGGTCTGCCCGCGGGGGTAGGCCCTGGGGTATGCCCTGAAGCGCCCGGGCGTCCTCGCCGGCGCCCTGTTCCATCAGATGGGCGTGTCTCCCGCAGCGTGCAAGATTGCCCGCAAAAGACCCCGCATGGTATAAAACGCGACGGAACTGGGCAAACGCACCGCGGTTTCTCTGTTGAAAGCCACGCGTGTTGGGCCCGCCGCTTCGTGTGCGGCCCGGCCACGGGTCGGCACTACCCGACTGAACGACCGAATTCCTTTGGTGATGATGTCGCGCCACCGTCCTGCGCAGGGCGTGGCGTGGTCGCCGTAACGCCACACACGCGCCGACACAGGGTGCCGGGTGCCCGGCCTCCGGGTTGCACCCTGGGGCGCGTGGAGGTTCAACCCAGCAGAGGCAATCTCATGAGCGACGTGTCCATGCGGCAGATGCTGCAGGCCGGTGTCCATTTCGGCCACCAAACCCGTTACTGGAACCCGAAGATGGCCGCGTACATCTTCGGCCAGCGGAACAAGATTCATATCGTCAACCTGGAAAAGACCCTGCCGCTCTACCAGGAGGCGATGGGCTACATGGGCAAGCTCGCCGCGAACGGCGGGCGTGTCCTGTTCGTCGGCACCAAGCGCGCTGCCCAGGAGGCCATCCGCGAGCACGCGAGCCGCTGCGGCATGCCCTACGTCAACCATCGCTGGCTCGGCGGCATGCTGACCAACTTCAAGACCGTGAAGCAGTCCATCCAGCGCCTGAAAGAGCTGGAGGCCATGTTCGAAGATGGCAGCATCGAGCGCTTCGGCAAGAAAGAGGCGCTGACCCTGAGTCGCGAGCGCGACAAGCTTGAGCGCAGTCTCGGCGGCATCAAGCACATGGACGGCCTGCCCGATGCCATGTTCGTGGTCGACGTGGGGCACGAGAAGAACGCCGTCTCCGAAGCCAACAAGCTCGGCATCCCCGTGGTGGGCGTCGTGGATACCAACAACGATCCAAGCCGGATCGACTATGTCATCCCCGGCAACGACGACGCCATCCGCGCCGTACGGCTGTATATCGAGGGGGCCGCGGATGCGGTGCTCGACGGCCGCCGCACCGCCGCGGCCATGGCCGGTCGGCGCGACGACGTGGCGGATGCCGCAGCGGCAGCCGAGAGCGCTCCCGCCGAGCCTGCATCTGCTCCAGCGTCTGCGCAGGAGCCCGCCGGCGAAGCCGCTGCGGCCTCCTGAGGCGCTGCCGACAAACCGATTCTTTCTTACCGTTTCCAGTACTGGAGTAGGCAATGGCAATCACTGCCAGTTTGGTGAAGGAGCTGCGTGAGCGCACGGGCGCCGGCATGATGGAGTGCAAGCGCGCGCTGCAGGAGGCCGACGGCGACATCGAGGCGGCCATCGAGGCCATGCGCAAGTCCGGTCAGGCCAAGGCCGCGAAGAAGGCCGGTCGCATCGCGGCCGACGGTGTCGTGGTCCTGCGCGTCGCCGATGACGCCGGCCAGGGCGTCATGGTGGAGATCAACAGCGAAACAGACTTCGTGGCGAAGGACGAGAACTTCGTGGGCTTCGCGGACGCGGTGGGGGATACGGCGCTCGCCAGCGATGCCGCAGACGTGTCCGCGCTCGCCGAGCAGCCCCTTGCGGGCGCCGCCGACACCACCGTCAATGTCGCTCGCGAGGCGCTGATCGCGAAGGTTGGCGAGAACGTCCAGCTGCGGCGCCTGGTGCGCTTCGACGCCCCGGAGGGGAAGCTGCACAGCTATCGTCACGGCGTGCGTATCGGTGTCATCGTGGACCTCGTCGGCGGTGATGCCACCCTCGGGCGTGACATCGCCATGCACATCGCCGCCACCAATCCCATGTGCGTCAGCGCCGACGACGTGCCGGCACAGGCGCTGGAGCGTGAGCGGGAGATCTTCCGCGCGCAGGCGCTGGAGAGCGGCAAGCCGCCGGAGATCGTAGACAAGATCATCGGCGGGCGCATGCGTAAGTTCACCGAGGAGGTGACGCTGCTGGGGCAGGCGTTCGTGAAGGACCCGGACACCACCGTCGAGAAGCTGCTCAAGCAGGCCGGTGCCAAGGTCGCCGCCTTCGCGCGCCTGGAGGTGGGCGAGGGGATCGAGAAAAAAGCGGAGAACTTCGCAGAAGAGGTGCAGGCGCAGGCCAAGCAGGCGGAGTGAGAGCGACGCGCTGCCCCCGTCGGCGGCTGAACCTGCGCCGGATCAGTGGACGCGACTTTGTGGTCGAGCCCCGGCGCGCGTCGTCGGGTATCATGCACAGCCATCCTGTGCCAGGGCACGGCTGGCGTCATGCCGTCATGCTCGCGTGACGCGCCGCCGTCTCGTGCTCAGGGCTGACGATCGCGCGGCGACGCCCGGGCGCCGGCATTGCCAACAGCCAGCTGCATTCATCGCTGCCCATCTCATCGCTGCCTATCCATGAGCGAAACACCGCCACGACCGCGCAGGATACTCGTCAAGCTGAGCGGTGAGGCGCTGCTCGGTACCGGCGAGTGCGGCATCGACCCGGACGTCCTCGCGCGCCTGGCCGGAGACGTGGCGGACTGCGCCCGCAGCGGCACCGAGATCGCCCTGGTGCTCGGGGGCGGCAACCTTTTTCGCGGCGCGGGCCTCGCGGCGCGCGGCATGGACCGGGTGACCGGCGACCACATGGGCATGCTCGCCACGGTGATGAACGCGCTCGCGATGCAGGACGCGCTCGAGCGCATCGGTGTGCCGACGCGGGTCATGTCCGCGCTCAAGATCAATCAGGTCTGCGAGGATTACATCCGCCGTCGTGCCGTCCGCCATCTGGAGAAGGGGCGGGTGGTGCTCTTCGCCGCCGGTACCGGCAATCCCTTCTTCACCACGGATTCGGCGGCGAGCCTGCGCGCCGTCGAGATCAATGCGGACCTGATGGTCAAGGCGACCATGGTGGACGGGATCTACTCCGCTGATCCGAAGCAGCACCCGGATGCGGTGTTCTATCCTCGCATCACCTATGATCAAGCCCTGCGCGAGCGTCTGGGCGTGATGGACCTCACCGCCATCGTGCTCTGCCGCGACAATGGTATCCCCTTGCGGGTGATGAGTATTTTTGAGCCCGGGGCGCTCCAGCGGGTCGCCGCCGGGGGGGACATCGGCTCGTTGGTCGAGCCTGGACACGAAGCATGATCGATGACATCAAGAAAGACGCTGCCGAGCGCATGGGCAAGAGCGCCGAGGCGCTGAGCCACGAGCTCGCAAAGATCCGCACCGGACGGGCACATCCGTCACTGCTGGACCATGTCCGCGTGTCCTACTACGGCAGCGACGTGCCCATCAGCCAGGTGGCGAGCGTCGCCGTCGAGGACGCCCGCACACTGACGGTGACGCCCTGGGACCGGAACATGGTCCCGGTGGTGGAGAAGGCCATTATCCAGTCCGACCTCGGCGTCAATCCGAACACCGCCGGTACCGTGATCCGCGTGCCCATGCCGCCGCTCACCGAAGAGCGCCGGCGCGACCTCCAGAAGATCGCCCGGGCCGAGGCGGAGCAGGCGCGCGTCGCCGTGCGCAATATCCGCCGCGATGCCAACCAACAGCTGAAGGAGCTGGTGAAGGAGAAGCTCATCTCCGAGGACGACGAGCACCGCGGCGAGGAGATCGTCCAGAAACTCACCGACCAGTTCGTCAAAGAGGTGGACCGGATTCTGGAGGAGAAGGAAGCGGACCTGATGTCCATCTGAGCCGGCGCGTGCGAGACGCACTGCAAGTGACTAGCGAGATCACGGCCATCGACCAAGGCGACAGGTCCAGGCGTGTGCCGGAGCACGTCGCCATCATCATGGATGGCAACGGGCGCTGGGCCAACCAGCGGGGTCTGCCGCGAACGGCCGGTCACCGCGCGGGTGCGAAGAGCGTGCGCGCTGTCGTCGAGGAGAGCGTGCGCCACGGCGTGCGTGTGCTCACGCTGTTCGCGTTCAGCAGCGAGAATTGGCGCCGCCCTCCGGGCGAGGTCATGGTGCTGATGGAGCTGTTCATGAGCACGCTGCAGGTGGAGGTGCAGCGGCTGGTGGAGCACGAAGTGCGCTTGCGCATCATCGGCGACCTGTCCGCATTCTCCGAGCGCCTGCGGGCGCAGTTCAAAGAGGCAGAGGCCGCCACACAGCACAACCGCCGTCTGACCCTCCAGGTCGCCGCCAACTATGGCGGTCGCTGGGATATCACCCAGGCGGTGCGCGCCATCGCCCGGGAAGTGGCCGAAGGACGGCTGACACCGGATGCCATCGACGAGGCAGCCGTCGCCGCACGGCTCTCCTTTCCGGACGTGCCGGACCCCGATCTCTTCATCCGCACCGGTGGCGAGAAGCGCATCAGCAACTTCCTGCTCTGGCAGTCCGCCTACGCGGAGCTCTATTTCTCCGATCTGATGTGGCCGGAATTCGATGCCGCGGCCTATGGTGCAGCGCTGAGCGACTTCGCCCGCCGCCAGCGGCGCTTCGGGCTCACGAGCGAGCAGATTGCGGCAAGCGCCGATGCCGTGGGTGGCTGAGGCGGCCGTGCCCGGCGATGCGCTGCGCGCACGGCTGCGGACCTCGGCGTGGCTGATCCCCGTCGTCATCGGCGCAGTATTGCTGCTGCCGACACCGCTGTTTGCCGTGTTCCTGGCGGTCATCGTCCTGATCGGCGCCTGGGAATGGGTGGCGCTCGCCGGTGTGCACGACCCCGCGGCCCGTGCCGCGGGCGTCGCGGTGCTCGGGGTGACGCTGCTGCTGCTCTGGCGCGTCGGTGCCGGCGAGGCACTGCTGGTGCCGGCGGCGCTGTGGTGGCTCGGCTTCGCCGCGGCGCTGCCGCGCCTGCACGTGCGCCCGGCCGCTGCGGGGGTGGACCGGGCACTGCTGGCCCTGGGTCTGCCGGTGCTCGCCGCGCCCTGGCTCGCACTGGTGGGACTGCATGGCGACCCCGCCGGCGGCGCCATGCTGGTGCTCGGGCTCATGTGTCTGATCGCGCTGGCGGATTCGGCGGCGTACTTTGTCGGGCGGCGCTTTGGCCGGCACAAGCTGGCGCCCCGGCTCAGCCCCGGCAAGACCTGGGAGGGCTTCTACGGCGCGCTCGCCGCCGCCGGGCTCGCACTGCTGCTCACCGGCCTGGTGCTGCGTCTGGAGCTGGCCACGACGCTGGTGCTGACGCTGCTCGGGGTGGCCACCGTGGCCCTCTCCGTGGTCGGTGACCTGTTCGAGAGCTGGCTCAAGCGGCGCCGCGGGGTCAAGGACGCAGGGGCACTGCTGCCGGGGCATGGGGGCGTGCTGGACCGCATCGACAGCATGATCGCGGCGGCCCCGATATTCGCACTGGGTTTGGTCTTGCTGGGGGTGGTGCAATGATGCTGGGGGTGGTGCAATGAAAGGCATCGCAATTCTGGGCTCCACGGGCTCCATCGGCGTCAGCACGCTGGACGTCGTCGCCCGACACCCGGAGCGTTTCCGCGTCGTCGCGCTGACGGCCCATCGCAATGCCGAGCGCCTGGCCGGGCAATGCCGGCGCTTCCGGCCCGACTACGCCGTGATGGTAGACGCCGCCGCGGCGGACGCGCTCGCAGCGCTGTTGGCCGACATGCCGGATGCGCCCCGGATTCTGCGCGGTGCCGAGGCGCTGACCGAGGTCGCGGCCCTGGATGAGGTGGACTATGTCATGGCCGCCATCGTCGGCGCCGCCGGCCTCATGTCGAGTCTGGCGGCGGCCCGGGCCGGCAAGCGGCTCATGCTGGCGAACAAGGAGGCCCTGGTGGTGGCGGGTGCGCTGCTGATGGAGGCTGCCCGCGACAATGGGGCCACCCTGCTGCCCATCGACAGCGAGCACAATGCCATCTTCCAGTGCCTGCCGCCGGCGCATGACCGCGGCCTGCCCGAGTCGGGCGTGGAGCGCATCCTGCTCACCGCCTCCGGCGGTCCCTTCCGTGATGCCGACCCACAGACCCTCGTCGAGGTGACGCCGGAGCAGGCGGTGGCGCATCCGAACTGGAGCATGGGCCGCAAGATCTCGGTGGATTCCGCCACCATGATGAACAAGGGGCTGGAGATCATCGAGGCCTGCTGGCTGTTCGCCACGGCGCCGGAGCGGATCCAGGTGGTGGTCCACCGCCAGAGCGTCATCCATTCCATGGTGCAGTACACCGACGGCTCGGTGCTGGCGCAGTTGGGCAACCCGGACATGCGCACGCCCATCGCCCATGCGCTCGGGTGGCCGGAGCGCATCGACGCCGGTGTTGCCCCCCTGGACCTGTTCGCCATCGCGCGGCTCGACTTCGAGCCGCCGGCTCCGGAGCGCTTTCCCTGCCTGCGCCTCGCCTATCGCGCGGCCGCCGACGGCGGCACCGCCCCCGTGGTACTCAACGCCGCCAATGAGGTGGCGGTCGCCGCCTTTCTGGACGGGCGCATCGGCTTTACGGACATCGCCCGGGTGGTGGAGCAGACCATGGACCGCCTGCCGCCGGAGCCCGTTGACCTGAGCGGCCTCGAGCACGTGCTCGGCGTCGATACTGCCGCACGGCGACTCGCGGAACAACGCGCCGCGGCGCTGGTCGCATAGCGCATGTTGCCGATCCTGATCAACGTCGCCGCCTTCCTGGTGGCCATCCTGGTGCTCGTGACCATTCACGAGTTTGGCCATTTCTGGGTCGCGCGCAAGCTCGGCATCAAGGTGGTGCGGTTCTCCATCGGCTTCGGCAAGGCGCTCTACACCTGGCGGCGTCCGGGTGACGACACCGAATACGTCATCGCCGCCCTGCCGCTGGGCGGATACGTCAAAATGGTGGACGAGCGTGAGGATGACGTCGCGCCGGAGGACCTGCCATACGCCTTCAACAATCAGCCGCTGTGGAAGCGCAGCCTGGTGGTGGCCGCGGGGCCGGTGGCGAACTTCCTGCTCGCGATCCTGCTCTACTGGGGCCTGCTGATGGCCGGCGAGACCGGCGTGCGCCCGGAGGTCGGCGCCGTGGAGCCCGAGTCCATCGCCGCCAAGGCCGCATTCGCCCCCGGGGATGTCATCGAGTCCGTGGATGGTCGGTCGGTGGCCACATGGGGCAACTTCTGGTTTGCGCTGCTGTCCGCATCCCTCGGTGGGGACGATGTGGCTGTGGCAGTCACCGCGGCCGACGGCGCGCGCGTCGTGCGCACCCTGCCCTCGGCTGAGCTCGCCCCGCTGGACCCGGGCCAGGGCTTCCTGGCGCAGGTGGGCCTGAGGCGGCTGACACCGAGCATTCCGCCGGTGATTGCAGAGGTGGTCCCGGAGCAGCCCGCGGCCGCCGCCGGGCTCGCGGCCGGTGACCGTATCCTCGCGCTGGACGGCACAGCCATCGCGGATTGGGCGGAGCTCGTTGACGCGGTGCAGGCGCACCCCGAGCAGACGGTTGCCGTGCGGGTGGCGCGCGACGGCGTCGAGCAGGTGCTGGATCTGACGCCCGTGGCCGTGACGCTGGAGGAGGGCAGCGAAGTGGGCCGCATCGGCGCCGGACCCGAGGTGCCGGAAGACCTGTTCGCCGACCTTGAGGTACAGGTGCGCTATGGGCCGGTGGATGCCCTTGGCGAAGCATTGCGGCGGGTCGGTGATCTGTCCGTGATGACGCTGCGGATCGCCGGGCGCATGCTGGTGGGCACCGCGTCCGTCGAGAATCTGAGCAGCCCCATCGGCATCGCCGACGCGGCGGGTAAGACCGCCCGCTTCGGCGTGGAGCCCTATCTGCAGTTCCTGGCGCTGCTCAGCGTCAGCTTGGGGCTGCTGAATCTGCTGCCGATCCCGGTCCTCGACGGCGGCCATCTGTTGTACTTCGCGGTGGAGGCAGTGCTGGGCCGGCCGCTGCCCGAGTCGGTCCAGGAGCAGGGGCAACGCCTTGGTCTGTTGTTGATACTTTGCTTGATGACATTGGCCTTCTACGTGGATATTGCTCGAATCTTTGGCTAGACGGGCCGCTTGCCCTATACTGAGCGCGTCGGGGGACCGGGCGACCATTCGCGATCCCTGGCGAGAGCTCCAACGACAGCGCCGACGCAGTTCCCACAGCAGCTCGCGGTCGAGCCTTGACGTAACCGAACAAAGCGCGCCGCCATTGTTGTCAGTGTGCAGCTGCGGCGCCGCCGAAACTTCCTCTCGCCCTGGGCATGTCTGTGATGGCCGCGGGTCGTATGCAGCCGGTCAACGCGTCCGGGGGAAGCGTGACACAACCCAAAGTCAAAACCGCCGGTGCTCGCCGGCTCGCCCTGCCGATGGTGCTGGCGCTGCTTCTGTGCGCAGGTCCCACCCTCGCTCAGGTCTTCCAGATCGCCGATATCCGCGTCGAAGGCCTTCAGCGGATCGCGGCGGGCACGGTGTTCAACTACCTGCCCGTGCAGGTGGGTGACACCGTCAGCGACGATGTGACGGCGCAGATCATCCGCACCCTCTACGGCACCGGCTTCTTCGATGACGTGGCGGTGGAGCGCGACGGCGATGTGCTCGTCATCGCGGTCCGCGAGCGCCCGGCGGTCGCCGAGATCGAGATCACCGGTAACAAGTCCCTGAACACCGACGTGCTGAAGCAGGGCCTGGTCGAAGTGGGGCTCGCCGAGGGGCGGGTGTTCGATCCCTCCGTGCTGGATCGCATCGAGCAGGAGCTGGAGCGGCAGTACTTCGCCTCCGGCAAGTACGGCGTCGGCATCGAGTCCACCGTGTCGCCGCTGGAGCGCAACCGGGTCGCCATCCGCATCGAGATCGACGAGGGGCTCACCGCGCGCCTGAAGCAGATCAACATCGTCGGCAACGAGGCCTTCACAGACAAGGAGCTGCTGAAGGAATTCAAGCTCGGCACCACCAACTGGCTTTCCTTCTACACCAAGAACGACCGCTACTCGAAGCAGCAGCTGGCGGGCGACCTGGAATCGCTGCGGTCTTTCTATCTGGACCGCGGCTACATCGGATTCGAGATCACCTCCACGCAGGTCTCCATCAGTCCGGACAAGAAGGACATCTACCTCACCATTGCGGTGGACGAGGGCGATGTCTTCCGTGTCAGCGACCTTCAGCTCGCAGGCGAGCCGTCGGTCCCGGCGGCGCGGCTGTTTCCGCTGATCCACATGCGCCGCGGGGAGGTCTACTCGCGCAAGACCGCCACCGAGAGTGCGGAGCGCATTTCCAAGCTCCTGGGCGACGAGGGCTACGCCTTCGCCAACGTCAACGCGGTGCCCGAGGTGGACGAGGACAACAACACCGTCGCCGTCACCTTCTTCGTGGACCCGGGCAAGCGGGTCTACGTGCGCCGCATCAATATGCAGGGCAACACCCGCACCCGCGACGAGGTGCTGCGCCGCGAGATGCGCCAGCTGGAGACCGCCTGGTTCTCGACGGAGCTGGTGAAGCGCTCCCGCGAGCGGCTGCAGCGCCTGGGCTATTTCGAAGAGGTCAACATCGAGACGCCGGCGGTGCCGGGCACGGCGGATCAGGTGGACGTGAACGTGACCGTGAAGGAGCGCCCGTCCGGCAACCTAATGGCCGGCATTGGCTTCTCGCAGTCCGAGGGGCTCATCTTCAACACCAGCGTGTCGCAGTCCAACTTCCTCGGCACGGGCAAGCGCGTGGCCTTCGCGTTCAACACGAGCCGCACGGCCCAGCTCTATCGGCTCGCGTACACCAACCCCTACTACACCATCGATGGCATCAGCCGCGGCTTCGACGTGAGCTATCGCTCCACGGATTTCGACCGGCTCATCGGTGCGGACTACTCGACGGACGTGGGCCGAGCGGCCATCAACTTCGGGCTACCGATTTCTGACACCGCACGGGCCGGCATCGGGGCCTACTATCAGTACACCAAGTTCTACGCCGGCAGGTCCCTGCTGGCGCAGGACTTCGTTGCTGAAAACGGAGACGTGTTCAACGACTTCTTCCTCACGGCGAGCTATATCAACGATTCCCGCGACTCCGCCATCTTCCCGAACGAGGGCACGCTGCAGAGCCTCTTCGGCGAGGTGGCCATTCCCGGCAGTGACCTGCAGTACTACCGCCTGACCTATCGCGGTCGCCACTATCTGCCGCTCGGCCGTCGGCTGACCCTCGCGCTCAAGGGCGACCTCGGTTACGGCGACGGCTACGGCAGCACCGATGCCTTGCCCTTTTTCGAGAATTTCTACGCCGGTGGTCCGCGCAGCGTGCGCGGCTTCAAGGCCAACACCCTTGGGCCCCGGGAGACGACCATCGACGAGGATCCGGTGGGCGGTAACCTGGAGCTCACCGGTGGTATCGAGATCTATGCGCCGCCGCCGCTCGGTGAGAACCTCGAGAATACCGTGCGGGTGGGCGCCTTCTTCGACTTCGGCAATGTCTGGTGGACCGAAGACACGGATCTGGTGGAGCCCACCGGGTTCGAGCTGGGTGATCTCCGCTACTCCACAGGGCTGTCGTTCGCGTGGCTTTCGCCGGTGGGGGCACTCAGCCTGAGCCTCGCCTACCCACTCAACAAGCAGGATCAGGACGAGGAGCAGGTCTTCCAGTTCACCTTCGGCCAGACGTTCTGATGCTCGTACCTTGCCCCGCCATGCTGCGTCCTGTGCTGCTGCTGGCCGGTCTGCTGGCGGTCGGGGGACTGGTGGTGGGTCAGGCGGCCGCGCAGGGCCTCAAGATCGGTGTCATCGATCCGAACCGCGTCGTGGAGGAGTCGCCCCAGTACGAAGAGGCCCGGCAGACCCTGAGCACCGAGGTGGCCGAGCGCGAAGCAGACCTTCTGGACCAGCAGGAGAGCCTGGACCGGCTCAACGAGAAGCTCGAGCGCGACGGCGCGCTGATGAGCGAAGAAGAGGTCAAGCGCCTGCAGAACGACATCCGCGCCCGCAAGCGCCGCCTGCGCTATGCGAAGGCCGAGCTGCAGGAGGATTTCGCGCTGCGCCAGAGTGAGCTTCGCACCAAGCTCGTCAAGCAGGTGGAAGAGGTGGTACGGCAGATCGCCAAGGAGCAGGAGATCGATCTTATCGTGAGTGAAGGCGTCGTCTACTTCAGCGAGCGTATCGACATCTCCGCCGATGTCGTCGAGCGCCTCAAGGAAGAGTTCCGGAGCCGCTGATGCCCACCGAGGGCAGAGCCCAAGCGGCCTGATACGTGGCGATCGCGGCGAGCCAACTCGCGGCCGACCTGGGCCTGACGCTGATCGGCGACGACGTGACCCTGGAGCGCGTGGCGCCGCTGCACACGGCGGACGCACAGTGCCTGAGCTTTCTGGCCGACGCGCGCCACCGTTCCCGCCTGGCGGAGACCCGTGCCGGTGCCGTCATGCTGCGGGCCGCCGATGCCAGCCGGGCACCCTGCGCGGCACTGGTGGCGGACAATCCGGCGCTCGCCTTCGCCCGCGCGGCGGCGCAGCTGCATCCGCGCCCGAAGCCGGCGGCGGGCGTGCATCCGAGCGCCGTCGTGGATGCGAGTGCCAGTATCCACCCCACGGCCTCGGTCGGCCCGCTCTGCGTCATCGGCCCCGACGTGAGCATTGCCGCGGGTGTCGAGGTCGGCCCCCAGTGTAGCATCGGTGCCGGCACCAGCATCGGGGCGGATACGCGGCTGGTGGCGCAGGTGGTCGTGTGCGAAGGCGCCCGCATCGGCGCCCGTGTGCTCCTCCACCCCGGCGCGGTCATCGGCCGCGAGGGCTTCGGCTTTGCGCGCGACGGTGTGCGCTGGGAGCGGATTCCGCAGGTGGGCGCGGTCCGCCTGGGTGACGATGTCGAGATCGGCGCCAATACCACCGTGGACCGGGGTGCCATGGACGACACCATCATCGGCGACGGCGTGAAGATCGACAACCTGGTACAGATCGGCCACAACGTGGTCATCGGTGAGCATACCGCCATGGCGGCCTGCGCCGGGATTTCCGGCTCCACCCACATCGGCGCGCGCTGCACCGTGGCGGGCGCCGTGGGCATGGCAGGCCACCTGCATATCGGCGACGACGTCCACTTCACCGGCATGGCCATGGTGACGCGCTCGCAGCCCGAGGCCGGCGTCTACAGCAGCGGCATCCCCGCCATGCCCAACGCCGACTGGCGCCGCACCATCGCGCGACTGCGGCGGCTGGAAACGCTCCAGCAGCGGGTGCAGCGCCTGGAGCAGGCGCTGGCAGCGTATGCCGGCGACGGCACGGCGCCGCCGAACGAGTAACATTCCCGCAACCTGTGGTGGCGTCGGGAGATCCGGCTGCCGGCTGCAGCCTGGGACAGGATGCGCGATCGCGCGGGGGCGCCGATGCGCCTGGATCAATAACAACGTCAACCATGGGACCATGCGGCAATGCCGTTGCCACATCGCCGGCCTCCGGGCGCTGTTCCAGCAGCCGCGGACAGGGCTCGGCGCCAGGGTGGCCCGCCATGCAGCAGCGTCTCGTCAGGGGCCTTGGAGGCAGCATTGATCACGATGGATATTCACAAGGTGTTGCGTCTCCTGCCGCACCGTTATCCGTTTCTGCTCATCGATAAGGTGCTGGAATTCGAGCCGAACGAACGCCTGCTCGGACTCAAGAACGTCAGCATCAACGAGCCCCACTTCATGGGCCACTTTCCGGTGCGACCGGTGATGCCCGGCGTGCTCATCGTCGAGGCCATGGCCCAGGCCACCGGCCTGCTGGCCATGGAGTCGCGGCCCGACGAAGTGGGCGAGAAGGCGCTGTATTACTTCGTCGGTATCGACAAGGCGCGCTTCAAGCAGCCGGTGGAGCCGGGGGATCAGCTCCTGCTCGAGGTCCGGGTGCTGAACGTCAAGCGCGGCATCTGGAAGTTCGCCGGCGAGGCGCGGGTGGGCGACAAGGCCGTCGCCACAGCCGAGATCATGTGCACCGCACGGGATTTCTGAGCCTTGGCGCCTGCGAAGATCCATCCCACCGCCATCATCGATCCGGCTGCAGTCATCGCCGATGACGTCGAGATCGGCCCCTACGCCATCATCGGTTCGGAGGTCGAGCTCGCCGCGGGCTGCGTGGTCGGGCCGCATGCGGTGCTGCGGGGGCCGACCCGCATCGGCGCGGGTACCCGGGTGTTTCAGTTCGCGAGCGTGGGCGAGGACCCGCAGGACAAGAAGTACGCAGGCGAGCGGACCTCGCTCGTCATCGGCGCCCGCAATGTCATCCGTGAGTACGCCACGGTGCATCGCGGCACCGCCCAGGACAAGGGCGAGACCCGCATCGGCGACGACAACCTGCTCATGGCCTACACCCACGTGGCCCATGACTGCGTCATCGGCAACAACGTCATCATGGCCAACGCCGCGTCGCTCGGCGGGCACGTGGAGGTGCAGGACTGGGCCATTCTCGGCGGCTTCACCATCGTGCACCAGTTCTGCCGCATCGGTGCCCACAGCTTCAGCGCCATGGGCACCGTGATCGCCAAGGACGTCCCGCCCTATCTCACCATCGGCGGCCATCCGGCACAGCCTCGCGGGATCAATGCCGAGGGCCTGCGCCGCAGGCAGTTCGCGGCCGAGGCCATCGCTGCCCTGCGCCGCGCCTATCGCCTCCTATACCTGAGCCAGCTCAAGCTTGTGGACGCCGTGGCGCAGATCCATGAGCTCGCCAAGACCTATCCCGAGCTGACGCCGCTCGCGGACTTCGTCGCCGACAGCAGCCGCAGCATCGTGCGGTGAGCATCCGGCTCGGCATCGTCGCCAACGAGCCCTCCGGCGACCTGCTCGGCGCGGCGCTGGCGCGCGCGCTGCGCGAGGCCCTGCCGGATGTGGAGCTGGTCGGTGTCGCGGGCCCGCGCATGCGGGCCGCTGGCTGCCAGACCCTGATGCCCCAGGAGCGCCTCTCCGTGATGGGTCTGGTGGAGGTACTCTCGGTGCTGCCGGATCTGTTGCGGGCGCGGGCGGAGCTGGTGCGTCACTTCATCGCGGCACCGCCGGCGGCCTTCGTCGGCGTCGATGCGCCGGACTTCAATCTCGGGCTGGAGCGCCGACTGCGCCGGTGCGGCATTCCCACCGTGCATCTCGTGAGTCCCACGGTGTGGGCCTGGCGGCAGGGGCGCGTCAAGGCCATCCGCCGGGCGGTGGACCTGATGCTGTGCATCTTCCCCTTTGAGGAGACCTTCCTGCGCGAGCACGGCGTGGATGCCCATTACATCGGCCATCCACTGGCGGACGAGATTCCGCTTGAGGACCAGGGTCCCGCGGCGCGGACCGAGCTGGGTCTGGCCCCCGCCGACAGCGTCGTCGCCCTGCTGCCGGGCAGCCGTCGCAGCGAGGTGTCCCGGCTCGCGGCGCCCATGTTGGAGACGGCACTGTGGTGCCGGCAGCAGCGCCCGGAGCTGCGCTTTGTGGCACCCATGGTGTCGGAGGGCCTGCGGGCGCTGTTCGATGCCGAGCGCGCGCGGCTGGCACCGGCACTGGACGTGCGCTTCCTTGCGGGCCGCAGCCGCACGGCCATCGCCGCAGCGGATGTGGTGCTCACCGCCTCCGGCACCGCCACCCTGGAGACGCTGCTGCTGCGCCGGCCCATGCTGGTGGCGTATCGGCTGAATGTCGTCACTTATGGGCTGGTGCAGGCGCTCCGGCTCATCAAGGTGCCCTATGCGGCTATGGCCAACCTGCTCGCCGGCGAGCCGTTGGCGCCGGAGTTTCTTCAGAACCGCTGCCGTGCGGATCTGATGGGCCCGGCACTGCTGGCGATGCTGGACGACGCCCCGCGCCGGGCCGACATCCGCCGGCGCTATGCCGAGATCCACTTCCAGCTGCGCCGCGATGCCGCCCGCACCGGCGCTGAGCGCATCGTCGAGCTCCTCGCGGCCCGGGGCCGGGCGGCGTGAGCGGGCCGCTCACCACGCCAGGCACGCCGGCGCTGGTGGCCGGACTGGACGAGGCCGGGCGTGGCCCGCTCGCCGGGCCGGTCTGTGCTGCGGCGGTGATCCTCGACCCGGGCCGAATCCCCAACGGACTCGATGACAGCAAGCGTCTCACCGAAGCGCTGCGCGAGGCACTGGCGCCCGCCATCGAAGCCGCCGCCATTGCCTGCGCGGTGGCCTGGGCGACTCACCTGGAGGTGGATCGGCTCAATGTGCTGCAGGCGTCCATGCTCGCCATGCGTCGGGCCTTGCTGGCATTGCGGGTGACGCCGACGCTGGCCCTGGTGGACGGTAACCGCTGCCCGGACGATCTGCCCTGCGTCGCCCGCGCCGTGGTGGGGGGTGACGGGCTGGAGCCCGCCATCAGTGCCGCGTCCATCCTCGCCAAGGTGGCGCGGGACCGGGAAATGCAGCGGCTGGACGCCGAGCACCCGCAGTACGGCTTCGCGCGGCACAAGGGGTATCCGACAGCAGAGCACCTCGAGTCCCTGCGGCGCCACGGGCCCTGTGCCATCCATCGCCGCTCCTTCGCACCGGTGCGCGCGTTGCTCGACGTGCCGACGGACCCAGTGCGTCCGCAGCCACCGGCGGGGTGACGACTCCCGCGTCCATGTGATCCAGGCGCTGGGATGGTTATGACGAGGGCCTCCCGCGGGCACAGGGTCACGGCGCGGACTGCCCGCTTCAGACACCCACCTCCTGGGCCGCCGCCAGGTCTTTCAGGGTCATCTCCCCGAGCGCCTCATCGATGGCGCGCTGCAGACGGTCTTCGACGCCGGCGACCGCCGTCCCCGGCGGCAGGTCCAGGCGCACCCCGGGCTCCTCGCCGAACCGGCGCACATAGCGCAGGACGCGGCGCACGGCCACCTGCTCCGGCGCCTGTGCAGGCACATAACGCGGTGGGGACGTGGCCGTGGCGACCAGATAGCCGCCGTCGGCGAGCATGTGCAGCAGCTTGCGGACATTGGTGAGCGGCATGCCGAGCCCATGCGACAGGGTCTCGGCGTCCGCGGCTTCGTCGCTCGCATAGTGGCGCCGGACGATGGCGGCCAGGAGCAGCAGGGCCAGGCGCTCGCGCAGCCGGTTACTGAGCCGGAGGTCCCGGTCGCGGCTCGCGAGGTACTCCGGATACTGGAGGTAGAAGGCGATGTTCGCGCCCACCAGCACGATGAGCCAGGCGATGTAGAGCCAGATCATGAACAGGATCAGGATCGCCAGGCTCGAGTAGATGGCCGCGTAGCGGGTCGAGCCCGCCATGAATTGCGCGAACAGATTGCCCGCCATGAGCCAGAGCACGCCGCCCAACAGGGCCCCGATCACCGACGGGACCAGGCGCACGCGGGTATTCGGCACGAAGTTGTAGACGAAGGTGAAGGCCAGCGTGATGAGCGCATAGGGCAACAGGCTTTCCGCGATCTGCAGCAGCCAGCCGAGTACCTCGATGTCGGCGATCTGCTGCACCAGGGCATTCCTGCGCACGGACGCCGACGCCGCCACCGCCGAGAACAGCAGCACGGGCCCCACCAGCAGCACGCTCAGGTAGCGGCTGAAGCGCTCCGCCAGCGGGCGCTGCTCGGCCACGCGCCAGGTCATGTTGAAGACCTGCTCGATCTTCGAGATCAGCGACAGCACCGACCACAGCAGCACCGCGAGCCCCACGGCGCCGAGCACCCGCACATTGGTGTTGTCCACATAGTCGATGAGGCGCGTGGCGACCTCCTGCGCGCCGGCGCCGAGGGGATGCAGTGCCTGCAGCAGCATGGGCTCCAGCTGGTTGTGCACGCCGAAGCCCTTGAGCACGGAGAAGCTCACCGCCAACAGCGGCACCAGGCTCAGCAGCGTGGTGTAGACGAGGCTCATGGCCTGGAGCGTCAGCCGCCCCGCGGCGAGGTCGCGGCCGATGGCGTGAGCCATGCGCAGCGGCAGCCGCAGGTGCAGCTGCCAGGGGGACAGATCGGCCGGGTCGTCCCACAGCAGGTGCCGCCAAACGCCGGCGACGCCGTCATTGGCCGCTTGTCGAAGTGCAGTCATGGTAATCTCGCGCGCAGTCGCCACTGCGTCCGTGGTTGCCCACCGGCGCCGCGTGCAGACCCGTGCGCCGCCCAAGCCTCAGGAGGTGATACCCACATGAAGCACTCTATCACCGCCGGCCTGCTTGCTGCCGTGACCACGCTTGCGCTGCAGCTGCCGCTTCCCGTCCAGGCCGAGGCGGAAACCGCTTCGGCGGGCGCGGCCGGGCTGCT
>PR_CR_10_Liq_1_inCRDRAFT_1000842_pt1 | contig 18370 bp, 6 predicted proteins | sample PRCRCaboRojoPR_3_FD_10241 | JGI IMG/M metagenome (IMG submission 10241)
GCATGCATTCATTGCTGTTCCCCGTGTCATCCATTACGCTCCAGGTCCGTTCGATCGTGCCCAGACCATTGGTGAGCATATCCTCATCTTCGTAATCCGGCATTAAGCCAGAGGTGCAGTTGTCGGTAGCAGTTGCCATACCGGTGTTGGCGGGCAGGGTGCTCTCATCGCATTCAATCGTAATGTTGTCCGGACAAGTGATTTCCGGGTCTTCTGCATCATTAACCGTTACCGTAAAGGTACACTCATCTGCCATCAGGTTGCAGGCGTCGGTCGCATTGACGGTGACAGTGGTTTCACCTACAGCGAATACTGTGCCCGGATCCTGACTGTAAGTGATCATAACTTCACTGCTACAGGCATCATTGGCAGTAGCCATAAAGGTAACCACAGTACCGCAGGTGCCAGCGGTATTCGTTTCTACGATATCATCCGGGCAGCTCAGGCTTGGCGGCGTCGTATCCTCGATGGTGACCAACTGATCCTGCTCCCGAACGTTGCCACACTCATCAGTAGCCGTCCAGGTACGGGTGATGATACCCGTGTCCCCGCAATCTTCCGCAAAAGCATCGCTGAAATCAATCGTAACCATACCACAAACATCCGTACCACCAGGCATTCCTGTATCGGCAGGATCAGTACTTTCGCCGCACTCCAATGTAGTATTTGCCGGGAAATCAGTGAATACAGGTTGGGTATTATCCACAATAGTAATGGTCTGAACTTGCACCACCAGATTACCGGCATTATCCGTAGCCGTCCAGGTACGCTCGAAGGAGCCGGTGTCCCCGCACCCATCTGTCATTGGCCCGTCTTCATAGGTGGGCATAGGGGAGGAGCAGTTATCCGCTGCCACCGGCATACCTGTACTGGCAGGGTCGGTGCTTTGCCCGCATTCCACCTCAGCATCCATCGGGAAGCTGGTGAACTCGGGGTCGGTGGTATCCTGAATGGTAATCGTTTGCATGCATTCATTGCTGTTCCCCGTGTCATCCATTACGCTCCAGGTCCGTTCGATCGTGCCCAGACCATTGGTGAGCATATCCTCATCTTCGTAATCCGGCGTTAAGCCCGAGGTGCAGTTGTCAGTAGCGGTTGCCATACCGGTGTTGGAAGGCATTGTCGTCTCGTCGCACTCGATGGTGATGTTTTCCGGGCACGTAATATCGGGAGGAGTGTTTTCAGCCTGTATTTCCAGGTCTGCCGTAGCTGGCTCTCCTACGGATAGTCCATTGCTTGATACTAAAGAGGTGGTATTCGTATAGGTATCAGAGGAGATATCACAAGCGGCATCTAATTCCACTGAAAAGGTGCAATTGCTACCGGGAGCGAGTGTGCCTCCTGTAAAGGAGAGCAGGGTAGATCCTGAACCACTAAGCACTGAGCCGGTACCACAGATATTGGTCTGCGCGGATCCATTAAAGGTGAGCCCTGATACCATAGCGGAAAGGTCATCTGTAAAACTAATGCCGGAGACCTCGGTAGCACCATTATTGGTCAGGGTGAATTGAAGCGTGGTACTGTTTCCGGCAATGACAGAAACCCCAGGGAAGGACTTTTCCAAATTTATGGACTCTATGGTCAGCTCATCGGTTGCAGGGCTTCCGGTGACGGTGTAACCATCGCCTACGGTGCTGCCGGTCAGGGCAGAGGAGGTACTGGTATAAGTACCACCGTCCGCAGGGTCAGGGACCTGAAGCGTCACGGTAAACATACAGGAATTCCCCGCTGTAACAGAGGCTCCCGAAATATTGAGTACACTGGTTCCTGTGGCATTGCCTCCACAGGGCGCCGCCGGGAGCATTGCAATGGAGAGCCCGGATAAAGCGGCATCAAAATCATCTGTGAATTCAATGTTTTCCAGATCGTACGCATCACTGAGGTTAGTCAGGGTATAAACAACCTCAACGGTGCCGCCGGGAACGGTGGAATTGGGCAGGAAGGTTTTTTCAATGCCTATTAATTCAGACTGCACCTCCAACGTTGTATTCAGCGGAGATAAAGTAGTAGCAATACCATCAAAGTCTGATGAAATCTGAGAGGTGACCAATCCGTATTGGTTATCATCGGCGCTTGCCGGCACACGGACATTCACGGTAAAGGTTTCGGATGTACCGGGTGTCAAATTACCTCCGTTGAGGATTAAGGTTGTCGTCCCGTTGATTAGGCTACCGTTGCCAACGATGTCACTTTCTGGCAACCCTTCTGCTGCGAACCCGGATGGCAATGAAAGGGTGAAGACCATATTAGTTAAGTCAACCGTACTGACGTTCTCAAAGCTGAATTCTAATGTCGCCAGGTCACCTGCCACCACAGGGTTATTGAGGACAGTCAGGCTAGCTTCAAGACCCGAAATAATCAGCTGATCTGTTCCTGCCAGGCTGGATGCACTAAGTTCGTTGATAGTGGAATTGAGCGGGGATGTGGTATTGGTATACACTCCGGGCAGAACGCTTGCCGGGGTTTGGATGGTCACCTGGAAGGTACACGATCCGCCGGGGCTCAGTTCTCCACCGGTTAGTTCCAAATTAGAAGTGCCCGTGATTGCGGAACCTGCTCCACATGGATTGATGGGCAGTGGCCCCGAAACAACAGTACCGCTAAGGAAAGCATCCAGGTCGTCTGTAAAACTGATATTGGTAGCATTGTAGGTCGCCTCATCCGTGTAGTCAATCGTAAATTCAAGCGTAGCCGTTTCTCCTGCAAGAACGGCACCTTCTACAAAGGATTTGGTGATTTTAGGGGCAGGGAGTATGGTAAGGTCATCGCTGGCTCCGGCACTAAATGTGGTCTCTCCGTTAGTGGAGGAGGACAGTAATGAGGTCGTATTCGTATAGGCTCCGCCTGAGGTTCCCTCCGGAATGCTCAACGTTACCGTGAAATTGCAGTTGCCTCCAGGAGCCAAATTACCTGCTGTTAACGTTAGGGTTGAGTTACCCCCTGAGGTTGAAAAGATTACAAAGGAGCCAGTGCCACACAGATTCGCACCTGTGCCTGAAATAACTTGCGCGCCAGAAAGAAAAGCCGCAAGGTCATCCGTAAAGCTAATATCTGTTATAGTTTCAGTCGTGCTGGGGTTGGTTAGAAAGAATTCCAAATCAACCGTACTTCCTGGCACAGCTTCAGTACTTTGAAAGGTTTTTGTGAAATTAGGTGCAATTTTGATCGCCAGATTATCCTGGGCAGGGGCACCAGAGATCGCCCCTCCAGATGTATTCGCAGTTATAGCGCTCGTCGTGTTAGGATAAATGCCGGTGGCGGCTCCCGCAGGAACCTGTAGTGTTACCGTGAAAGTACAGCTGCCTTCCGATGGGAGATTACCACCGGTGAGGGTAAGGGTATTCGTCCCGCTCAACGTTGAGCCCGTGCCACAAACGTTATTTTGGGGGAGCCCTACCGCAACCAGACCAGATAAGGTGGCATCCAGGTCATCCGTGAAACTGATGTCTGTCAGGTTTTCATCACGGCTGAAGTTAGAAACGGTAAAAGTGAGGTCTACCATTTCCCCGGGGCTGACCGGGTCATTACTGAAAGACTTTTCAAGAAAAACCTCACCGGGCTGGTTCACGTTAAGTGTGGCAGTAGCAAAACCGGAGGAGCCAGTTTGTGTGCCAAGCGCACTCGTTACGTTTTCAAGCCTTTCCACCCCCAGTTCCGGAACAACATCAAAGGAAACGGAGCAGGTTGCGCCTGCATCAAGAAAAATGCCAAAGGCATTTAGGCTGGTGCCATCTTCTGATAATGTAATCGTTGCAGGCTGTGAAAAGGAACCTACGGTAAAGCCTGCACAATCGGTTTCAAAGTTGGAAGGCGATGCAGCAACCATACCGACTGGCAAAGGATCCGTAAATGAAATATTCTGAACGTTACTAGTATTGAGCGTATTGTCAATGGTTAAGGTCAGCCGGCTGGGCTGCCCTACATTCACTGTAGAAGGAGAGAAAGACTTATAAAAACCTGGCCGACTTGTGCTAATGACTAGTTCGTCGGTCGCTGAACTGCTATTTCCCCGGTTTGAAGTCAGATTACCCGATGTATTAAGATGCGCCCCGGACGCATTACCGGTCACATTGACCTGCACGGTGCAAGTGGAGTTGGCGGTAAGCTGTCCCCCTGAGAAAGTGATTGTACCCCCTCCGGCTGGTGCGGAAATCAAACCATTTCCGCAGTCAGTAGTGGCTCCGGGTGCATCTGCAATGACTGTCCCTGCTGGTAAGTCGTTGGTAAAGCTGAGGTCCGTAACCGGGTTAGGCGATGCCGTATTGTCAATCGTGAATGTCAAGCGGGTTGAACTGCTCAATCCGATATTATCAGGAGAAAATTCCGCAGAAAAAGCGGGTACAACATCAAAGACCTCAATATCGTCACTCACCATTGATCCGTTAACGGTGTAGGTTATCGTATGTACCCCAACGCCCGCTCCAGCTGGATTAAAAGAGTAGGTCATGCCATTGCCATCATCAGAAACGCCGGGGCCGCTGTAAACACCACCGGTAGGCGTACCGCCCCCTTGCCCGGTCAGGGTGGGAGTATTAATATTAACATCTGCGGGAGCTGTGAAGGCAAGATTTGGCTCTGTACTTTGCCCGCATACCTGTATCGCTGCTTCAAAGCCATCCTGGCAACTGGTAACAGGACCGGTAGACAATACAAAAATCAGGCATTCGTCAATCGCCGTACCAGTAATGGTTTCGCCGCTAAGGTTGGTGCCGGTTGCAGGGCCAAAGAGTATGGTTGAACCACTACCGGTGGACCCCTGGTAAACCGTGAGCACATCGTCCAAACCGAGGGTTCCTGCGATAATGTTGGCTTGGCCTACCTTGCCGGCATCCGGGCAGATTTCAAAAATGGTGCCTTCTGCCTGATTGTTGCCAAAACAGGCGTAACGGGATAGCTGTCCTGAAGGGCAGCCACAGGCTTCAGTTACCTCCACATCATCCATAGCCGTCTCCTCACAGCCACCTGGCTGCGTGTAGGAAAGGGTATGTATGCCGACCCCGGCAACGCCCGGGTTGAAATCGTAGGTGCCGTTGCCGTTATTTGTTACACCGGGGCCACTGTAGGTACCACCTGCCGGGGTGCCGCCGGTAAGATCTTGTTGTAATCCGGCATCTACGCATAAATCTGCCAAAGCGGTTAAACTGACGACCCCGGACTCGAACACTTCCACCTCATCCGTTCCCATTTCACCGCCAAAGGTGTAAGTGATGGTATGTACCCCAACACCTGCACTGGCAGGGTTGAATGAGTAAGTCATGCCATTGCCATCATCAGAAACGCCGGGCCCACTGTAGACCCCTCCTTCCGGATTGCCACCTGACAACCCGGTTTGAATGCCGGCAGTGATGCACAAATCCGCCAAAGCCATAACGTTAACCTCCGGAGCGACGTTTTCGCCGCAAACAGCCAGTCCGGTTTCCAATGGTAAGCCATTTCCAGTGGCACAGCTGCCAATGGGGCCTGAGGAGATTACGAAAATCAGGCACTCATCAGCTGCGGGACCGTTAATGACAGTATTGCTTAGGTCTCCGGTAAGAGGGCCGGAAACCAGTGTGCCTGAAGTACCAGAACCGGAAGTGCCGCTGTATACGTGGAGCACATCACCGTCCATAGTGAAAAAGGAACCAATCGTCCCAGCCGTGATGGTGGCCTTCGGTGACTGCCCGGCAGTAGGGCATACTTCAAAGGCGACGGTATTCGATTCATTGTTGTCGTAGCAATAGAAAAACGAAGATTGCCCGGCCGGGCAGCCACAGGCTGCTAAAACTTCGATGTCGTCCATGGCAGTTTCTTCGCAAATACCCGGAATAGTATAGGAGATGGTATGGACACCAAGCCCGGCAATACCCGGATTGAAGTCATAGGTGCCATCCCCATTATCCGTTACGCCCGGACCGCTGTAGGTTCCGCCGGAGGGCGAACCGCCGCTGAGTCCCGTTTGTAGGCCTGCATCGATGCAAACATCTGCGGGTGCAATAAAGGAAGCCATTGGGGAAGCGAAAACCTCCACATCATCCATGGCGGAATTGCCGCCTACGGTATAGGTGATTGTTGTAATGCCCACGCCTGCTGTTGCAGGATTGAAATCATAGGTGCCGTCTCCGTTGTCGTTCACACCATCACCGGAGTAGACACCACCGGTAGGCATACCGCCACTGAGGCCACTTTGTACCCCATTGGTTTCACACAGGTCATTGGGGGCGAAGAAGGTAACCGGTGCCGTACCGCCAACGTCGCTGGCGCAAACCTGTAGTTCGGTATTAACCCCACCGCTTTGGCAGCTGACCCCAAAACTATTGGAAGCATTGATGACGAAAATCAGGCAGTCACCGGCATTGGTCGAAGTGAGGGTTTCTCCAGCCACTCCAGTACCAGCTGGGCCGAAAACGATATTTCCCGGGGCGATGGAGCCTTCATATACGGTGAGCGTCGCAACAAACGTTGGTGGGTTATGCAGAAAACCAGCCTGTATAATTTCGGCTTCTACTGTTGCAGTAGGGTCATCGGGGCATACTTCGAAGGCCGTAGTGTTGACTTCCGGTAGGGTGTAGCAATAGCTGTAAAATTCTTCCCCTGCATCGCACTGGGCGAGGATGAATTCCGGGGATAAAATCGCTACAGCTACTAGCAGGGCAGCGGGTATCCATTGGGTGAGGCGTTTCTTCGGGCTCAGCATGGTGTCTTATTTCGATTATGATTTACGGCCTTTCCGAATACACGGAAAGTGAGCTTAACTTTTGAATTGGGAGTATGATTGCCAGGTTTGGATAAGCCGCAGATGGTTCAACCTGCTGCTTGCCAGAGACATACAACGGGGGGGCACTTTGTTAAAAGTGTTTTGCCTTGTTGTAAAGGCTGTTATAGTGTTAGATCATAGTGAAAAAACGCTCCCGGACGAGGAGCAGAAGAGTGCTTTTGGCTTCTCAAATATAAGCATTAATAAATACAATAGCTGATAGGTAGGGGCTATTTTATTTCTGAGCGGCATGAAAATGCTCCGGAAGGTAAAACAGAGGCTTAGGGTCGGTACCCTAAGCCTCTGTGACAGAAAAGCTGATTCGAATTCGAGTTACCTTGTTTTGACAATCTTCACCGGAGCAAAATTACGGTGGGGCGTATTAACTTGAAGGTAATAAACTCCTGGTGCCCAGTGAATAGTGGGGCAGTCGCTGAAAACCTCACCAGCAGCCATCTGCCATTTAGCTACAAATTGCCCAAATTGATTGAATACGGCCACCTCCGCTATTTCGGAAAGGGGCTTGCCCAATTCCAGCGTGAATTGGTCCCTCGCAGGATTAGGATAAACCACCGCTTCCCCTGGGAGGTTCGTATTTTGACTCATCAGAGGCAGCCCTGGGCTGCTTTGTGGCGCTTGTCCTCTGGTTCGTATCTCGGAGAAAGTAACGTCGACTGGATTGTTATCATTGGAGAAAACGGTCAGACCGACTTCCGGGCATTGCCCCAGGTCTATTTGTACGGCCCCTATTGCCGAAAAGTTATCACCGCTTGTACTAACGAACTGACGAACTTGGTTGCCTTGCTTCTTGAGCCTTAAATAGAAAGAAAACGGCGCGGAAACAAGAGAAATATCCTTGGCAGCGCCAGTGTTATACCGGACTTCTCTTCGGACCAGGGCGCTGTTGTTGGTAAATAAAGCCACTTGTTTTGAATCACTATCGAGGGTTTCCCGCATCATGATTCCTCCATACCCGCTGCCGCTATTCACGGTAATTCTGGTTTGTATTCCAACGACATTCCCACATAATGCCTGACTGGCAAAAGCAATATTGTCGTCATTAAGGTTTGAGTTGCCATTGGCACTACTACCGATGTTGACATCACCTGCTCCGGGCACATCGCTGGAACAGGGCGCAAAGGAGTAGGTGCCTGTATTATTGGAATTGCCCATATCTGTGGATTGCCACTGATCAGGAAGCGCTGCATCATCGGAGACCGAAATGTTTGCCTGGCAGGTTGCAGGGTTTCCGGCCTCGTCTTCCACTGTGACATCAAGCTGAAGCGTAGTATTGGCATCATCGCAATCCAGGCTGTATACCTCATAATCCGTAACTTCTACAGCCCCACAGTTGTCACTGCTTTGGCTGGCATCGTAAAGGTTGGCAAGGGTAAGCTCATACGTGCCTTCAGCATTGAGGTTAACAACGCCGGTTTTGCAATGTGGTTGAGGAGGTTGATTGTCCATTAACTGCAGCGTGATTTCGCAGGTTGCTTTTTTTCCGGCTCCGTCCGTTGCCGTGATAGTAATGATCTGCTCTTCTAAATGGGCGCTGCCAAATGAGGTGCCTGTTTGTATGTCCTGAGAGAGTTCAGGTGTGCCGCAGTCGTCGGTGGCTGCAACAATCCCAGTCAGATCGGGCACCAATCCGTAGCAGAGCCCGGCTTCCATATCTACTTCCTGCTGTCCCGGGCAGAGCGTGAATTCGGGATTCCCGGTATCATCAACTTCAAGGCTGGCCGTAGCTTCAACGGTACAACCATCGGTAGAGGTATAGGTGTAGGTAATGGTGTGCACCCCTACGCCTGCGCTTTGGGGGTCAAATTCAAAGTCCATCCCATTGCCATTATCAGAAACGCCATTACCGGAGTAGGTGCCGCCCTGAGGGAGCCCCCCGCCAAGTGTTGCGGTGCCGTCATTCGGGCAGCGGCTATCAAAGTCATTTAGGGTTACCGTTGGCAACTCGAAGACTTCAAAGATTTGGCTGGCATCATCTGTACAGCCATCGTTGGTTGTAATGGTATAGGTGAGCGTATGTTGCCCGGCCCCGGCAGTTTGCGGGTCGAAGTCGAAGGTGCCGTCATTATTATCTGTTATCCCCGGGCCGGCATACACGCCACCGGCTTCGGTTCCCCCGCTCAAACCAGTTTGAATGCCATCATTCAGGCAGAAATCCCCTGGGTTTTCAAGGGCAGCTTTTGGGGCATCAAAGACTTCAATGGTTACCATATCGGAGCCTTCACATCCATCATTGCTGGTCGCGTTGTAGGTGATAGTGTGCTGCCCTACGCCAGCTGCTACCGGATCAAAGCTGTAGGTTGTTCCGTTCCCATCGTCTGCTACTCCTGGCCCGGAATATACGCCACCCGCCGGTAGTCCGCCTCCAAGCCCGGTTTGAATGCCCTCATTGGTACAAACGTCTTCCGGGTCGGTCAGGGTGACATTTAGGGTGCTGTTGACGTCCACCGTTACTGATTGGCTGTTGGAGCACCCGTTTCCATCTGTGTAGGTGTAGGTCAGCTCGTGCTGGCCTATACCTGCCTGACTGGGATCAAAGGAGAAGGTTTGGCCGTTGCCATCGTCACTCACGCCGGTACCACTGTAGATGCCGCCGGAAGGGGTGCCACCGTTCAAGCCATTTTGTACCCCGGCATCCGCGCAAAAGTCGCCCGGGTCATCAAATCCGACATTTGGCAATGCAAAAACAGTGATCTGATCTTCAGCGCTGTTGGTGCAGCCATTGCCATCGGTATAGTAATAGTTGATGGTATGCATGCCCACGCCGGTCGCTGAAGGGTCAAAGATAAAAGTTGATCCATTACCGCCGTCGCTCACACCGGTGCCGCTGTAGAGGCCTCCAGTAGGCGTTCCACCACTTAAGGTCATTTGCACCCCGCTATCCACACAAAGGTCTGCAGGCGCAGTGAATGCAACAGAGGGCAGTGCAAATACGGTAACCTGATCAGTCGTGGTATTGGTGCACCCGTTGCCATCAGTATAGGAATAGGTAATGTCGTGCATGCCCACTCCGGCTGCCGAGGGGTCAAAGCTGTAGGTTTCTCCGTTGCCATCATCAGACACCCCCGTGCCACTGTATGTTCCTCCGGTTGGTGTGCCGCTGCCCAGCCCGGTTTGTTGACCCGCATCTATGCACAGGTCATCTAAAGCAGTAAAAGATAAACCGGGGAGTGCGAATACTTCAACCTGATCGGTTGCCGTATTGGTGCACCCCTCCCCATCAGTGTAAGTATAGGTAATGGTATGGACGCCTGCGCCTGCGGTAGCCGGGTCAAGAGAGTACGTCTGCCCATTGCCATCATCGGCTACACCGGGCCCGCTGTAGGTGCCTCCAGCCGGACTACCGCCGCTTAAACCGGATTGAACGCCTGCATCTATGCAAAGGTCCGCCAGAGCAGTAAAGTTAACATTGGGAAGGGCCAGAACTTCGATGGTTGCAGTAGTGCTGTTGGCACATCCGTTGCCATCGGTATAGGTGTAAGTGAGTGTATGCAGGCCTACCCCTGCTTCCTGCGGGTCAAACGTAAAGCTCGAACCATCGTTATTGTCCGTTACCCCGGGGCCTGAGTATTCGCCGCCCGTGGGGCTGCCGCCACTAAGGCTGCTTAGTGCCCCGTCATTCAGGCAAACTGCTGTTGGATCGTCGAAGGTGACAGCCGGAAGGTCAAATACTTCTACATCGTCTTCCAGTACCTGATTGTTGACAGTGTAAGACAGGGTATGCGTACCCACGCTCGCTGCGGTAGGGTTAAAAGAGTAGGTCTGGCCATTGCCATCATCGGAAACGCCCGGCCCACTGTAAACCCCTCCGGAAGGACTGCCGCCTGAAAGCCCGGTTTGTTCCCCAGCGTCGATACACAAATCCGATAGTGCGGTAAAGGCATTACTGACTGCGGTTTCGCTGCCGCAAACTACAAGAGGGAGGTTGGTGGTGCCTTCCGGCAAACAACTGCCGCTGGCGCCGGAGTTGATCACAAAAATCAGACACTGTCCTGTGGCGGTGCCTACAAATTGCTGGTTCGATACGTCCCCGCTTCCGGAGAATACCTCGGACCCGCTAGTGCCGCTACCTGATCCACCTTCATAAATGGTCAGTTCATCCCCATCGTTGGCAAAAATTCCCTGATTGATTTTGGCTACCGGGTAGAGCCCGGAAGAACCACAAACCTCAAAGGCGACCTGGTTCGTTTCGTTGGCATCATAGCAATAGAAATAATTGGTTTCTTCGTCGAGGCAGCCGCAGGCCGGGTCGATACTGATAGCTGTGCTAATGTCGACCGTGCAGCCATCGTTGGTCGTTAGCGTGTAGGTAATATTCAGGTTGCCCGTTCCTGCTACGACCGGGTTGAGGTCGAAGGTGCCATCCCCGTTATCGGTAATACCCGTACCAGAGTAAGTCCCGCCGGCAGGGCTTGCGCCGCTTAGCCCGGTTTGTACGCCAGCGTCGATACAGAAATCTCCGGGATTCGTGAATTCAAGGGTGGGGACGCTGAAGACTTCGACCTGATCGGTGGCTGAATTTGGGCAGCTGCCGGCGGTCATATAAGTCACAGTGTATACGCCGGGTGTGGAAGCACTAACGTCAATCTCACCGGTAGCTGTATTAATACTCAAGCCATTAGAAGAAGAAAACGTACCGCCGGAAAGACCGGTGATTGTTGGCGTTGGGTCATTATCATTGGCGCAGAAGGTGTCCGAATTATAGCTGAAGCCTGGATCGTCAGCTGCATTTATGGTAACTTCCACATTAGAGGTGCCGTCACAGTTTGTACCGGTCACGGTATAGGTGACCGTATAAGTAGCTGGCGTAGAATTTGAAATATCAATCTCACCGGTGTTGGCATCGAGGCTGAGACCTGCTGTACTGCTGAAAGTCCCTCCCTGTTCGCCGGTAATGGTTGGTAAAGGGTCTGCATCATTGGCACAATAGGCTGCTGCACTGTAGCTGAAGCCTGCATCAGGCCCAGCGCTGCCCTCCACTACAATCACTGTATTACAGGTGGCTGTATTGCTATTATTGTCCTCAACCGTATAGGTGAGGGTGGTGGTGCCTGCATTGAAAGGCTGTGCCCCGTTTTGGTTGAAATAACCATTGCCTGACCCGGTTGTTGCTCCGGTAAGTTCCCAGGAGACCGCTGGGTCCGTATCACAATTGTCAGAAGGTGTCCCAATGGGGTTAAGATTGGTAAGGTCGATTGTGCATTCCCCATCTGGTATGGTTATGTTGCAGGGATCAACAGTAAAGGGGTAGCTTTTTACTTCTATGGCAGGGTTACCTGTCCCCAAAGCAAGAACTGTTGTGCCGTCTACGCTTAGGTTTAATCCCTGAACTGCGCAACCACAATCTACAAAATTTGTAATGTTAAAATTATAATCCGCATCACAAGGCAACTGAACCTCTGAGCTAGTATTTCCGAAAATAGAAGCACCACTACCAATAACATTTCCGTTTGAATTGGTTATCGTATACGTTATATCTCCTGCAGAACCTCCAAATTGCACTAAATTAACCGTAGCTATTGCGACGGCCGGGGAAGGCGGGCAGGTCACCACCGGGTCTTCTGCATCTGTGAGGTTACAGTCTACGGGGTCCGCAATGGTGATTTCCCGGAATAAGAAAACGCCATTGGCATTAGTTGAACTAAACGTAAGCCGGATTTTATCAATATTTCCGAAGGAGGTATTGGAACTGAGATCAGCGGTCTGGTTGTTAAAATCACCTACCGGTATGGTCGTCTCAGCACCTTGTGCCTGTTCGCCATCTTTGTAACCTGTAATCGTCATATTACCATCATAGGTAGAGCTTTGTTTAAGGAATACGAAATTCTCCAGTTTAAATGCAGATCCATCTGAAGAGCCAATTTCAAAGTAACCGACAGATTGGTCGTTCGACAGTTTTATGTCCTGCCCATCACTTGATATGGTAGAAGTGCCAAAAAATGAAAAAACCTTGAACTCGTAACACTCTGCAATGCCGGATTGTGTTCCTGTCCCTGTCGCTATAGTCTCTAAATTATTCTCAAAGCTCTCCGTGCCGGTAGCAGGAGTACACTGAGACAATAGTGCATAAGGCATTGAAGTGAAAAAGAATAGCATAAGACAGAAGCGCCATAAGTGCCCTGTCGATGCAGTGAGGCGTGTCACGCGGATAGGCGTGAGGGTTTTAACCGTGTACATGTGCATATTTGTTTAGTTATAAACGGGTATAGACTCCCGCCGGGCACAATAAGTGATTTTTGACTTTTTCTTTTTGTACCCTGCTGCGTTAAAAATGCTCGCCGTCTGCAGGGATGCCTGTGCTTTTTGCCTTACAGGGCACAAAAATATAGTCGTCAACATTTCACTTCTCGTGACCCAGGGTAGTATAGCTCCTGTTAGTACGCAGTGGCGTTGGAACAGGTTACCTATTTGTTTAGGTTTGTTCCGGGTGTTTGAATTTCGTGTAGACTATTTAATGCCATCAAGGTATTGCACTGTAAATTTGAAAAGCTAGATCACTGCAGGTGACAGTAATTGAAAAAGGGGGGAGAGGGGGAATTATGAACCAAAAGTAGATAAAATCTGGCAATAATACGACTGCCGGGCGTCAACTAAGTTGAGTTTTTTAACCAATCAGCATAGTTTGTAAATTGCATTCTCCGCCTTTGTTTGCCCAGCCCTAACGGGTGTAAAGCCAGAAAATGCAATGGCTCCCTTTATGCTGAGGGGCAGTGTCGGTATGTGCCTCCGAAGGGGCTTGGGTTGCAAACGTTCCCGGGGTCGTCCCTTTCAATTTAAGAAAACTTTGAGGCTGCCTACGAACTTTAACTGCGGTCAGGGTCGTTCCTAACCTGTGACGAACGCTGTTTAGCGGCGTCAGAATAGCTCAACTAAAAAAAACAAACATGATGAAGCGCATTCAGATGACCCTGCTTTCCTTTGTAGTACTGATCAGTGCGGTGAGTTTCACCGGCTGTGGCGGAGATGATGACCGGGGGGGCGGTATCAATTTATTCTCTATTGAGGACGATAAAATGCTGGGCCTGCAATTGAGGGATGAAATCCTGGCTAACCCTCAGGAATACCCCATTCTGGATCAGGGGCAGTACCCTCAGGCTTATGCTTTTTTGCAGGATATTGTGGATGATATCCTGGGCAGTGGTGAAGTAAAGTACGCACAGGATTTTGCCTGGGAGGTTTATATCATTGATGACCCGGAAACGCTGAATGCCTTTGCTGCACCGGGCGGTTATATTTTTGTGTACACGGGCCTGATTAAGTTTTTGGAGGAGAAGGATGATTTTGTAGGCGTGATGGGGCACGAGATTGCTCACGCTGATTTGCGCCATTCCACGCAGCAGCTCACACAACAGTATGGTGTGGCGACTTTGCTGAGCTTGTTGCTGGGAGAAGACCGGGAACTGCTGAATAATGTCCTGGGCAGCCTGCTTGGACTGAAGTTTAGCCGGGATGATGAGTCGCAGGCGGATCAGTTCTCAGTTATCTATTTGTGCGAAACGGAATATGCAGCGAATGGTGCGGCGAGTTTTTTCCAGAAGCTCCTTGACTTAGGCAATGCTAATCCACCGCAGTTTCTAAGTACCCATCCTAACCCGGATAACCGCGTGGAGGCCATCAATATGGAGGCGGAAGAGCGCATGTGCGATACGGCTTTTGATTCAGATGCGCAGGCGTGGATGGCTTTTCAGAATAGTTTGCCTTAGGGGTTTCTCGGGAAGGTTTTCACGTAGAGGTCTCAGAGGTTTTCGCGCAGAGATTTAAGACGGTTTTGAGCGGCGTAGCCTTGTGCGCCAATATCCATCCGTATGGACTGGCCCGTCCCTACGGACAAGTTATGGGGAGTCGTCAACCTCTACCTCAACCTGAGCTTGCCCTCGCCACTGTGCTTTTCCCTGTCACAGTGACTAAGCATCCCCACTCTTTAGCCCCACCTTGCCCTCCACCCAGGCCGGGACATCAAGGTAGTGGATGGCTTTGCGCTCGAAGGGGCTGTCGCGGAAGGGCTGCAGGGCGGTATGGAACTGCCGGAAGGTATCGGTATGCTCGGACAGGGGCTTGTTGGACAGCTCGGCGAGGAAGCGGAGGGTGCGGGCGAGCATGGGGCTGAGGTCGGTGGCTTTGGCGAAGAGGCGCTGCACGGCACGCAGGAGGTAGTCGAGCAGGCGGTAGTTGCCGAGCTCGTAGTGGCACAACAGGTGGAGCATGCGGGTATTGTGGAGGAGGTCTTCGCGCAGGGAGCCGGCCTTGAGGTGGATGATCTCGTTGAGGTAGTCGAGGGCGGCTTCGTACTGGCCATCGCAGAAGTGGAGGTAGGCGAATTTGTAGTAGAAGAGGAGGATGCGGTGGACGTCGGTCTGGGCTTCGAGGAGGCGGAGCTCTGTTTTGAGGGTGGGAATGAGCTGAATCCCTTCCTGGTACTGCCGGCTGACGAAGGCGTGGTTGAGGCGGCTGAGGTGGAGGTAGACGCGGGCGGTGGAGCGGGCGGTGGCATCAAGATTGGGGGCGGTACCGTGGTAGAAGGCTTCGAAGCCGGTGAGGCAGTCGCGGAGGGCATCGGCATCGTCGAGCATATAGTGGAGCACCATATTGTAATAGAGGGCGCGGATGTAGAGGGTGGGGTCTTTTTCCTGCATCTGGGGGTCTTCGCGGAACAGGGCGGCCCACCGCTGGGCGTACTGTAGAGCAGCGTCGAAGTTGAGCAGGATATACTGGTGCCACATATAGCCCTGGTAGAGGTTGGCTTTCTCAAAAAAGGTGAGGGGGCCGTTGAGGTGCTCCTTGGGGAGGTGGGCTTCGAAGAAAGCCTGGACGTTGGCGACTTCGCTTTCGGACTTCACATGGCCGTGCTCGATGTACCAGCCTTGCACCTGTATGTTGAAGTTGGAAAAGAGGTTGCTGGAATGGGCGATGCGGCTGCGGTGGCTGGCTTCTTCGAGGAGGCCTTCCATTTTGTTGGCTACGCGGCGGCTGCGGGTAATGTGCCGGGCCTCGATGAGCTTCTGGAATTCGATGATCTCGAGGTGGAGGACATCCTGATGGTGGGCTTCGGCTTTGGTTTTGACGCTTTCGAGGGTGCGCAGGGCTTGCATATACATGCCTTTGCTGTAGAGGATGCGGGCGAAGTCGATCTGCTCGTGGATGAAAATCTCAATATCGCGCTTAATGTACAGCAGGCGGAGGCTTTTGAGCAGCTGCTGGTAGAGGTGGCGCTTGTGGTTGGCGAGGTTGCGGGGGGAGATGGGCAGGGCACCGAGGATGGCCTTGTCGTCGTAGTTGTCCATCTGGTTGAGGAGGTCGAAGAGCTGTACGAAGGTGGCGTCGCCCTGATAGCGGCTGGCGTAGAGCTTGAAGTTGCGCTTTTCGGCCCGGGTCATAGACTGAATGAGGTGGAGCAGGTGGTCGCGTTTGGTGTTTAGTGGCACATTAAACGGATTTTATAGTTCTGAAAAACAGGTAGTTGTGGTTTAAGGATTGGTTTTAGGCATCACATCAAAAAACAAAAGTAGCTATATTGGTGGAGTATTAGGCGCTACATTTGTAATTAATACAGAATACAGTTCCGCAAGCCCAGCCAAAAGTTGCTAAAACTTTAATCAAGGATTGACAAAATGAAAAAGATAGAAGCGATTATCAGGTTGTCCCGTTTTGAGCAAATCCGGGATGCGCTGGCGGGTATTGGAGTGCGGTTTTTCACTCTTACAGAGGTCAAGGGTTTCGGCCTGCAGGCTGGTCCTAAAATGACCTACCGGGGCAGCACTTACGATGCCGATTACATTGCCCGTCTACAACTCGATATTCTGTGTGAGGAGGGCAAGGTAGATGCGATTGTCAAAACCATCACTGAATCTGGTCGGACTGGCGAGGTGGGGGATGGCAAAATCATTGTCTATGATGTAAAGCACGTCGTACGCATCCGCACGGGAGAGACCAATGCGGAGGCGCTTTAACACGCTCTATGCACTTAACCTATTTGCTACGCTGCTACTGCACAATCTTATTTTAACTTCCTATTGCTGAGGTCAGATTTGCCTCCCGTTGAGGCTGTCCTGGTGTTTTAGCCCTGTCTTACCAATAACCAAATTAAGCTGTAAGAAATGACTGTCTGCCATCTGGCAGTGCAGTATTGCTGTTTGGCGAAAGCCGGCGGAGTATTCTGTGTGAGGAACTATTTGAAGAACTACTTTAACGACTACGTTTATGGATCAGGCATTATTCACGGCAAATAATGTATGGATGTTGGTTTCGACGGTGCTGGTTTTTGTGATGCACCTGGGCTTTTCGGCTCTTGAAGCTGGCTTTGTACAGAAGAAGAACACGGTCAACATTCTGTTTAAGAATGCGATGATCATTTCGATTGGGCTGCTGACCTACTTCATCGTGGGTTTCAACCTAATGTACCCGGGTGTGAATGAAGGCGGCTTCTTTGGTTTTGGCGGCTTCGGGCTGTCGATGCCGGAGGGTGACGCGGGCGCGATCGCCTACGCCGATGGCAGCTACACCTACTACACAGATTTTATTTTCCAGGGGATGTTTGCGGCTACCGCGGCGACTATTGTTTCCGGTGCGGTAGCGGAGCGCATTAAGCTCAATGCCTTCCTGATTTTTGCGACCTTGTTTGTAGCCATCAGCTATCCCATTACCGGAATGTGGAAGTGGGGTGCCGGCTGGCTGGATGCGGCAGGCTTTTACGACTTCGCGGGTTCCACGCTGGTACACGCGGTAGGCGGCTGGGGCGCATTAGCGGCTGTATTGCTGCTGGGCGCGCGCCGTGGTAAGTACCAAAAGAACGGCGGGATCAAGCCGATTCCGGGGCACAGTATGCCTTTGGCGGCAATCGGCGTTTTCCTCCTGTGGTTCGGCTGGTTCGGCTTCAACGGTGGCTCGGTCCTGTCGGCAGACCCGGTAGCGGTATCTCTGGTCTTTGTGACCACTTCACTGGCGGCTTCAGCCGGGGCGGTAGGCGCTTTTTTCCTATCCTACTTCCTCTTCAAATCACACGACCTTTCCATGGTGCTTAATGGTATCCTGGGCGGCCTGGTGGGCATTACAGCCGGCGCTGACCTGATGAGCCCGATGGAGGCTATCATGATTGGCGGTATTGCCGGACTAATCATACCGGTATCTGTTGTCTTTTTCGACCGTATTAAGATTGATGACCCAGTGGGTGCTACATCGGTCCACCTGATGTGCGGGCTCTGGGGCACGCTGGCAGTCGGCATTTTCGGTGCCAAAGCCGGGCTGGGGCAGCTGTGGATTCAGCTGTACGGTACCCTGGCGGTGGGCGCCTTTACCTTCGCCTTCGCCTTTGGGCTGATGTTTTTGCTGAAAAAGACCATCGGCATCCGCGTGAGCGAAGAGGAAGAAGAGCGCGGGCTGGATGTGGCCGAGCACGATATGGAAGCTTATGAGGCGGGTACGGTGACGGAGCCGGCTTATCAGCTCATGGATTAAGCTCTAAGGAAAACGGGTGTTTGGATTAGTATGAAAAAACGATAAGGGCCCGGGGATGCCCCGGGGAGCCTGAGAGGGTTGTCCCGGGATGGTCTTGGGAAAGGTTAAGGTTGAGGGGCTTGGCGAGGTCTTCCTGGAGGCGACCGCAAAACCTGCGGAGGCCCC
>PR_CR_10_Liq_1_inCRDRAFT_1000843_pt1 | contig 18354 bp, 16 predicted proteins | sample PRCRCaboRojoPR_3_FD_10241 | JGI IMG/M metagenome (IMG submission 10241)
CAAGCCGGTCAAGAATCAGGATCTCTGGACGCGTCTGGACGCGGCCTTGGGCCGGCACAAGGTCGGCTGGCGCTGGATCAAGGGCCACAGCGGACATCCGGAGAACGAGCGCGCCGACCGCCTCGCCAACAAAGGCATTCCGGGGCGGCGAAGGGCGCGTCGCTGAAGTCGGTGCGACCGTCACCGCTGCACGCCGCCCGGCATCCGGTGGCGGAGCTGATACCATAGTGGGGCGCTCGGGTTTCGGGTCGGGCTCGGCGCGCATGTCCGCCCGGCGCGCGCCGCCGACCGTCTTTCGCCAATCGAGGTGTATCGCTTGTCCAAAACCGCATCCAATCGCGCCGAGCTGCCGCCGCTGAACGCCCTGGAGCGACGGGCCGCCGGCGGTCTCGCGGCCATCTTTGCGCTGCGGATGTTAGGGCTGTTCATGATTTTGCCGGTGTTCGCGCTCTACGCGCACGACCTCACCGGCGCAACGCCGCTATTGGTGGGGCTCGCCATCGGCGCCTACGGGCTCACCCAGGCGTTGCTGCAGATCCCCTTCGGTCTGCTGTCGGACCACATCGGCCGCAAGCCCGTCATCTACGCCGGGCTGATCCTTTTCGCGCTTGGCAGTGTTATCGCTGCCCTCGCCGATTCCATTCACTGGGTGATTGTCGGCCGGGCGCTCCAGGGCAGCGGCGCGGTGGCGGCGGCCGTGATTGCGCTGAGCGCGGACTTGACGCGCGAGACGGTGCGTACCCGCGCCATGGCCGCCATCGGTATCAGCGTGGCGCTGTCCTTCGCTGCCGCGCTGGTGCTGGGCCCCGTGATGGGGGAGCTCATCGGTGTCTCCGGCATCTTCTGGCTCACAGCTGTCTTCGCATTGCTGGGCATGGTGCTACTGGCCCGCGTGGTGCCCTCGCCCGCGCGCTCGGCGACGCATCGGGACGCCGAGCCGGTGCTGGATCAGTTGGGCGGCGTGGTTGCAGATCGCACCCTGCTGCGGCTGGATGGGGGGATTTTCCTGCTGCACCTCACCATGGTGAGCCTGTTCGTGGTGCTGCCCCTGTCGCTGGCAGACGCCGGGCTGGCGGCGGCGCAGCATTGGCAGATGTATTTGCCCGTGGTGCTTGCGGCCATCGTGCTCATGGTGCCCTTCATCGTCGTCGCCGAGCGCGCGGGCCGGGTGCGCGCCGTGCTGGTGGGCTCGGCGGCCGCTTTGGCCGTTGCCCTGCTCGGCTTCGCGGTGGCGCCGGCGAGCCTCTGGCTGCTGGCGGGCCTGCTCACCGTGATGTTCACGGTGTTCAACCTGCTCGAGGCGGTGCTGCCGTCGCTGGTGTCCAAGGCCGCCGGCGCCGGCGCCAAGGGTACGGCGATGGGGGTGTTCGCCAGTGCCCAGTTCACGGGCGCATTCCTCGGCGGGCTGCTCGGCGGACTGGCGCACGAGCGCTTTGGACCCGAGGCGGTGTACCTGGTGGGCGCCGGCGCGGCGCTGGTGTGGCTCACGGTGGCCTGGACACTGCGCCCGCCCGGGCAGCTGGTGACCCATCTGCTGCCGCTGGGCGAGTTGCCGGCGACGGCGCTGCCGAATCTGCGTGAGCGCCTGCTGGCGGTGCCCGGGGTCGAAGAGGCCGTGATCGCCGTGGACGAAGGCGTCGCCCATCTGAAAGTGGACAATCGGCGAATCGATTGGGCAAGATTGAGCGCTGTTGCCGGTGCCCACCAGTAGGCTGCGGATTGAGCTGGTCACCGGTATCTGGCACGCGGGGCTCGAGCACGTAGCTCCAACGGGGCGGGGGAAGTTTCATGCGCGGCGTCAACAAAGTGATTCTCGTGGGCAATCTGGGTGCCGACCCGGAGGTCCGCTACACCGCAACCGGTAGCGCGGTCACGAATATTCGCATCGCGACCAGTGAAAGCTGGAAGGACAAGACGACGGGGGAACCGCAGGAGCGTACGGAATGGCACCGAGTAACGCTCTTCGCGCGCCTGGGAGAGATCGCCGGGCAATACTTGCGCAAGGGTTCCAAGGTCTACATCGAGGGCAAGCTGCGCACCCGCAAATGGCAGGACCAGCAAGGTCAGGACCGTTGGAGCACCGAGATCATCGCCGATCAGATGCAGATGCTCGACAGCCGCGGTGGTGGTGACAGCGCTCAGGGGCAAAGTTATGGCACTGCACCACAGCAGGAGCGCGCACCGGAGCCTGCCACCGGCGGCGGTGCGTCCGAGGGTGGCTTTCCCGGCGATTCCGGCTTCGATGACGACATTCCGTTTTGAGCAGGTGTCGTTCCACCACCTTTTGAGCAGCTTTCACGCGCCCTCGATTTGTAGCAGATGTCCGACCTCCCCCGTGTTCTCCTCATCGGCTCCGACGGCCAGGTCGGCTGGGAACTGCGCCGCACGCTGGCGCCGGTCGGCCAGGTCATCGCCGCCTCGATGCACGGACAGGCCGGTCCCGCCATCGATTTGACCGACGCGGCGTCGATTCGCCGGGTGTTCAACGATGTGCAGCCGGATGCGGTGGTGAACGCCGCCGCCTACACCGCCGTCGACAAGGCCGAGAGCGAGCCCGAGCTCGCCCGCGCCATCAATGCCGATGCGGTGCATGTGCTCGCCGAGCTCTGCGTCGGCGCCGACATCCCGGTGGTGCACTATTCCACCGACTTTCGTCTTCTCCGGTGACACCGATCATCCCTATCGCGAGGACGACGAGCCGGCGCCCATGAGCGTCTACGGCGAGACCAAGCGCGCCGGCGAGCTGGCACTGCTGGAGTCCGCCGCCGACGCCCTGGTGCTGCGCACGGCCTGGGTCTACGGTGTGCGCGGCCGAAACTTCCTGCTGACCATGCTCAACCTGTTTCGCGAGCGCACTGAGCTTCGCATCGTCGACGATCAAGTGGGCACGCCCACCTGGAGTCGTATGCTGGCGGAAGTGACTGCCCAAGTGATGCATGGCGTCTTCAACGGCGCCGTGGATATCAGGCAGGTGCGCGGCCTCTATCACGTCACCGGTGGCGGAGCCGTCTCCTGGTACGGTTTCGCGAGCGCCATCCGCGAGGCGACCTGCAACGATTGCACGCTGACCCCGATCTCCACCAGCGAATATCCGGCACCCGCTCGTCGTCCGCCCTATTCGGTGCTGGATACCACGAAGTTCCGTGCCACCTTCGGCCTGGCACTGCCGGATTGGCGCCAGTCGCTGGCCCTTTGTCTCGAAGATCTGCCCCAGCAACCGCCGCATTAGGCGAGCGCTGATGCGTCGGCTGACACGGGTAATCCGGCGTGTTCCGATCCTCGCGTAGAACCGTGTCGCATGGTCAGAGCGCTAAGTGCGTTTCCGACAGGCGTTGGGCAACTGCTGTCCAATGATGGTCACCAAGCCGCCGCAGGGCCTCGCCGAGACGCCAGTACACCGACCACCGGTACCATCGCGGCGGTGAGCGTCGCCATCGTCCACTCGGACATCCGCTAGACTGGAGCAACGTCCCCGGCCTGTCATCGCAGGGCGTGCCGCTGCCGAGTGATGCCCCCGCGCATGTCCCCCGTCGCCCGCCATGGATGGATCACAAGCCTGCTGGCGATGCTGTGCTTGTGGGTGGTCGTCGCCACCGCGTCGGGGCAGGCCGCCGTCGCCGAGGCCTCACGACCGGCTGCGGCGCCTGCCCAGGCGGTCGTCGATGCGGTGCGCTTCGCCTTCGGTCTGGAGGCTGCCTACTGGCAGCATCCCGATGCATTCCGCAGCCGGGATGCCGTGTACTCCCACTTCCGACAGGGGTTCAGTCCCGACCTCGCCGCGGCCATGACCGCCCATGTCCTTGGCGGCGATGGCGATCTCGCCACTTGGGTGCCGGAGCAGGTCCAGGTGGTGGAACTGGCGGCCAGCCACGCCCTGGTATGGTTCCCGACGCCGGCGGCCTTCGGTGCGTCCGGAGTCTGGAACCTGGCCGATTACATGCACGTGCGCCTGCGGCGTGAAGGCGCCCGCTGGGTGGTGGACTGGGCGGAGGATCGCGCGGCACCGCCGGCGCGCTGAAGCGCCTGTGAGTCGGCAATGCCCGGTGGGCTCAGCGCTCGGCGGAATGCCTGTTCCGCCGCATCGATGTGTGCGTCGAGTGCCGAGCGTTGCGGCCCCTCCAGGCTCGCGGCGTATTCACGCAGGCTGCCGGTGAAAGCGGCGAGCGCTGCCTCAACGTCGGCGTGCGCAATGCCCGTGCCGGGGTTTGCGTTGGCATTGGTCTCGGTGGCGGGGTCCGCCGGCTCGATGCGGGCGCTGCGCGGGATGAGTGTGCGACTGCCATCGCTCGCATGGGCAGTGACGGGCCCCGTCTTGCAGTAGCGCTCGCCCTGCCAATGGAAATAGCGACCGACTGGGAGTTGCGGGAATTTCATCACTCGTGCTCGGCGGTATGGTCACAGGGGCGCCCTCGGGGGGTGCGGTGGATGATTGTCGGGTGCTCGCAGCGCATTGATGGGGCGGCTCGCCGGTGGTCTCGACGCGGCGGGCGTCACGGCGTTCGGGCGAGACACCAGATATCCACCCGGCGCGCCCCCGCCCGACGCAGCGTCCGGGCCACCTCGCCGACGGTGCTGGCGGTGGTGATCACGTCGTCCAGCACGGCCACATGGGCGCCGGTCAAGTCCGCAGCGGCGCGAAAGGCGCCGAGCAGATTGTGCTGCCGCGCCTGACGTTCGAGGGCGGTTTGCGGCGGCGTCGCACGTGTGCGCTCGCAGGCGGCGACGACGGGCAGGTCCAGCGCCCGGCCGACCACACGCGCAAGCTCCAGCGCCTGATCATAGCCCCGCTCGCGCAGCCGTTGCATGTGCAATGGCACCGGGATGATGCAGGCTGGCCGAGTCACGGCGGCATCATGCAGGGATGTGGCCAGCAGCTCGCCCATCAGTCTCAGCGTATTCAGACGTCCGTTGAATTTGAAGCCCGCCACCAGCGTGGGCAGCGGCGGCTCGTAGCGAAAGGCCGCATGCGCCCGCGTGAACGCCGGGGGCTTGCGCCGGCAATCGCCGCACAGGGGCCCGTCATCGTCGTGTGCATGAGCGTCCCCGTGACCGGCCACCACCGGCAGCGGCAGCGCACAGCGCACGCAAGCACGGCCGAGCACTGGCAGTTCGGCGGCGCAGCCGGCGCAGAGGTCGCGGCCGTCGTCGCCCGGCGCGCCACAGAGGATACAGGTGGGCGGAAAAATCAGGTCCGCCGCCACCCGGCGCCAGCGCCCGAATGCCCCCGCCGGTGGTCGCCGCCGGCACCGGACAGCGTCGTCGTCAGGGCCAACATCAGGACCCGGATCAGTGCTCGGGACAGTGTCTGGCATGGCGGCTGTGCGGCGGCCCCTGTGGTGGTGCACGCATGGGTCGATGTCGCATCTTGCGGCCGGATCGCCGCCGGTGGCAAGCACCGGAATCGGGGTCGCCGTCGCCGCCCGACCGGACGCGCCACCGTGCGCCGCCGCCGCGCGACAGCCGCGCGCTTTCCGGCTAATATCTCACACGCTGATCAACGACATAAGCCGGCGCCAACAGCCGGCCTCCGGGGGATATCAATGCGTTGCTCGCCGTTCTGGATCATCACACTCTTGTTGCTCACGCCGCTCGCCGGCTGTGGCTCCAGCCCCAGTATCGACCCACCCGAGGCCAGGCTCGCGAGCGCCCGCCCAACCGCGGGCGAGCGACCCGTCGCCGTCAGCAGCACGCCGCGGCTCACCAGCGGGCCCTATGCGGGGCGCGCCGAGGTGGAGCGCTTCATCGATCGTATGCAGGCCAACGGCTACACCCGTGCCGAGCTGGTGGGCATCTTCTCCCGGGTGCGCCCGGACGATTGGATCATCGAGTACATGAACCGCCAGTGGCGTCCGGCGCCCGGTCCCAACGGCGCCTGGAGCCGTTATCGCGCCCGCCACATCACGCCCGCCATGCTGAGCCGCGGCACGGACTTCTGGAGCCAGCACGCGGCGGAGCTGGAGCGGGCATCGCGCCAGTATGGCGTGCCGCCGGAGTACATCGTCGCCATCATCGGCATCGAGACCAAATGGGGCGGCTACATGGGCAAGCATCGCATCATCGATGCGCTGGCCACGCTCGCCTTCGACTATCCGCGCCGTGGCGAGTATTTCACCGGCGAGCTGGAGAACTACCTGGTCATGGCCAGTCAGGAGGGCTTCGATCCGTTCCAGCCGGTGGGCTCCTTCGCCGGCGCCATGGGCTACGGTCAGTTCATGCCGTCGAGTTACCTGAAATACGCGGTGGATTTCGACGGCAATGGCCGCCGCGACCTCTGGAACAAAGAGGACGCCATCGGCAGCGTCGCACACTATTTCAAGCGCCACGGCTGGCGCAGCGGGGAGCCGGTAACGGTGCCCGCCACCGGCGGGACGGGCCTGCCGCAATCCATGGACGTCGGCTTCAAGAGCCGTTACCGGGTGCGCGATCTCGCCGCTCGCGGCGTACACCCGTCTCTGTCACTGCCGGATGACAAGCAGGTGAGCCTGTTGCGGCTCGACGCCTCGGGTGGCTACGAGTACTGGATTGGCCTGGACAACTTCCAGACCATCACCCGCTACAACAAAAGCACCTATTACGCCATGACGGTGCACCAGCTGGCGCAGGCGCTGCGGGCCCGGCGCGGCGGCAGCGCGCGCTATGTGGCCGAGCCCGGTGCCGACGCCGCGCCCCGGTCCGCTGGCTGACGATCCGCGATCTGCAGCGGTGGTTGCGGGGTGCAGTGGGGTGGAGTCCCCTCAGGTCTTGCCCTGCACCGTCACCACGATTTGCCGGCGCTGGGGATCGGTGCGGTGCTCGTACAGGAACACCCCCTGCCAGGTGCCGAGGGCGCAGCATCCGTTCGCCACGGGCAGGGTGAGATCCATGTTGGTGAGGATGGCACGCACATGGGCGGGCATGTCGTCGGCGCCTTCGGCGGTATGGCGGAACAGCGGATCGCCGTCCGGCACCAGGCGTGCCAGGAATACCTCCAAATCCCGGCGCACCGTCGGATCGGCGTTCTCGCACACAATCAGCGAGGCGCTGGTGTGTCGCACGAAGACGTGACAGAGTCCGGTGCGGATCTCGCTGTCTCGCACCACCGCCTGGACTTGGGCGGTAATGTTGGTCGTGCCACGCCCGCGCGTGGCCACCTCGAACTGCTGTTGACTCGTCTGCATGGCCGCGCCTCCGTCACATCGCCCCAACCTTCGCACCACCGCCGACACGCCGGCCCCGGATGCCCCGATGGCATTGGATCAGATCCCGGTCACGGGTCTCAAGCGGGTCGGTCCCAAGCTCGCCGAGCGTCTGCGCAAGCTGCGTATCCAGACGGTGGCGGATCTGCTGTTCCATCTGCCCGCCCGCTACCAGGACCGTTCCCGGCTGCGCCCGCTGGCGACCCTTCACGACGGCGACGAGGTGCTGGTGGAGGGCGTGGTGGTCGACGCCCAGATCAGCCACGGCCGGCGCCGCTCGCTCAAGGTCTGGCTGCGGGACGAGGCGGGCGGTGGACTGATGCTGCGGTTTTTCCATTTCTCCCGGGCGCAGATCGAGGGGATGGGCATGGGCAAGCGCCTGCGCTGCTTCGGCGAGGTGCGCCAGGGGCCGCAGACGCTGGAGATGGTGCATCCCGAGGTCCAGTACCGGGTCGACGATACGCCGGGCGCCGTCGGCGATGGCGCGGCGGTGGACGTGCCACTCACGCCCATTTATCCCTCCACCGAGGGCCTGCAGCAGATCACCTGGCGCGGCCTCACGGATCAGGCGCTGGCGCTGCTCGCCGCGCATCCCCGGGCGCTGTCGGATCTGGTGCCGGCGGCCATCGCCGACCCCCTGGGCCTGCCGGCGCTGCACAGGGCCATTGAGATCGTCCACCGTCCGCCGGCGGACGCGCCGGTGCAGGCGCTGGTGGAGCGCCGTCATCCCGCATGTCTGCGACTCGCCTTCGACGAAATGCTGGCCCACCAATTGGCCCTGCGGCGGCTGCGTGCGCAGCGGCGCCATCTGATGGCGGCGGCCCTCGGCGGCGACGGGACACTGTGCGGCCGCCTCCTGGCGGCGTTGCCCTTCCCGCTCACCGGCGCACAACGTCGTGTGTTGCAGGAGATTCAGCGGGATCTCGCCGGCGCCCGGCCGATGATGCGGCTGCTGCAGGGGGATGTGGGCGCCGGCAAGACCGTGGTGGCCGCCCTGGCGGCCTTGCGGGCGGTGGAATGCGGTCGGCAGGCGGCGCTGATGGCGCCCACCGAGCTCCTCGCCGAGCAGCACCGCAAGAGCCTGGCGGCGTGGCTCGAGCCCCTCGGCATCGAGATCGCCTGGCTCTCCGGCCGGCACAAGGGCGCCGAGCGCTCGGCCGCACTCGCGCGGATTGCCGCCGGCGAGAGCCAGGTCATCGTCGGCACCCATGCGCTGTTCCAGCAGGACGTCGCCTTCGCGGCGCTGGGGCTGGTGATCATCGACGAGCAGCACCGCTTCGGCGTGCATCAGCGCATGGCCCTGCGCGAAAAGGGGGCGGACGGCGGCCGCCTGCCACACCAGCTCATCATGACCGCCACGCCCATCCCGCGCTCCCTCGCCATGGCGGTGTACGCGGATCTGGATTTATCCGTCATCGACGAGCTACCGCCGGGGCGCACCCCCATCAAGACCGTGGCGGTGCCGGACAGCCGCCGCGACGAAGTCATCGAGCGCGTGCGCAGCGCCTGCGGCGCCGGTCGCCAGGCCTATTGGGTCTGCACCCTGGTGGAAGAGTCCGAGGCCCTGCAGGCCCAGGCCGCGGAGGACGCCGCCGCGGATCTGCGCGAGCGCCTGCAGGACCTGCGCATCGGCCTGGTGCACGGGCGCGTGAAGGCCGGCGAGCGCGAACCGGTCATGGCCGCCTTCGCCGCCGGCGAGCTGGACCTGCTGGTGGCCACCACCGTCATCGAGGTGGGCGTGGACGTGCCCAACGCCAGCCTGATGATCATCGAGAATCCGGAGCGCCTCGGCCTTGCGCAACTCCACCAGCTGCGCGGGCGCGTCGGCCGCGGCGACGTGGAGAGCTTCTGCCTGCTGCTCTACCACGCGCCCCTCACCGCGGCGGCGCGGGAGCGCCTGGCGATCCTGCGCCGCGAGACCAGCGGCTTTGCCATCGCCGATGCGGACCTGCGCATGCGCGGCGCCGGCGAGGTGCTCGGCACCCGGCAGGCGGGGATGGCGGCGTTCCGGCTCGCCGATCCCCTGCGCGACAAGGATCTGGTACGTGCGGCCCAGCAGGGCGCCGATCAGCTGCTGGCGGACCGCTCGCCCGCCGGTGGCGAGCGCATCACCGCACTCATCCACCGCTGGCTCGGCGACCGCGAAACCTACGGGCACATTTGAGCGTCCGGTGTGTCAGCCCCATTGCGGGCGCCCGGTCCTTCGTCCTATCAATCCCGCGACGGCTCCCGGCCCACGTCCTCGAGATTCAGTCCGGCGGTCTCGATGCGAAACAGCCAGGTAATCAGAGCCCCGGCGATGGAGGTGCCGATCAGGATCATCAACAGGTTCTGAGTGCCGATATCGGCCAGCAATACCGGAAATAGGAAGGCGGTGGTCACAGCGCCGATCTTGGCGAAGGAGGCAGCGAATCCGGCGCCCTTGCCACGGATGGCGGTGGGGAAAACTTCACCGGCGATCAGGTAGGTCTGCGCGTTGGGGCCGAGGTTGGTCATGAAGTTGAAGAGCATAAAGCCGCCGAAGAGCAGGAACATCTGGGTGGCGCCGCTGGTATTGAGCGACAAGGCCGCCAGGGCCAGACCCGCGGCGCAGCCNATGAAGCCGATCACCTGCAGGCGCACCCGGCCGATGCGATCGGCGAGAAAGACGGCCGCCAGGATGCCGATAATCAACAATAGATCGAGTATCGCCGCACCCTTGGCGGCGATGATGTCATTGCTGATGATGTCGGCAATGTTGTGAGGGCTGTCGGTTTTATGACCGACGGTTGCGGCGAGGATGGTGGGCGTGAAGATGCCGATCCCATAGGTGCCAAGATCCTGCAGGAACCAGGGCAATGACGCAAAGACTGTGGCGCGGCGATTGGCTCTGGAGAAGAGTGCGCCGAATCCCGTGGCGCGGCGCCGCTCGTCCGACGCGGTGGCCGTCTCCGCTAATTCAATGCCCTGAGGATACTGCGGCTCGCGTGCGAGGAGCCGCTGGATTTCGTGCTCCGCCTGCGCTTTCTCGCCTCTCGAGAGTAGCCACTGGGCGCTGTCACTGATATAGAAGCGGCCGATGATTACCAGGATCGCGGGGATGATGGCTGATGCATACATCCACCGCCAGGCGGTGACCTCCGGGATGTTGGCGAGAATGAGATAGCCGACCGCCGTACCCACCAAGGCACCCACGGCCTGGAAGCCGAACGCACCCAGTACCATCTTACCCCGGTCCTTGCTGGGAATGCTTTCCGAGATCACGAGATGGGCCGTGGGATAGTCACAGCCCAATGCGGCCCCCATGCCCAGTAGGAAGATCGCTGTCCAGAGCCAGGACGGGCTGAAGACCAAGGCGACCAGGAAGCCCACGAAAATGATCAGCTCGGTGATGAACATGCGCTTGCGACCGAAGCGATCGGAGAGGCCGCCGAGTGCCGTTGCACCGATGAGGATACCGGCGAGGACTGCTGCGCCAATGATGCCTTTCTGGGAAGGGGTGAGGGTGAATTCCACCACCATCAGAGGCAGTGCGACACCCGTCATGAAGACGACCATACCCTCGAAGAACTTGCCGGCTGTTGCCAATAGCCAGATGCGCTTTTGCATGCTGGTGAGCGGCACGAAGTTGGTCTCCGTGCCATCCCGCCAGACGGGCGTCTCATCGATGTAGTTTTGGACACTGCGGGGCGGTGTTGGCCCTGTGTTCACTGCCATGAAATACGTCCTCGAGCGGCGTGTCGGTTTACAGATGCGAGAAGACCGCGGAGGCCGCAGCTCCGAAGCCGCCGTCACCGTAATTGACACGCTTGAACACGGCATGACGGTTCCTTGACCTTTTAATGACAAGGCCGAGCCATATCGTTATCGTGAAAGGCGAGAGCAATCACGCTGAATGGCACAAACGATTGTCCTGCCGTTTTCGGTATAGGAGATGTCCCAACACCGCAGGTGAGGTGCTGCGGGAGCATCCGGGTCGGCGCAACGGGTTGCCGGGCTGTGTGGATACGCCATGCCAAGCCCGCAGCGTACTTCGGCCCGGGTGGCGCCCAGGCCGCATGGATGGTGACGGTGCTCAGGGCGGAGCCCGGCCGCCTCGCGCGGATGCATTGGCTTGGGCGGGCGTTGAGGCGCGCAGCGGCCAAACACCGTCCAGATAGGCGATGCCGCCCAACTGGCGCATCTGCCGACGGATCCAGCGGCTGCGGCGCTCGACGTAGGCAGTCGGTGCCGCCGCCCGATAGCGCTCCGGGTTGGGCAGCACCGCCGCGAGGCTGGCGGCCTGCGTGGCAGTCAGCGCCGCCGCCGGGCGCTCGAAGAAGCGCCAGGCTGCGGCGCCGACGCCGAAGGTGCTCGGGCCGAACTGGGCGATGTTGAGATACACCTCCAGGATACGCTCCTTCGGCCACAGCGCCTCGATCACCAGCGTCAGCCAGGCTTCCAACGCCTTGCGCAACGGGTCGCGGCCCGGCCACAGGAAGAGGTTTTTCGCCGTCTGCTGGCTGATGGTGCTGGCGCCGCGCAGGCGTCCGCCGGAGCGGTATTCGGCCCAGGCCTGGCGCAGCTGGACCAGGTCGAAGCCGACGTGCTCCGGAAAGCGTTGGTCTTCGGCGGCCACCGCCGCGAGCGCCATCACCGGCGGGATGACGTCGGCGTCCACCCATTCGTGAAACAGGCGCGGTCTGGGCGCCCCCGACCCGGTGGCGCTGATCCAGTGGCGCACCATGAACGCCGATGTCGGCGGATCGACCCAGCGCAGCGGCGCCACCAACAGCACAGACAGCAGGACGCCCGCCCCCAAGACGATGCCGACCGCCTTGATGAGCATGCCGGGGCGCCGGTGGCGGCTCGCGCGGCGCTTGGTACGTCGGGTCTTGCTCACGGGCTCAGGCTTGGCATGGACGCCCCGTCGGGCGGCTGGCGGTCCCGGATCAGACGCCGCCGGGCGGGGCCCCGGGGCGTCGCGCGGGCGGCGGTGTCAGTCCCGCAGCAGGTCCGTGTTCAGATGTCGCAGCAACAGGCCACGAAACTTCTTGGCGCTCAGCAGCACCGTATCGCTCCAGGGCTCGGCATGGCCGGTTTTGGTCTCCAGCCAGGCGGCGAAGGAGCTGCGGGGCGAGCGCGTGGTGCTCTGACTGTCGAAGAGCTTGCTCTTGCGCGGATCGCCCGCCCAGTGGACCACCTGCGGCTGCTCGGGGCGAAACCAGAGAAAGTATCGCTCGAAGCGCTCGCCGTCGCGGTAGGCCCCGACGCGCACCGCCAGCAGGCCGCTGGCGGTGCGCTGATAGGCGGCCGCCGGTGAATACAGGATGGGTAGGGCGTTGGTCGCGAAGATGGGCTCAGGATGCGTACCCTCCAGCCAGGTCAAAAGCGCCTGCACCTGCGCTGGTGAGGGCGTGCTGCCGTAGCTGGCGAGCTCGCCGCCCCGGGCGTCCGCGAGCACGGCGCCGTCGGCCCGGACCAGCTTGAGCAGGGCGTGGGCGACGTGGAAGTCGCGGTCGGCGCCGGTCTCGAAGGCGGCGATGCCCGCCGCCAGCCGGGCGATGTCCCGATCACTGTCGCTGACCGCGGCGAGCCTGCGGCTGGTCTGGTAACCGGAGACGCCGAGGGCGAAGACCTGCACGAGATCGGCGCAGCGCTCGCGCAGTTGCAAGGCTAACGCGCGCGGCTCGTGATGATGGCAGGCGATGAGTCCCCAGAGCGACTCGTTCAGCACCACCGAAAAGGACAGGGACGCGGTCACCTCCATGTTGTGGAGGTATTCGATGTGCACCGGCGAGACGGCGCGCAGGTCCGACTGGGTCAGGTCCGACGTGAAGCCAGAGGCGGCGACGATGGGCTCAGGTGCAGCATTCACGTCCGGGATTTGACGGTGCCGGTTGGCGAGATAGAGGTCTCTGGCAATTTGCGGGATGTCCGAGGCGGGGTAGCGCAGGCCAAGATAGGGGGCGAGACCGGGCTCGGCGGCCTCGGCGATGACCTCGCCACAGCCGTCGGGCAGAAAACGATAGACCATCACACGCCCGAACCCGCTCAAGTGCTGCATTTGCTCCGCCAGGAGCCGACAGTGTGCCTCCCACTCCTGCGCCGTGTGGGGCATGCGGTAGAGGGCGTGGGGCACCGGCCGCAGGGCGTGCTGCTGTTGCGCGCTCGGCAGGGCCGGTTCCAGTTCCAACAGCCAATGCTCGGCGGTGCGAGAGAGCATCGCGTCCAACGGGCCACGCGGGCCGCCGGTCAAGTCCGCCAGCACGAGCTTCTCGGCATGTCCGGTGCGCGGCGGCGGCGCGCTGGCGAGCGCCTGCTCCAGCGCTGCTGCCGCTTCGGGGCGCAGCCCCGCCTCGGCGCCGGCGGCGCGCGTCCGGTCCAGCAACTGCCGCAGTGGCAGGCCGAGGGCGTGCTCGGGCGGCACGCCGAGCCAGGCCTCGAGATCCGCGCTGGCGCACCGAATACCGCCGTCGCCAATGCATCCGCCGAGCAGCGCGCCATAGGGCTGGATGGCCCCGATGCGGTTCAGCGCCTCGCGCTCGCAGGCCTCGATGAAACCAGGGTCCAGATCGGTCATCCGCGTTCGGCTTGGCTCGTTGTTGGCGGTTGGTTTGTCGTCAGGTGCTGGTCCGCTCGGTCGGGGGCAAGTCCGAGACGTCGCTCGGGCAGCCCGGAGAACCGCGCGTTTGGCCATGGGTTGCGTTGGCCCCGGCCCTGGCAAAGGCGGCGTGCATGACCTCGAAGGTGCTCAGGGCGCCGTTCAGCACCGCGGGCACGCTGTGCGGCAACTGTACCGCCCAGGTCTCCAGCGCGCGACCGAAGCATCGCCAGTCACCGGTCCGGCGGTGACTGCGGAACTCGAGGAAGGCAGTGGGGAGGGGCACAGCCGCCGCCTGCGCGGCCTGTGGGCCGCCCGCGGGTGGACTGAGCGCGACGTGCTGCCCGTTGCCGGTGCCGCCGTCGGTGGAGTCGCCGCACGACCTGGCGGCGCATGCGGCGGGCCAGTGGCTGCGCAGGCGTCTGGCGATGACCTGCCCACCGAGGGTCGCGCCCTCCAGCACATAAAGCCCGCCCAGGGCCATCGCCGTGCGTTGGGTGCCGGCGGCGCTCAAGCGCCGGTCGATCTCGCTGCGCAAGTCTTCGGCCGGCGGCGGCTCGGCGGCCGCCGAGCCCCGCAGCGCCCGTAAGTCCTGTTGCAGGGCCGGCAGTTTTGGGGCGATGCCCAGGGCAGTGAGGAGGGGTGGTGGCACGGCGGCGTAGAGGGCGGGCTCCAGGGCTGCGTAGACGCCGTGCAGGGTCAGCAGATAGTGCCCATAGCCGGCGTTGCTCGGCTGTGGGCCGAGCACGGTCTGCATGAGCGGCAGGGCTTCGGTGGCGGCGTGAATGGCCGCGGTGTGCTCGCGCAGTCGGCGCATCAGCCCGGGTGTCCCGCGGACCTGATCCGTTACCCGCTCGTCGCCCGTCTGTCGGGTGGCCGCGGTCATCGGCGCCGGGCGGGCTGCAGCCCATCGGTGGCGTCGAGGAAGAACGGCCCCCGCCGCCGGAGGAGTACCTCAGCGCGGCCGGCTGCCCGGCTGGATTCGGTCCACTGCACGAGGCGGCGGTTGCTTGAGACGGACATAACCGGTGGCGACGTCTTCCGGGTTGATATGGATGCTTTGGGCGCGCAGCTATTGCTCATTGGCGGTGCCCGCGAATCGCAGTGCCTCGGTCCCGGCCCAACTCGCCCACGTCCGAGCCAATGCCACGCGCAGACAGTCAAGACTCGGCCGGGCCCGACGACGCGATCATACATCTGTCGCCCACGCGAAACGTCTGGCTTGGGCGGCCCGGCAGGGCATCAAGGCGCCGCGATCGCGCCACTGCGCCGGCGCCGCTCGTCGACGCCTCCGGTGGCGCCGGCTTAGGCGCAGGTCTGGCGAGCGGGTGCCGGGTTCGTTGATTACAGCCTGGTAACGCTACGGCAGCCCAGGATTAATGCGGTCCGTGGCACCCTCACAACGACGCGGTTTACGGGTCTTCGGGCTTTGCGGGCTCGGTGGTGGCCGAGGCACAGTGGGCAGACGCCCCCGTCAGCGCCGCGACAGCCTCCCTGCCGCCGGGCCGGTGGCCGCCGCCCGGCGGGCTGCGGCTTGCGGCGGACGGTTGATCGATGTCGGGTATCGACGCGCCGCGCCGACGGTGCGCAAAGCGCAACACACTGCTGAGGAAAGTTCGCATGTCCCAACCAAGCCCAGAGACGGCCGCGGCAGCCGCGTCGGAGGTCCGGGAGCGCACGGCGACAAGCCCGGAGCAGGCCGCCTTCGGCCGGCTGCGCGCGGATCTGCGTGCGCGCATCGTCGGCCAGGATGCGCTGATCGAGCGCCTGCTCATCGCGCTGCTGGCCGACGGGCATCTGCTGGTGGAGGGCGCCCCGGGCCTGGCCAAGACCACCGCCGTGAAGGAGCTCGCCGCGCGCATCGAGGGCAACTTCCAGCGCGTGCAGTTCACGCCGGATTTGCTGCCCGGGGACCTCACCGGCACCGATGTCTACCGCGCCGAAACCGCCAGCTTCCACTTCCAGCCCGGCCCCCTGTTCCACAATCTGGTGCTCGCCGACGAGGTGAACCGCGCCCCCGCCAAGGTGCAGTCGGCGCTGCTGGAGGCCATGGGCGAGCGCCAGATCACCGTCGGCGGGCGCACCTATCAGCTGCCCTGGCCCTTCCTGGTGATGGCCACGCAGAACCCCATCGAGCAGGAGGGCACCTATCCGCTGCCCGAGGCGCAGCTGGATCGGTTTCTGATGCATGTGCGCGTGAGCTACCCGGATCCGGCCTCGGAGCGCAGGATTCTGGACATCGCGCGGGCGCAGGCGCGCGGCGATCTCGACAGCCCGGAGGCTGCACACGAGCCGCAGATCGGCCATGGGCAGATCCGCGCCGCCCGGGAAGCGGTGATGGACTTGCATATGGCCGGCCAGCTGGAGGAGTACCTGATTCAGCTGGTGCTCGCCACCCGCGATCCAGCCCCCTACGACGCCGATCTGGCGCGGCTGGTGGATTACGGCGCCAGCCCCCGGGCCACCATCGCCCTGGACCGCTGCGCCCGGGCGCACGCCTGGCTGCGGGGGGCCGAGTACGTGACGCCGGAGGACGTGCACGCCGTCGCCTTCGACGTGCTGCGCCATCGCGTGCTGCTGAGCTATGCGGCGGAGGCCGAGGGCGTGGACACCGACGCCTTCGTCGGTGCGTTGATCCGCCATGTGCCAGCGGTGTAAGGGGTGGGGTTTGGATACTGTCAGGATGCTCCGGCGGTTGCGCGGCGGCGGCAGGCGTGCGGCGCCGGTCCTGCGCCGTCGCGATGGCTGCTCGACACTGTACTGACTCTGAAGGCGCGCCATGTCCCAGCCCATTGACCATCCGGCCATTCGTGTCAGCGCTGAGGATCTGATCGGCCTGCGGGCACGGGCGGAGCGCTTGCAGCTCAAGCGTGTCGCCACCTCTCGTGCGGCCCTCGCCGGCGTGCACCGCTCACGCTTTCGCGGCCGTGGCATGGACTATCGCGAGTCGCGGCACTACCAGGCAGGGGACGACATCCGCACCATGGACTGGCGCATCACCGCCCGCGCCGGCCATCCGCACATCAAGGTCTTCGACGAGGAGCGCGAGCGCCCCGTGGTGGTGCTGGTGGACTTTGGTCCGAGCATGTTCTTTGCGAGTCGCGGGGTGTTCAAATCGGTGCAGGCGGCGCGCCTGGCGGCACTCATCGGCTGGTCCGCCGTCGGCCGCGGCGATCGTGTCGGCGCCCTGCTGTTCAACGGCGGCCATACCGAGCTCGCGCCCCGCGGCGGGCGGCGTGGTCAGATGCGGCTGATCCGCGCGCTGGTGGACGCCGGTGATCCCGCGCGGCGCATTCAACCGGTGGCGGCCATGCCCGCCGAGCACCACGGCCTGGGGGACGCCCTGGTGCGCCTGCGCCGTGTCGCCCGGCCCGGCAGCCTGGTGTTCCTGCTCTCGGATTTCTATCGCATGGACGCTGACACCGGCCGCCACCTGAGCCACCTCGCGCGCCACAACGATCTGCTCGCGGTGCAGTTGCTCGATGCCCTGGAGCTGGCGCCGCCGCCGCCGGGCCGCTACGCCATCAGTGACGGCCGCAGGCGCGGTGTGTTCGATGCCGTCGATGTGCGCGAGCGCAAGCGTTGGCGCAGCCATTTCGATGCACACCAGGCGGCGGTGAGGGCGCTGATGGCGGGCAATGGCGTGCCGCTGGTGTCCTGCCTGACGGACGCGGACCCGGTACGCGTGCTCATGGAGCTGCTGCGCACGCGAGCCCAGTCCAGTTCCCAGTCCGGCCCGTCGCCCAGCGCGCTGACGCCGAGCGCAGGTGCGGCATGAGCACGGCCGCAGGTGGTGATCCGACCGGCGCGCCGCCGACGTCGGCCGCACTGCCGCCCGCACACCCGGCCCTGGGTGCGCCACAGCAGCTGCATCTGCGCGACATCCACGAGCCCGCGGCGCCCCCGGCCTGGCCGCCGGCGCCGGGCTGGTGGCTGCTGGCGGCGCTGCTGCTGGCGGCGCTGCTACCCGGCTTCTGGCGCCTGCGACGGGTCTGGCGGCGCCGGCGCCGGCGTGAGCGGATCATCGCCGAGCTCGAGGGCCTGCACGGCGGCGATTGCAGCCCCGCACTCATCGCCGGCGTCTCGGCGTTGTTGAAGCGGGCGGCGCTGAGCCGCTTTCCGCACGCAGAGGTCGCAGCACTCACCGGTGAGGACTGGCTCGCCTTTCTGGACCGCACCGGCGGTGGTGGCGGCTTCACCGCCGGCGCCGGGCGGGTGCTCGCCGAGGGTGTGTATGCACCGCGGCAGGACTGCGATGCGCCGGCGCTGTTGGCCCTGGCGCGCCGCTGGCTGCGCCAGAACCTCTAGCCTCAGAAACCGATCGCCAGACCCCATCGCCAGACCCGGTTACCGGATATGGATCTTGAGCTGACACATCTCTGGGCACTGGCCCTGCTGCCCCTGCCGTGGCTGGTGCGCCGGCTGTTGCCGCGGGCGCCGGCGACTGGCGCCGGCGCGCTGCGGGTGCCCTTCTATGCCGCCCTGGCGACGGGTGAGCGTCCGGGCCTGGCGCTGTCGCGCTGGCCGGCGCTGCTCGGGCTGTTGGCGTGGGCTTTGCTAGTACTGGCGGCGGCGCGGCCACAGTGGATCGGCGAGCCGGTGGCCCTGCCGCTTGCC
>PR_CR_10_Liq_1_inCRDRAFT_1000844_pt1 | contig 18347 bp, 15 predicted proteins | sample PRCRCaboRojoPR_3_FD_10241 | JGI IMG/M metagenome (IMG submission 10241)
CTTCCTCCGTGCCATGTCCCTCAGAGAAAGACTCCTCAGAGTCCCATCCGAGTTCAGCTTCCGAGAGGTCTGAAAACTCAGAGTCCATATTAAAAAAAGTAGAGCCGTTAATTATTATTGGTTTATTTGCTCTAAAGTTAGCTTGAACAATTTATCTCTTCAAGACAAATTAATTTCAGTAATATTTTTTTAATTAAAATTTTAATTCGAAACTAACGCAGCTGCTTAGGAGCTAAATAAATGTCAAGCGAGAATCTAGTTACTCCATATAATTCTAAGAAGGTATGGAAAATGTGCTTGACAGCAAGTTTGGGATCTTTCATGCTCGGTTACAACATTGGAGTAATCAATTCAACTCTAGATGTGCTAGCTACAATATTCGATTGGAAAGACGACAAATACATCCTGGATGCAGTGATGACTGGAATTATGCCTTTAGGAGCAATGTTTTCTGCAATATTTGCAGGATCAGTTTCAAGTAGGATCGGAAGGAGGAAAATACTGATGGTTTCTAATCTGATTACTCTGCTTGGAGCAGTAGTTACAATCATCCCCTTTACAATTACCTTTGGAATAGGAAGGTTCATCAGTGGCTTGAGTGTAGGTATTTACGCCACCATAGTTCCGCTTTACATCAACGAAACAGCTCCTACTGAAATGAGCGGGAAGATGGGCACTCTGGTGCAAATCCAAGCAACTTCTGGAATTTCAATGGGGTATGCCTCTGCTTTGATTTTGCCTACTAGAAACTACAAGTCAGATCCACTTACTTACTGGTGGATGGCTATGTTTGGGTTCCAGATTTGTATTGCACTCTTCCAGTTTTTGGTATTTAAGTGTGGCCAGAAGTTGGAGACTCCAACGTGGTATTTGAATAAAAGCTCTTCAGAAAGTGCACTTGAGAGCTTGAAGCAAGTTTACACAGAAGAAAGTGCTTGGGAAAAACTCCAGAAAATGAGAAGTTCAAAAGACTCTGAACTGAATAGTTCATATGAATACAACCCCTCTTACTCGGACTTGCTTCTTTGCAAACAGAACACAAACAGGCTTATGAGACTAGGGTATGCAGTTTACTTTTTGCAGCAATTTTCAGGAATTAACGCAATACTTACTTTTTCTACAAGTATTTTCGGGCATTTAGGAGGAGGGACCTTTATGTCGAGAGTTTACACCTTGGTTTCAGGAGTGGTTCTTATGCTTCCTAGTTTGTTTGTGAGTTCTTTCGTTGATCAACTTGGCAGAAGGGCTTTGCTGATTGCGGGGTGTGTGGGAATGTCAGTTTGTCTTTTGTTCACAGGTTTTTTTGCAGGGCCTCTGGAGGACTGGAACATTCTTTTTCCAGTGCTTTTTATTCTTCTTTACATTTTGTTTTACGGAACTTCAATAGGTCCGATTTGTTGGCTTTACTCGGGAGAAATACTAACTCCTAGGGCAATGAGTATATGTGTTGCCTTCAGTCGACTTTTCTTCACAACAGTGGTGTTTACTTTTCCGCTTCTCAAGGAGTTGTTGGGACTGTCCATTGTGCTTTGGGTGTACACAGGGATTTGTTTCTTAGCACTTGTATACTTTTCGGTGGACATGATAGAAACCAAGGGACTGTCCAAACAAGAAATACAGAAGCTTCTGAGGAAGAAAGGCAAGTAAGTACCCATTTCATAATATTATTTGATCGAAATTTCTAAATATGTTAATTAGTAAACAGGATTCAATAATTTAAATGTCAGAACCACAAGAAGATCGTTCTGTTGTAAACTTGGAAACTCCCTTTGACGGTTTGGGAAAGAACTCCTTGTTGAATTACATACAGGAGTCAGTGATTGGTGACCGCTACCCCATTCCCACGCCCTTTGGGCTCCGGCCTTTGGTGTATGCAGACTATACAGCGTCAGGTAGAGTTTTGTCTTTTTTGGAAGACTACATCAGAAGAGTTATTCACCCTACCTACTCCAACACGCATACTTCTACTTCGTTTGTGGGCCTCCAAACCTCTTTCTTCCGCAAAGAAGCCCGGGAAATCATCGGAAAGTGCTTGAATGCTTCCGAAGAGGACGTAGTTCTGTTCTGTGGAAGTGGGTGTACAGCAGCAGTTGACAAGTTGGTTGGGCTGATGAAAAGCACAGACTGGGGTCACAAAACCTGCTTCTTCCAAGAAAAGCATGGCTCTTTTTACTGCAAGCTGTGCTCCATGACATTCTTAACTCAGGGCAGTTTTCTGAACCACATGAAAACTGAAGTGCACCAAGCTAACTTAATCAGAAGAGGAGAAAACCCCAACAAAGAGTTTTTGAAACCAGTAGTGTTTTTGTCGGTGTTTGAGCACCACTCAAACTTGCTTCCTTGGAGAGAAGCCGGTGCCATTGTAGTTCAGGTTCCTGAAGACCACCAGGGCTTGCTTGACATGGAGTTTCTTGAAAAAGAACTTGAAAGGTACAAGCACCACCCTTACAAGGTAGGGGCGTTTTCAGCTGCGTCGAACATCACAGGAATTCTTTGCGACGTAAAGCGACTTACGAGTTTGCTCCACTCTTACAACGCTTTGGCGTTCTTTGACTATGCAGCAGCAGGACCCTATATCAAGATAGACATGAACCCAGAAGACGGGGAACCTATTGACGCTCTTTACTTGTCTGTGCACAAGTTCCCAGGAGGTCCAGGATCTCCAGGGGTGCTTGCAATCAAAAGAAACTTGTTGGGCAACGACGTCCCTATTGTGCCGGGAGGAGGAACGGTGATTTACGTCACTGAGAAAGACCACACCTACATGCTGGACCCTGAGGAAAAGGAAGAAGGCGGGACTCCTGATATAGTAGGTTCTATTCGAGCAGGACTGGTGTTCCAACTCAAGAATTCCGTAGGCGAAAAAACCATTGAAGAAAAAGAATACCGCATATCCCAACTAGTGATGCAAAGACTAACTAGCAACCCCAACATCATTGTGCTGGGAAATGGGGACGCAGAGAGGCTGCCTATATTTTCTTTCATGGTGAGGTGCGGGAGAAGGTTCTTCCACCACAGTTTCATTTGTGCTTTGATCAACGACTTGTTTGGTGTGGAGTGCAGGGGAGGCTGTGCTTGTGCAGGGCCTTATGCGTTTTCTTTGCTTTCGATACCTTATGAGCTTGCTAAAGAACTCCAAAACGCCATTAACGAGGGCTATGAGTTGTTCAAGCCAGGATTTGTGAGGATTAACTTCAACTACTTTGCAAGTGAAGAGTCCATCAACTACATACTTGACTCAATTGAGTTCGTAGCTAACAATGCCTTGTGGTTTTTGCCCCAGTACCAGTACGATATGGACAGAGGGGCTTTTATGCACTGGAGCTTCAGTTCCAAAGAAGCAAGGAAAAGAATCACTAAGAGTCTGGGGCAGATTTCTTACGGAAGTGGGAAGATGGAGTACCCCAAGTACAACGAAGAAAGAATCCCTGAGTTAACTACTTACTTGACAAAGGCCCAGGAACTACTCCAGACTATCAAGCAGTCAGCCTACGAAGGATTCCAGAGTGAAGACAGTTTGGCAACAATTCTGCCGGAGTTCGAACACTTAAGGTGGTTTGTACTGCCTGCAGAGGCACTGAATTACATCAAAGGCAGAAACCAATACTTCATGGAGACCTTTTCGCCTTTCTACCCCAAAAACTACTGTGCAAAGCAAGAGAACATTCCCTTGCCTGTAAATAAGCCAGTCCACAAGAACTCCTTGACTTGTTTTAACCCCAAAGTCCCCAAAAGCATAATCAAGAAGGTGCTGAACGCTGTGAACGAGTTCGATATGATTCAAGAAAACGACAGGATTCTAGTGTGCATGAACGGAGGAAACGAGTCCATGACTATGTTGCATGTTTTGAAGCAGTTCCAACAAATCTTTCCAGGTCGGTTTACTTTAGCAGGGGCTTCAGTGGGCTTGCGAGAGGCCCAGTCAGTGTTTCTAAAAGACTACTTAAGTGCTTTGCAGATTCCTTTTTACTCAGAAAACTACCCAGTGGAGCACGGAAACCACCTAGACGATTTCGGTAAGCAAATTGAAAAAGGGCTACTGATTTCGTGCGCCAGAAGAGAGGACTACAACGTAATAGCTATGGGCGAAAACTTAGACGACTTCGCAGAGTCGTTCATTGTGTCTACCTTCCACAGTGGAGTGATCAAAACACTCAAAGCACACTTCAGCAACACCAAAGGAGACATAAGGATAGTTAGGCCCCTGGCCTTTGTGCGGGAAAGAGCCATTCACGAGTTCTGTTCAGAAGCCGAACTGACTCAAGAAAGTCTCAAAGAAGACAACTGCTCTGAAGACAAGCAAAGAGCTAAAGTGCTGCTTGCAGCTCAAGAACGCGTAGTTCCCAACTTGTTTTCTAACTTGATGAAAAGCATGAAGCCACTTATGCACCAGGAAGACTTTGCGTGCTTTAAAAGGCAGCGTGAAATAGATGAACATGACGGGTTTTATTAAGCAGAATCTTTACCATACATGGGACTTATTTCTAAGAAATCGTAGGATTCGTTTCTCTGTGCACTTAAAAAGTTGCGTCTTGAGTACTCAGCAATGAGGAACCTTCTGTACTTCCTTCCTTCGACGAACTGTTGTAGGTCCAAGTGGGGTTCTAAGTCTTTGTCTTCTGTGAAGAGTCCAATATAGTACAGGTTTGACTTAATTTTAACTTCCACAAGCCAGTTGTAAAACCTCATAATAGCAGGTTTCCTAAAAGGAATCACACACCCAGGGTCCTTTTCCCACTTGTTTTCTTTCCAAAGTTTTGTTTCGAAGTGGTGGACGGCTGAGCCCAAGACAAAAAACCCCAAAAAGACAACTAACTCTCCCCAAAAGTGCAACTTAAGTCTCCGGGGCACGTAAACTGAAATGCCCTCGAAAAAGGTGTTCCAGTGCATGAAGTTGGCGTAGTAAAATATCTTGGCTCTCTCCTGCCAGTTGAACAGAGGCTTCACCAAGCTAAAAGGCATCAAGCGGTGTCTTTTCTGAGCTGCTATTTGACTATTCCAGAACCTTGCCCGCGGGTTGATTTCGATGAAGCTGTCCTTCCAGTACCTCATATACAAATATGAAGAGAGTCCGCAACGTCCTCAGAAAACCCTACACAGAGCCCCTTGTGGAGGGAAGGTACCCTGTCCTTCCCCACAAGCCCATACCTGACCACATTGAAAAGCCTTACTATTACCAGTTCAAGGGGAAGACTCATTTTTCTTCTGCATTCAAAGGAGAACCCTCAGTCCACTCTGCTGAATTCATTGAGAAAATGCGCAAAGCTTGCAAAATAGCAGCAGAAGCCCTACAAGCAGCTCTGGACGCTGTGGAAGTGGGAAAGTCCACAGAAGACATCGACACTGTAGTGCACAACTACATTATAGAACAAGGAGCTTATCCCACCCCAGTCTACTTCATGGGGTTTCCCAAAAGTGTGTGTGCTAGTGTAAACGAAGTTCTTTGCCACGGAATTCCTGACACTCGTCCTTTGAAAGACGGGGACTATGTTAACTTCGACGTGACTTGCTACTTAGACGGAGCATACGGAGACACAAGTGACATGGCCTTAGTGGGAAACACGCGCCCAGAAATTAAAGACTTAGTTGAAACAACCAGAAGAGCTGTGCATGAAGCAATAGGCATTTGCAAGCCAGGAGTCAAGTTCAAGGAAATCGGGGACTTGATATCTGAACTTGCAAGTAACGAAGGGTACGGAGTTTGTGAGGAGTTTTCGGGCCACGGAATAGGGCACCACTTGCACATGCCGCCTCCTGTGATGCACAAAAAGAACGAAGTGGAAGTGGTTATGGAGCCAGGGATGACATTTACGATAGAGCCTATTCTAATGATGAACCCTAATTACCGACTAGCACAGTGGTCAGATGGGTGGACAGTTGTAGACATGTTTTTAGGGCCCTCGGCGCAGTACGAGCACACTGTGCTGATTACTGAGAGTGGAGCTGAAGTTTTAACTAGCCGTAATAAGTAATTAAGTGTTAGCACTCCTAGGACTTTGGAAGGCGTGATTTCCCATATTTATAAAGGATGGTGGTGAACACATTAACATGCTCTTACACGGAGATGAAAGTTTGGCCAGGAAGGGGAAGTAGGCAAGTTTCAAAGGACGGACGTGTCTACTTGTTCATTTCACATAAGGCAAAGTGCATGCACAACCAACGTGTTAAACCAGTCAAGCTCACATGGACCCAGGCCTGGCGCCGCCTCAACAAAAAAGGCAAAGCAGAGGCTGTCAAGAAGAGGCGTGTTAGGAGGAAGGTAGTAGCCCAAAAGGCCATTGTAGGTGCAAGTTTGGACGAAATCCGAAAGAGGAGGGAGGAGAAGCCAGAAACTAGGGCAGCTCAGAGACAACAAGCCATGAAAGAAATCAAAGAAAGGCAAAAGAAGAAGGCTGCTCAGGCCCAGAAGTACGAAAAAAAGGCAAAACAGTCTAGGAGGTAAAAGAATTTAAGTTACTTCTAATTCTCAGTATTATCTTAGTCCCATGTTTAGGTGCTCTGAAGGAGCTGCAGTGATTTCGCACCTGACCCTCCTGTAGGCCCCTGGTTGGTCTGAAAACTTCTTTGTGAAGTAGTTCCCTTTCCCCAAGGGCAAAGAGTTCTCGTTGTCAAACGGGGGCAGGTCATCTGGGTGCTTGAAGGACTCCCTGGCAGCAATTCCTGGGTCGCCTGAGGGAATCCAGGACTTCTGGACTTTAGTGTTATGCTGGGGGTCGTCGCTTCCTTTTAAGATCTCAGCACATAGGATTTCTTTCCTTTGCTTGGCACTTAGTTCCATAAAAGAGGTTTTGTGGGTAGTGCCTGCTGGGTTATAGGGCTTGTTTCCTTCTCCTTTGAAAAAGGCTTTGTTGCTAGTCGTGAAGTGGTCCTGTTCTTGGACTTCGTTTTTCCTAGGAGCAGACTCAGTGCCGAAATTAGACTTGTAACTAGTTTCGAAGTAGGTGCGGTTCCAGTCAGCAGGGTGTTTGGGAAGCACCCCTTCTACTTCCCTTTGAACGTGAGTAAGCGCTGCAATGTTGTCTTTGTTGATGACGCGTTTGAACTGCCCTGTTCCTTGATCTACGTGGGAAGGACGTTTTTGTAAGGTTGCTTTGACCTTTTCTGGGTTCACTATTTGGGTTTTAGTCATGGTGTGGACTTCGTTGAAGCCGTCATTTGGAATGACTCCAGAGGTATCCCACTTGGGCTGGCGGCGAATAGCTCCTAGGGGTTTGGGGACTCCTGCTGAGCCTAGGCAGGATATAGCAGGTTCAGACTCTCTTTGTTTCCTTACGCCGTAGTCATTGATGGGCAGTTGTTGAGGTGCGAAGCGGTCCTCGTACCAGTTCCCCACTAGAGTCTTGTTTTTGTAAGATCTGTTCATTACAGTTATTATTATTTGAAGTCTTTATAATTGGGTATTAATGGAAGCTAAGCCTAGAAGAGTGCAGTTCCTTATATCAGGTCTCCACCCTATACTTTTCACTAGTGACGTAGACCAGTATTTCATTTGTAACATATGCTGGCTTGTAGTCAGGCACCCTGTTTCGTGCAATGATTGTGAGGAACTCTATTGCAGTCAGTGTGTGTCTGAGCACTACTCAGTTAATCAAACTAAGTGTTTGAACTGCAAAAACCAAATAAGCCCTAAGAGTCTTCGGAGGTACCCCTTGGAAGTTTACAGGAACTTCACTTTGTATTGCGAAAACTTCAACAACGGGTGCAGGTTCGAGGGAAGTGTCCAAGAGGTTCAGGACCACAAACCAGAGTGTGAGTTTGACGTTCTTTGTTGTTGCAATCCTATTTGCAACAGGAACTTTCTGAAAAAAGACTCTTTGTTCCCAGAACACCAAGTGTGTTCTGACAAGTGTTTGGAAGTTTTGGGACTTTGGAACATGTTGGGAACTAAATCAGCAGTTGAGTACGCAGAGTACTTCAAGCAGTGCTTGGACTGCCACAGACAAAAACTAATTGAGTCCATAGAACACGAAGCAGCTGAGTTGGAGTCCAAGTCGCAAGAAACCATAAGGGAAATGCAAACTAAAATGCAAAGCATTGAAGATGAAATAGAAGAAATAAAGTACCACATTCACACAGGGAAGTTCAAAGGAGAAAAGTGGTCCTGTTGCGGAGACTCAAAGCACTCTAAAGGCTGCACTCAACTATAATAAGTTATCTTCTGATTACAGGGCCTTGGAAGTGGCCAACCTTGCCAACGATGGCGTCTCTTAGCTGACTGTAGCCTAGTTTTTGTTGTGGTTTCTGTTTTTGATTGAAAAGTAAGGTGTTGGAAGAAGGGTCAATCTCCCAGGTGCCTGAGTACACGTCTTGTTCTGCCCTTCTAACGTACTCTTCAGTTTCGTCTTTCATGACGACTTCTTCCAAGTCCACTCCTTTTAGTCTTCTGCTGAGGTTTTCTACTTTTTCGTGCATCTCATAAGCCATAGCTGCTACGACTTTGAACTTGTTTTGCATAAGCATTAAAGTCTGCACTAGCATGCCGAAGTCTGGGGTTGGAGTTTCTGCGGCAAACAGTTCCTCCATTTCTTTGACGTTAATTTCTATTTGGTCAAGTGTTTCCTCAGCGTTGTTGAGCATGTCTGAAAGGAACCCAGCTGGAGCTGGAACTTTGTGTAGGTAGTCTGCACCATTGACTTGTTCACAGACTTTAATGAACTCTCGAACGTACCTAGCGACGTTGGTTTCGAACCTTTTGCGTATTTCTATGGCAGCTTGGAGTCTGCGTTGTCTGGATATGATTTTCTTTGCAGTTCCAAAAAGTTGGTGAGAACGGGCTCTTAAACTTACTTGGAGTTCGCTGAGTTGGTTGAGTGAACTTTCTGATTGTTTCAAAAGGCTTTCATTTGAGTCGATTTCCTGTTGGATTTGGAAAAAGGCATTCTGGGTTTGGGGGTTGAGTGATTCTATACGTTTATGGCGCCAGTGAGCGTCTTCAAATTGGGTTTGGAATTGCTGGGGTTGATTGGGCTGGTTAGGTTGTCCTGGTTGGAATCCTTGTTGAGGGCCTGGAGGTCTTGAAGCTGCTGGTGCGAAAAAAGAACCTTGTGGGGGTTGAGAAACTCCACCGCTGAAGGGACCTTGGGGATTAAACATTTATTAGTGTGCATTAAGAAGTGTTCATATAGTTGAGATTGAAATAGGCAAGTTTTGGGCTTCTTGGAGTCTCCTTCTTCTTTTGACAGCCATGAAAAAGGAGAATATCAGCAGAAACAGTATAATCGAACTCAGTATTTGCACAACTGTCACTAAGTCAATTAAGTTTTCTTTTTCTCCAAAGGGATTCCACTCTCTAAGTTTAGTGTTGGTTATTTCGTGTTTGTAAGGAACATGCTCCTCTACACAACTTTCCCTCTGCAGTTGGCACTTCAGGTGCTCTTTTCTCTCTAAGGAAACTTCTTTAATTGCAAAGGTTGGTTGGAAGGGTTCCTCTTCTCTGTGGATGTCGTAGTCGTAAGGCAGTTGGTAAACTTCGTCAACAGAAACACCTTCTCTGCCCCACAAAAGTATAGTCTTCAGCACGTGCAAACAGTCTCTGACAGCAATTGTTTGGTCCAAACAACTCGAGTCGCCCCATACTGCCAACTTACCCGCCTGAATAGTTGTTAAGCCTAAGACTCCTGCTTCCCTAATTGTGTTGTAGTCTTCGTAAAGTTTCTGTGTAACTAGGTAACCTCCTGCTGGAAACCGAGTGATCTCAGTTCCTTGAAGGTACTGCTTAAAACTTACCGAAAAAGGCTTGCCGTTTATAGAGCCACTTCCTGAAAGGGTTTTCCAAGTGCTAAATTCAACAAAATAACCTGACAAAAAGTCATTGAGAAAGTGCAAGTCTGAACCAGTGTAGGGGTCTTTTATTGGGGAGTCCCCCACTTCGGAATTCTTAGTTTCCAAGTCAGACCAGTCAGGAACTAGAATTAACTCAAGTCCACCTACTTCAATGTCGTACTTAAGTTTTTTGGCTTCATATTCCCCAAAACCCACTTCGGGGTCTATCACCAAGTAGTACCCATAAAGTTGAGAGTCGACACAAGAGTAGTCGTGGTACAAAAAGTCAACTGCGTACCCCCAACTAACCAAAGACTCGTACAAACCAAGATAATTAGTATAGGGATGGTCTCCTCTCCAGTCGAAAAAGTACATGTCTTCTTGGTCATCTCTAAGTATGTTCCCGTCCTCAGGAAACTTCATTGAGTGACTTAAGTCCCAAAGCAGCCTTTCGCTCTTAAGCGGGGACTCTGCTGCTTTAAACTTCATTTGAAATACGTGGGTGAAGTTTCCGCTTTGGAAGGTGGCGTTGGCCCGAAGCTCTTCTACTTCATAGTAACTCAAAGAAGCAAATATACTTGCACAAGCACTGTAAGCTGAAAAGTAAGTAGGGGTTTCTACCTGGATTTCTAAAGAAGGGTGGCTGACTGAGATTGAAGAGAGTTCGAGTGGTGTACTGGGGTGCGTGGGGTGGGTTAGAGTTATGTTTAAGATGAAAGGAGGACTTTGAGGATACATGGGTTGGAGGTTAAATGGGAAAAAGTAGTTGTCATTTGCATTGTAAACTTTTGGAAAAGAAACTAAAGAGAACTGGTTTACTGCTTGCAAGGCCTTTTCAAGATGGAGTTTGCCTGCTCCTTGTTCTAGAATTGACTCGTAAAACAACTTGTCAGCAGAAAGAGTAATTGAGTTTTTGATGTGGCCAGGCGAAAAAGAAGAGTTGGAAATCAAAAGCACTGCTCCTGCTACAATGGGAGTAGCCACTGAAGTTCCAGAGTTCACCAAACACTTTCCGTTGAAGAACCCCAAAATGTTTGTTCCGTAAGTAACTAAATCAGGTTTGGTTCTGCCCATACCTCCAGTGAGTTCCCAAAGGGTAGGGCCCCTGCTACTGAAGTCTGCTACAGAACTTCCATAAGCATCCAAACTGCCTACTCCAATTACTTCAGGCTGGTCTGCTGGATTGTTTAAGGTGCCCCAGCCAGGCCCGTCATTCCCCACTGCAGAAAACACTGTGACTCCTCTCTCCACTAATTCCTTAACTTTTTCTACAAACACTTGGTCTGAGAAATCAATCCCTCCGGTTGAAAGGTTCACAAAGGAAATGTTGTGAGTAAGTATGAAGTTAAAGGCTTCCAAAAACCAAGAAGTGTAGGAGGTGTGGGTGCTTGTGAACACCTTTAAGGAGTAGACTTTGGAGTTGGGAGCCATTCCTGGACACCCTGGGTGCTTGCTTAGTATAAGTGATGCAATGTAAGTTCCGTGGCCACTTAAGTCTTCACAGTCAGGTTCTGTGGTAAAGTTTACACAAGAAAACACAGGGACTGTGGCTAAGTCAGCTGAGTTGAATCCTGAGTCTAGGATTGCAATGCTGTGGTTTTCTTTAGGAAGTATTTTAGGAAACAAGTCACTTAGTTTAGAACCCTTTGAACTTGAAGAGAAGTAAAGTGGTTTTTTAAGTATTAGTTTTTGAGAGTACACTCCTTGAATGAACTCAAAGCTTTCCAGAAAAGTTGTGTCTGTTGAGTTAAGTACTAAAAAGTCAGAGACTCTGGACAACTCTGGTCCGGAGTGAAGCAACTGAGTTTCAGAAGGCAAGTAAGGCTTGATTGCTTGGTAGAGTTCAGATCTTTCTTTGTAGTGGTTAAACTGAACAATGACTTCTTGACTGAGCCCTGTAGCAATGCACACTAAGACTAAAATCATTATAACTTATTAAGTGTTACCTAAATCCAAGATTTTTACAATGTGGTTCACAACGGTATTTTGGGAATTCAGCAATGCTATTTCAAGTGGTGTAAGGCCTTCTTTGTTTTTACCTTCAAGTTGGCACCCAATCAGAACCAAAAGTTCCACTAATTCTAAGTTGCCTGTTCTACAAGCTTCATGCAGGGTTTCTTTGAGTTCAGCACCTGCAAACACTGCTTTGGCTACTTTGACTAAGTTGCCCTCTGCAATTCCTTGACTTAGCAAGTCGCTAGGGTTACTTACTTTTTCCATAAATTCTTTGTCTAGGTACTTCTTTTTTATGTAGGTTTCTCTTTCTTGGTAGCTGGCATAAACTGGGGGTCTTTGTCCTGAGCCCCAGATACTATCTGAGTTTGTATGGAGTTTTGAAATGACCGCTAAAGTTTCAGACGACAAGGAGTCCAAACACAAACTTTTGACTCTAGAAATGTGGGATCCCAAGCCTCTGTGTATTCCACTGCAAGAGGTACAGAGTATGACTCCTAAGTTGGTGCTGCACCACTCTCCGTTTTTTGTAAGGCAGTCTGCACAGACTGCAGAAACACTTGACTCTCCCACAAGGTCTTGTTCACCAGTTTGTTTAAGGGAGAAAAGCCACTCCTCCATTTCGTGTTGACTTTCAGCTAGAAGTGTAGCTGTTTTTTGGGAACTTGCTGAGTAGACTTCAAAAGCAAAGAGTTGTTCGTGGTGGTGGAGTTCCTTTACTTTGCTCAAAAACAAGGAAATGTAGGAAACTTCCCTGCCTTCTTTGTAGTACACAAGTTCTCCGTTTTTGATTCTGAAGAACCTGCGTTTCCATTCCTGCAGAAGGTTGCCTTCTTTCCAAAGGTAGCCTTGTTTGCTTTCTCTGTAAACAGGCAATTTCTTGAACAAGTTAAGGTGCATTTCTAGTCCTTCTCTTTCCTTGAGTGTGTTGGAGTGCTTGCGGTTCAAGTCCCTTTTGGCAGTTTCTAGTTTGTGGGAAGTCTTTTCTAGAAACTCCAACTTAGGTTTGATTATTTCCAAGGAAGTGTTCAAGGAACTCTAAGTAGTTCTTACCATTTTGCTGTACACCAAAGAAACAAACTGGTCCAGCAAGAATATGTTTCCTTGGGAAAGGGTGTTGTTTAGGTGGTGGAAGTAGTCAAACCTGGCAAGTTCCCAGTTCTTTTGGGCGTTGTGGAGTTTTATGAAGTGGTTTTGGGTTTGGTTGGGGTTCTTGCTAGTGTAGCTTCTTTTGTAAGTGAGAGTTTGTGCTTTCAGCAACTCTACTTCCTTCATGCCTTTGTCGTAGTTCTTTTTGAGCCCTTGGTTGTCCACTTTGAACTCTTCTATTCCCCCTAATTAACTTTACTTCACTAAGAGGTTTTCTAAGCTGAGCAAAAAACTTTCCTGACAAGCTAGGATTGCTTGGAGGTTTTCTTTGATTTCAGCTAAAGCAGGTCGGTAGACTCCAACTGCTTCGGAGTCTACAGTGTTGAGTAAACCCTCCATAGCACTGCAGTAGTCTTTGCCTTTAGTGTGCACTGAAAAGGCTTCGTTTCTGATGTTAGTGAGGAACTGCTGGAACTGGCCAACAGAAACTTCAAGGTGTTTTAGGTCTTCTCTGAAAAAGGGAGAGTCTTGGAAAAGTTCTTCTTGCATTAGTAATTATAATGCACCCCAAACAGATGTCTGCAGCAGTCCAGTTTGAAACTGGAAACTTGGATTCAGTAGCTATTCAGCAAGTGCCAATACCTCCTTTGCACTCCAACCACGTACTAATAAGAGTGGAAAACTCACCTGTCCATTCTGAGGACATTGACCTACTCAAAGACACTTCTAAAAAAGCAGCCAAAGTTGGAGGAGTAGAAGGTTCAGGCACAGTTATCAAAAGTTCAGGTGTGCTGTCTAACTTGCGTTTGGAAGGCAAAAGAGTTTGCTTTTGGCAGTCTGAAAAGGAACTAGGAGGGTCTTGGGCTGAGTTTGTGGTTTGTGATGTAAGAACAGTGATGCCTCTGCACTCTGAAGTAGACTTTATCAGGGGAAGCACCATGATGCTAGCTCCACTGACCATCATGATGATTTCCCAACAAATCTCTAAAGGCAACCACAAGGTAGTAGTGAACCGCTTCGAAAACCACTTAGTAGGGAAATACATACTGCGTTGGTGCAACTTCAGCGGGATTACTGGAATCCACATTGTGAGGAACCAAGACGAGAAAGAAATCTTCATAAGTGGGGCTGGAAAATACAGTGTCGACTGCTCGAAACCTGGATTTGAAAACGACTTTGTTGAGCTTTGCAAGCAACTGGAACCCACTTGTGCATTTGATGCTTGTGGAGGGGAGATTTCCAACTTGATATTTTCCAACTTGCTTCCGAACAGCCAGATGTTTTTCTACGGGAACTCCAAAGCATTAGTTCCAGGCATTTCGTTCCACGACTTAGTTTTCCACAACAAAAAGATCCAGGGTTTGAACTTAAAGGAGTGGTTTTTCAAGCAAAACAAAGTTTCTCGGTTCAAAACCCTCCACAAGATCCAAGAACTGCACTGGGTGTTCCAAGGAGAAGTAGCAGCCATAATGCCCTTTGCTAATTTGGAAGAAAGTCTTGAGTTAGCTAAGGGAGACCACATCAACGGAAAAATCATTCTGCAAGTAGCAGAAAGCAGACAGAGAAACAGCCAAGGAGCTATTTTAGACTACAAAAAAGCTTTTAAAGGAGAAGAAAAAGATAAACTTGAAAAAATGATCCAGGAGTACACTACTCCAGAAGCAAAGTTGCAACTCAGTAACCTTGGGCCTTTGACTCCTGAAATCACTGGAGCTGACATGGTGCTCACTCAACTAGAGAACTCTTCAGTTTACAGAGGAGAAGTAGTTCAGGGGAGGCCTAAAGGGTGGGGAGAGTGTTACTACCCAAATGGCTCACTGTACATAGGATGTTGGCACTACGGGAACTTCCATGGCAAAGGAAGACTAGTGACTTGCGAAGGAGAGTGCTACGAAGGACTTTGGGACAACTCTAAGTTTGTGATAGGAAAACTAATTAAGCAGTCAGGAGAGGTGCAGGAAGGAGAGTTCGAGAACTATAAAATTACTAAGGGAAAAGAAACAACTTCCCAGGAAGTTTACGAAGGAACCTTTTTGGAGGGAGTAAGGCACGGAAAAGGAGTTCTTAAGTTTTCAGACAAGGTTTACGAAGGAGAGTTCCGAGAAAACCAACTCAAAGGAAAAGGAGTGCTTAAGTACGAAGAAGGCAAAGTGTTTGAAGGAGAGTTTGAAGGCAGCAAAGCTTTGGGGAAGATGAAGTACAAAAACGGGGAGGTGTTTGAAGGAAAACTAGTTGACTGGCTGGAAGAAGGAGAAGGAGTGCTTGTTGAGTCTTCAGGTGCAAAGAAAAACGGTGTTTGGCACAAAGGCAAAGTGCAAACTTGGTACGTTGAAATGGAAGAAGCCGATGACTTAGCTCCTCAAGTTTTGGAAGTTAAATCTCCAGAAGAAGCCAAAGTGGTTGTGGAACCTGACCTTGCGCAAGAAGAAGACTTAGAATTGGAAGTTAAAATAGAAAAATCGACTTAATAATCGTATGTTACAGATCTACATAAAATTTGTACTTTTACATATTTCGAGTCTGATTCTTTGACCGTCTTTAAAAGCAGGCATGGTTTTGTCCTCAAAGGTTTCTGCTAGGGAAATGTCATCGATGTTCTTGGACTTCTTGCCTGCGCTTTTGACTCTTTTTCTAGTGTTTTTGGAACGGGTTCTCTGGCTGCTTGCAGTTGTTTTGGACCTCCAGGACTTTTTCCGGGAGCTCCAGTCAAACTGCTTGTCCAGAACTATACTCATGTTTGAAGCTGCATCCAAAAAGAAGTTTCTGATTTTGGCGTAGTTGGGACTGTCTTCAAACCTAAGGGACCTGCAGTAGCTCAAGAAGTCAGCAAACTGACTAGGCAGTCCCTTGCAGAGCTGCGAAATTGGAGTGGACATTTTCATGTCCATTATTTTGATGTACTTTTCTTGCTTAGTGATTCCTTGGACTCCCTGCCAAGGTAAACTACCTCGGGACAAGTATATAATGAGGTAAGCAGCACTTTCCAAGTCGTCTCTTCTGCTTTGTTCAATTCCCAAGTGGGTGTTTACTGAAGCGTACCTGGCGGTTCCTGTAAGACTCCTGTTTTCTCTGTAAGGAATGTGCTGTTTGGTCTTGGGTTCTCTGAACCTCTTGGAAAGACCAAAGTCAATTAAGTAAAGCAAGTCCTTTTTGTCACCTGTGCCTACTGTAAAGTTTTCAGCTTTGATGTCTCTGTGTATGTAGTGGTTGTTATGCAGGTTGTAAATTCTCTGTATTAATTGGTCTCCAATTTGAAGCACTGTTTTCAGAGACAGTTGCCTACGGCACTTTTTAAAAAGATCCTCAAGTGACGGACCTAAAAGTTCCATAACCATTACATTATACCTATCTTGAGTTCCGTGCCAGTATACTCTAGGTATACCTGTTGCCTGCAAAGACCGAAGTAGTTTTGCTTCCCCTATTAGTTGTGGGGACTTAGTTTCTATTTTTTCGACTTTTATAGCGTATGCACCTCCAGTTTCATTATGGACTGCTTCATATACCTCCCCAAAAGAACCGCCTCCCAGTCTCCTTTTAAGTGAGTACTTGCCCGCAACTGTTTCTAGTCCTTCAATCATTTTATTATAATAAATTCATCTTAAAGCTCGAAACAGATAATCTTAGCTCTATATAACTTGCTATTAAAATGTCGGAAATTCCAGAAGACTGCCCGGGTTTGGGAAAAGAGGAGTCAGGCCATGCCAGTGCTTGCCAAGGATGTCCCAACCAAAGCACTTGCCAGTCAGGGGAAACTCCAGCCCCAGACCCTGGGATCCAACTAGTTGCTTCAAAGTTAGCTAATGTCAAGCACATTGTACTTGTTTTGTCGGGAAAGGGGGGAGTAGGCAAAAGCACCGTTGCAGCACAACTAGCTTACGCCCTTGCAAAGGAACCTGAAAAGCAAGTAGGCCTGCTTGACATTGACATTTGTGGGCCCAGCCAGCCTCAGTTGATGAACATGCAAGGTGAGGAGGTCCATGCCTCTGCTTCTGGTTGGTCTCCTGTTTACCATGACGAGTACTCCAACTTAGGTGTTATGAGCATAGGCTTCCTAACTCCAAATTCTGACGAACCGATCATCTGGAGAGGTCCTCGTAAAAATGGACTAATAAAGCAGTTCCTGAGTGACGTGGACTGGGGAGAACTAGACTACTTAGTAGTAGACTGTCCCCCTGGAACTTCTGACGAGCACCTTAGCATAGTGACTTTCCTCAGTGGAATTCCTAGAGCTTATGGGCTAGTAGTTACTACACCACACCAACTGTCGCTTTTGGACGTGAGGAAAGAAATCGGGTTTTGCAAAAAAACCAACATTCCTATCATAGGAGTTGTGGAAAACATGTCGGGTTACCTTTGTCCTTGTTGTGGAACCACCACTCCTTTGTTTCCAAGCAACTCAGGAGGAGCCAAAACTATGTGCAGTGAAATGGGAGTAGAGTTGATTTCCACTATTCCTCTGGAAGTAGGTGTGGGCGAAGCTGGCTACGAAGGAAAGCCTGTGAATTCTGAGAGTGGAGTTTCTTCGAAGCTGTTTGGCGAACTTGCAGGTTCGATTGAAACACTCATAAACAAAAAATTAAGTTAATAGCCATTTTTAATGGAGAAAACGATTAAGGACTTTTACTGCCAAGAACACGGAGATTCATTCCAGAAGTGCAGGGAGTGCTTCCAAATGCTGTGCAGCGCTAAGGCTTTGAGGACCCAAAACAAACTTTTACTAGGGGAAATGCGTTCTTCTAAGTTGAAGCTGAGTCACTTAAGTGGTGAAGTAAAGCTACTTGAAAAAAGACTTGAGTTTGTAGCTGAAGAAAGCAAACTAGCAAGATTCAGAGACCCTAGTTTGAGTTTAAGGGACTACCTGCACCAATTGGAACTTCCTAACAACTTTTTTCAGATTTGTAAAGACTCAGAGTTGTCATTGAGCTTTTTACTGAAGTCAGATCTGTTGCCTAGCAGTCGGGAGTGCCACAAGTGCTTTCAAGCTATGAGCTTGGAGAATCACGGGTACACAGGGTACTTGTTTGTGTGTGCAAGGTGCAGGGTGCAGAGTAGCGTGAAACAAGACACTTTTTGGCACGGACTGCAGATGCCCCCGCAGAAAATAGTGACTTTTTTGTTTTTGTGGGTTTTGGAACTGAAGGACTCTGAAATAGCCAACATGGTTGACGCCACTCAAAAAAGCGTTTCCTACATTTCAAGGAAAATGAGACAGTTGGTAAGTAAGGACTACTGCTCCAAACTACCTAAGTTTTCAGGAGTAGTTGAAATAGAAGTTAACAACTTCATTAAAAGGAAGATTGAAATAGGCAAGGGAAAGAGGCCTCCTAAGTGGGTGTTAGTGATGTTTGAAAGGGAAACTAAACTAGTTTACTTAGAAGTGATTCCTAAAAAGTCCCCTGAATGTATTAACTCTGTTATCCAGAAACAGTGCGAAATAGGAACAACCTGCATCACTAAACGCTGGGGGGCTTTTGGCCGACTCGAGAACTTAGGGTACCCTCACTACACCTACGATGAAGAAAGAGGGGTGGCTGACCCAGAAG
>PR_CR_10_Liq_1_inCRDRAFT_1000845_pt1 | contig 18340 bp, 20 predicted proteins | sample PRCRCaboRojoPR_3_FD_10241 | JGI IMG/M metagenome (IMG submission 10241)
GAACTTGATCGGCTTGCCGGTCACCGCGCGCATCGACAGCGCCGCGCCGCCGCGGCCGTCACCGTCCATGCGGGTCAGCACGACGCCCGAGATGCCGATCCGCTCGTCGAAATTCTCGGCGGTGTGCACGGCGTCCTGGCCGGTCAGGCCGTCGACGACCAGCAGGGTCTCGCGCGGGGTGGCGACGTCGCGGACCGCCTCGACCTCGGACATCAGCGCCTCGTCGATCGAGAGACGCCCGGCCGTGTCGAGCATGTAGACGTCGTAGCCGGCCAGCATCGCCTGTTGCTTGGCGCGCTTGGCGATCTGGACGGCCGTCTCGCCCTTGACGATGGGCAGCGTGTCGACGCCGATCTGCCGGCCGAGCACCTCGAGCTGTTCCATCGCCGCCGGGCGGTTGGTGTCGAGCGAGGCCATCAGGACCCGCTTGCCGTCCTTTTCCCTGAGCCGCTTGGCGAGCTTGGCGGTCGTCGTCGTCTTGCCCGAGCCCTGCAGGCCGACCATCAGGATCGGCGCGGGCGGGTTGTCGATCTTGAGGCTGCCCGGCTCGCCCTCGCCGGCGAGGACCGCGACCAGCTCGTCATGGACGATCTTGACGACCTGCTGACCCGGCGTGACCGATTTCGTCACTGCCTGGCCCGTGGCCTTTTCCTGCACCGACTTGACGAAGTCGCGCGCTACCGGCAGCGACACGTCGGCCTCCAGCAGCGCGACCCGCACCTCGCGGAGCGCGGTCTTGACGTCCTCTTCGGAGAGCGCCCCCTGCTTGGTCAGCCGGTCGAAGACACCGGACAGGCGTTCGCTCAGACTTTCAAACATGCCCTCGGTCCTCCTTCGACCCTTGCCACGTCTGCCCCCTCATGTGGGAAGGGGCGGCTCAAACGCCAACGGCACCCGCGGGCGAAACCTCGCTGACGGGTGGCGATCCCGGCTCTCGGCACGGGACCGGAAGGGTTGGCACTCTTCCGGATATCCCCGCGCGTCTACGCGGGGCCGAGGACGGAGTCAAGTCGGGAAGAGGGGTGCCCGGGGCGCGGCGGCCCCGGGCGGGCACGTCATGCCGCCAGCGGCAGGGCGTCGACGCGGGCCTCTGCGGCCTGCATCTTCTCGTCGCGGCCACGCATCAGCGCGTCCGCGATCACAAAGCTCACATCGGTGATGCCGAAGAAGCCCAGCATGTGCCGCAAGTAGCCGGAGGCGAAATCGACGTCGGACCCCTCGGCCGTGCCGTCGGAGGCCATGGCGACGATCGCCCGCTTGCCTGTCATCAGGCCTTCCGGGCCGTTCTCGGTATACCGGAAGGTCACGCCCGCCCGCGCGACCTGGTCGATCCAGGCTTTCATCTGGGCGGGCACCGCGAAGTTGTAGACCGGCAGGCCGATGATCAGCGTGTCGGCGGCCTGCAGCTCGGCGATCAGCTCGTCCGAGAGCGCGAGCGCCTGCGCCTGGTCCGGTGACCGGTCGGTTTCGGGGGTGAAGGCCGCGTCGATCCAGGCGGCATCGACGAAGGGCAGCCCGCCCGACAGGTCGCGGCTGACGACGCGGGCCGCCGGGGCCGCGGCGGTGAGCCGGTCGAGGATCCGGCCGGTCAGCGCGCGGGTCACGGAGCGTGTGCCCCTGATGGAGGTGTCGATGCGCAGGATCTGGCTGGGTTGTTCGGTCATGGGAGGTCTCCGTTCGGTTTCTGGGGTCGACTCCTGAAATAACCTGCGCCCAGAAAAACGAAACACTGGCTTTCGCACATTGACTGTGCAAAATTTTGAGAATGGATAACTGGGACGAGATCCGCACCGCATACCAGGTCGCGCGGCATGGGACGGTCAGCGCGGCCGCGACGACGCTGGGCGTCCATCACTCCACGGTCATCCGTCATGTCGATGCGCTGGAGGCACAGCTCGGCGTGAAGCTCTTCCAGCGTCATGCCCGCGGCTACACCCCGACCGAGGCCGGGCAGGACCTGCTGCAGGTCGCGGCCACCACGGACGACCAGTTCGCCCAGCTCGAGGGACGGTTGCGCGGCCGCGGCGCGGCCGTCACGGGCGAACTGGTGGTCACGGCCCTGGCCGAGGTGTCGAGCCTGGTCGCCCCGGTTCTGGTCGCGTTCCAGGAACGCAACCCGGACGTGACCGTGCGCGAGATCGCCGACGAGCGGGTGCTCAAGCTCGAATACGGCGAGGCGCATGTGGCGATCCGCGCGGGCCGCGCGCCGCAGGAACCCGACAACGTTGTGCAAAAGCTCGCACGGATGCCGGCCGCGGGCTTTGCGCACCGGCGCTACGTGTCCAGCCACGGGGAGCTGCGCGATGACGCCGATCTCGCGCGGCATCGCTTCATCGNGGTCGGCGGCGAGGATGCCCGCGCGCCGACCGCCGTCTGGATGCGGGCCAACCTGCCGCCGGACCGCATCACCTATCANGTNTCGCATCANCGCGGGGTGCTGGACGCGGTCCGCGCCGGTGGCGGTATCGGCTTCCTGCCGGTCTGGCGCGGCCGCGCGGAGGAAGGCCTGGTCGAGCTGATGCCCCCGCGGGACGAGTGGGCCTCGGATCTCTGGCTGGTGACGCATGTGGACCTTCACCGCACGGCCAAGGTGCAGGGCTTCGTCAAGCTGCTGAAAGAGGCGGCGCGGGGCTGGCCCGCCGCCTGACCGCCGGGGTGCTGGCGATCCGGCGCCGGCTGGTCTATGCCTCCCGCATGACACGGCTTTCCTCCTCCGCCCAGGGGCACCTGGCGATGCTGCTCTTCTCGGCGCTGGTGGCCGGCTCCTTCAGTTTCGGCAGCATGATCGCCAACGATATCGCGCCGGTCGCCGTGAACGTCGTGCGCTTCGCGCTCGCGGGGGTGATCATCGGCACGGCGGCCGCGCTCGGGCCCGGGATCCGGCGCGCGCATTTCCGGGCGCCCTGGCGCTACCTTGTCCTGGGCGGCGTGTTCGCCAGTTACTTCGTGCTGATGTTCGAGGGTCTGAAGACCGCCGCGCCGGTGTCCACCAGCGCGGTCTTTACCCTGACGCCGGTCATGTCGGCCGTGTTCGGCTGGCTGGTGCTGCGCCAGGTCACCACGCCGCGCATGGCGCTGGCGCTGTCCATCGGCGCGGCGGGTGCGCTCTGGGTGATCTTCCGCGCCGATCTCGCGGCGCTGGTCGCCTTCGATCTCGGGCGGGGCGAGGCGATCTATTTCGTCGGCTGCATCGCGCATGCGCTCTACCCGCCGCTGGTGGCGCGGCTGAACCGCGGCGAGCCGGCGCTCGTCTTCACCTTCGGAATGATGATCGGGGCGATCGCGCTGATGGGGCTTTATGGCTGGGAGTCCCTGCGCGCGACCGACTGGGCGGCGCTGCCCGCCCATGTCTGGGCCGTGCTGGCCTATCTCGCGGTCTTCGCCAGCGCCGCCACCTTCGTGCTGCTTCAGATCGGTTCGATGCGGCTGCCCTCGGCCAAGGTCATGGCCTACACCTACCTGACGCCAAGCTGGGTCACCCTGCTGCAGGTCGCGCTCGGCAAGGAGACGCCTTCGGCGCTGGTGCTGGCCGGGGTGGGGCTGTCGGCCGTGGCGCTGGTGCTGCTGCTCAAGGACGAGGGCGGGGCCGATCCGTCCAAGCCGTCAGTCCGCGCGGTCTGACCCGCCGGACGGGCCGTCGATCTCTGCCTCCAGGAACCGCTCGAAGGCATCGAGGTTCACCGCCTCGAACTGGCCGAAGCTCTGCATCCAGATCGAGGCGTCGCGCAGCGCGTCGGGTTCCAGCTTGCACCATTTCACCCGGCCGCGTTTCTCCTGCGAGATGAGACCCGCCCGGGTGAGGATGCCGAGATGCTTCGAAATCGCCGCCAGCGACATCTCGAACGGCTCGGCCACGTCGGTGACCGCCATGTCGTCCTCGAGGAGCATGGTCAGGATCTCGCGCCGGGTGCGGTCGGCCAGCGCCGCGAAGACATGATCGAGCGGGTCCGTCATGGGCAGGCCATTAGGACCGGCCCCGCCCATCGTCAACCGTTTGGTTGAATATGGCCTTTTGCCCGGATTCCACGCCGCAGCGCCGCATCGCGCTTGTGCCCGCATGTCGCGGGCTTTTAAAAATGTAGCAAAAACAGTTATTTATGCGGCCGTTAAGACATGCGTAACGCGCTTGACTCGGACCACCCCCCTTTCTAGGTTCCGCGCAACTGCCAAAGGGGGTGGCGCATGTCCGACGGGCCCGATCCGGAGCGTCTCAAGGCGCTCGAGGACAAGCTCGCCAAGCTCCGTGGCAAGAAGCCCGTCGGCCCGCGCGCCGGGGGGCACGCCACCCACGCCCATGCCGGGTGGCGAATGGTGACAGAGCTCGTGACGGGGATCGTCATGGGGTTCGGCATCGGATGGGGGCTCGACGGCCTTTTCGGCACGCTGCCGATCCTGATGGTGCTGTTCACGATGCTGGGGTTCGCGGCGGGCGTCCGGGTNATGCTGGGCACCGCGCGGGAGATCCAGGGATACAGCCAGGACGCCGAGGCGCCCGGCACGGACGACACGGCCCCCGACCGGACGGGGCAAGAGAAGGGGAACGCAGGTGGCGACGGAAGCTGAAGGCGGCGGTATCAAAATCGATCCGATGGGGCAGTTCGTGGTCGAACCCCTGTTCGGGGGCGATCATGTGGCATGGTACACCCCGACCAACGTGACGCTCTGGATGGCGATCACGGTGCTGGCGGTGATCGTGCTGCTGGTGCTGGGTACGCGGGGCCGGGCCATCGTGCCGTCGCGCTCGCAATCCGTTGCCGAGCTGACCTACGGCTTCATCCACCAGATGATCGAGGACGTCGCCGGCAAGGACGGCCTGAAGTACTTCCCCTACATCATGACGCTGTTCCTGTTCATCGTGTTCGGGAACACGCTGGGCCTGTTGCCGACCGCCTTCACCACCACCTCGCATCTCGCGGTGACGGGCGTNCTGGCGCTGCTGGTCTTCGTGACGGTCACCGTGATCGGCTTCGTCAAGAACGGCGCCTCGTTCCTGTCGCTCTTCTGGGTGTCGGCCGCGCCGCTCGCGCTGCGCCCGGTCCTGGCGGTGATCGAGCTGATTTCCTACTTCGTGCGGCCGGTGAGCCATTCCGTCCGTCTGATGGGCAACATGATGGCCGGCCACGCGGTCATCAAGGTGTTCGCCGGCTTTGCCGGGGCACTCGGGCTCGGCGCGGTCTTCCCGGTCGTGGCGATCGTGGCGATCTACGGGCTGGAGGTCATGGTGGCCTTCGTCCAGGCCTATGTCTTTACCATCCTGACCTGCGTCTATCTCAAGGACGCGCTGCACCCGCATCACTGACGGTCAGGCCCCCAAACACAGCCAATTCCAACGCAAGGAGATACGGATATGGAAGGCGATATCGCACAAATGGGTCAATTCATCGGTGCCGGCCTCGCCGGTATCGGTTCGGGCGCCGCGGCCATCGGTGTGGGCCACGTTGCCGGCAACTTCCTGGCCGGCGCGCTGCGCAACCCCTCGGCTGCCGCGTCGCAGACCGCGACCCTGTTCATCGGCATCGCGTTCGCCGAAGCGCTCGGGATCTTCTCGTTCCTCGTCGCGCTTCTGCTGATGTTCGCCGTCTGATCGCCTGCGAACCAGTCCAGACGCCGGACGGCGCGCCATCGGGCGCCCGTCCGGTGTAATATCGGTTCCAGGAGGGAAACATGGCAACAGAGGCACAAGGGGCCGAGGCCGCCGGCAATGCACCGGGCATGCCGCAGCTGGATTTCTCGACCTTCCCCAACCAGATCTTCTGGCTGCTGGTCACCCTGGTGGTCATCTACCTTGTCCTGAACAAGGTGGCGCTGCCGCGGATCGCCAGCGTTCTGTCCGAACGGCAGGGCACGATCGCCAATGATCTGGCCGCGGCCGAAGAGCTCAAGGGCAAGGCCGGCGAAGCGGAAGAAGCCTACAAGAAGGCGCTTGCGGATGCGCGCGCCGAAGCGAACCGCATCATCGCCGACGCCAAGGCCGAGATCCAGAAGGATCTCGACGCAGCGACCGAGAAGGCCGACGCGGAGATTGCCGCGAAATCCGCGGAATCGGAGAAGCGGATCGGCGAGATCCGCGCGAGCGCGATGGAAAACGTCGAGGCCGTCGCCAAGGACACCGCGATAGAGGTCGTGCGGGCCGTTCTGCCCGCCGCCGAAGACGCGTCCGCGGTGGACAAGGCCGTCGACCAGCGGCTGAAAGGGTGAGCGCCATGAAGAGACTTCTGACACTCACCGCTGGCGCCACCGCGGCGGCCACGCCGGCCCTGGCGGCGTCGGGGCCGTTCTTCTCGCTCGCGAATACCGACTTCGTCGTGCTCATCGCGTTTCTGCTGTTCATCGGCGTGCTGGTCTACTTCAAGGTGCCGTCGCTGCTGGGCGGCATGCTCGACAAGCGGGCCGAGACCATCCGCAGCGAACTCGAGGAAGCCAAGGCGCTGCGCGAAGAGGCGCAGGCGGTGCTGGCCTCCTACGAGCGCAAGCAGAAGGAAGTGGCCGAACAGTCCGAGCGGATCATCAAGAACGCCAAGGACGAGGCCGCCGCCGCCGCCGAGGAAGCCAAGGCCGAACTGAAGCGTTCGATCGAACGTCGCCTTCAGGCGGCCGAGGAACAGATCGCCTCGGCCGAGAACGCCGCGATCCGCGATGTGCGCGAGCGGGCGATCCAGGTCGCGGTCTCCGCCGCGGCCGAGGTGATCGCCCAGAAGATGTCGGCCAGCGATGCGAACAAGCTGATCGACACGGCCATCGACGACGTCAAAGCCAAGCTGCACTGACCCGGACATCGGAGCGGTGCGCGCGGCCCGGCCCCCGTGGCCGGGCCGTTTTCGTGTCGGGACGGGTCAGGCGTCGCGGCCGGTTTCGTGCTCGAAGCGGAGCCGCGCGATGGCCTCGTTGCGCTCGGTCCGTTTTTGGTCGCTCAGCGCCTGTTCGACATAGTCGAGATGCGCCTCCACGGCCGCGCGCGCGGCTTTCGGGTCGCGCGCCTGCAGCGCGGTGTTGATCGCCCGGTGCTGGTCGAGCAGCGCCTCGCGCGTCGTGCGTTGCTGGAACATGACCTGGCGGTTGTAGAAGACGCCTTCGCGCAGCATCTGGAACATCGAGCGCATCATGTGCAGCATCACGACGTTGTGGCTCGCCTCGATGATCGCCATGTGGAACTCGGCGTCGAGCCGGGCCTCGTCGGCCGGGTTGCGCTTGCCGTGGGCGGCTTCCATCTTGCGCAGCACCGCGTCCACCACGGCGAGATCGGTGTCCGATCCCAGCCGGGCCGCGCGCTCGGCCGCGAGCCCCTCGAGATCGCGGCGGAAACTCACATAATCGAAGAGGGCTTCGTCATGGGTGGCGAAAAGCTCGATCAGCGGCGGCGCGAAGGCCGAGCCGAGCACGTCGGCCACGAAGACCCCGGCGCCGGCCCGCGTCGTCAGCAGGCCGCGGTGCTGCAGTTCCGACAGGGCCTCGCGCAGGCTGGGGCGCGAGACGCCCATCCGGTCGGCGAGTTCCCGCTCTGACGGCAGGCGCTCTCCGGGGCGCAGGATACCGCGCAGGATCAGCTGTTCGATCTGGCGGATGACGGCGGCGGAGAGCTTTTCGGACTGGACCTGGCGAAACGGCATNANNTTTCCCTGATTGGTCAAAACATATGACCACCATAATGCCGAGGCAAGGAAAAGGGGTCGCGCGGCGGCGCGACCCCTCCCACACGGTGCGGTCCGATCAGGCGTTCGGGCGGATGATGATTTCCACCCGGCGGTTCTGCTGGCGGCCGTCGGCCGTCAGGTTCGAGGCGACCGGGGCGCTCTCGCCGCGGCCATAGGCACGGATGCGCGACGGCCGGACGCCGGCGCCGATCAGAACGTCGGCCACGGACGCGGCCCGCCGCGCCGAGAGATCCTGGTTATAGGCCGCGGTGCCGGTATTGTCGGTATGCCCGATCACGTCCACCGTGGTGTCGGGATAGCTCTGCAGGCTGCGCGCCAGTTCGCGCAGATCGGCGCGCAGGGTGCTGGTGACATAGGTGCTGTCGACATCGAACAGGATATCCTGCGGCATGGTCACGACGAGTTCCTCGCCGGTGTTGACCACGGTCACGCGGTCGTCCATCGCCGCCCGCAACTCGCGTGCCTGCCTGTCGAGCTGCTGGCCGACGACGCCGCCGACGGCCGCGCCGACACCGGCGCCGACCGCGCCCTTGATCAGGCGGTCACGGGTGTCGTCACCCTGGGTGAGGCCGAAGATGCCGCCGAGCATGGCGCCCATCACCGCGCCTTCCTGGGTGCGATTGCGTTCGGGCTGGGGATTGTTGGGATCGACGCAGGCGGTCAGGGCCATCAGGCCGGCCGTCGCGACGATAAGGGGGGTGCGTGTCTTGATCATTGGTCTTTCCCGGGTTGATCCTGCCCCAAGATCTACCAGCATCGGCAAAAGGTTGCACCACTGGAAGTCACGTTTCGGCAGCTTCCCGCATATCGGCCCGCGCGCCTTCCCAGGCCAGCAGGGCCCGCTTCACCGGCACGCCCCAGTGATATCCCCCCAGCGCCCCCGATTTCCGGAGCGCCCGGTGACAGGGAATCAGGAAACCGACCGGGTTCCGCCCGACGGCCGTGCCGACGGCGCGCACCGCGCCGGGGCTGCCGATGGCGCGCGCGATCTCGGAATAGGTGGTGACGTGGCCCTCGGGTACCGCCAGCAGCGCCTCCCAGACCTTGATCTGGAACGGCGCGCCGATCAGGTGAAGCCGCGCCTCGCCGCGCCGCCGGAAGGCGGCGTTGACCCAGGGCGCGATTCGGTCCGGATCCTCGACATGGCGCGCGGCCGGCCAGCGCGCCCGCAGATCGGCCAGCGCCGCGTCGGGCCCGGTCTCGGCGGCGAACGCCAGGCCGCAGAGCCCCGTGTCGGTGCCCATGGCGACGACCTCTCCGAAGGGGCTGTCGAACCGCCCCCAGGCGATGGAGAGCCCCGCGCCGCCGCGGGCGTAGTCCCCCGGGGTCATCGCTTCCCACCTGAGGAACAGGTCATGCAGCCGCCCTGTGCCCGAGAGTCCCGTCGCATGTGCCGTGTCCAGCAGGGTGAAGCGCTCGCGCAGCATCCGCCGGGCCTGGTCGAGGGTCAGGTATTGCTGGTAGCGCTTCGGCGACACGCCGACCCATCGCGAGAAGAGCCGCTGGAAATGCGCCGGGCTCATGCCGAGCGCGGCGGCGAGCTCTTCCAGCGACAGGCCGTGATCGGCGCCGTCGATGATCTCGATGGCCCGGGCCATGACCCTGTAATGATAAGCGCTGTCCGTCTCTGCCATGCCGTCCATTGCATCCTCCCGGTGCCGGGCTGTCCAGACCGAGCCATAGCCGCGCCGGCCGGATCCCGCGACCCGGAAGCTGCGCAAAGGTCGCGGCCACGGTCTCGGGACTTGCCCCGGCCGGGCCGAGCGGGCAAGAGAAACCCATGGCGAAGCAGTTGGACTATCCCACGATCCGCGAGATCTTCACCCGTTTCCGCGCCCATGAGCCGGAGCCGAAGGGCGAACTCGCCCATGTGAATGCCTACACGCTGGTCGTGGCCGTGGCGCTTAGCGCGCAGGCGACCGATGCCGGTGTGAACAAGGCCACGAAAGAGCTCTTCAGGATCGCCGACACGCCCGAGAAGATGCTGGCGCTGGGCGAGGCGGGGCTGATCGAGCACATCAAGACGATCGGTCTCTACCGCAACAAGGCCAGGAACGTCATCAAGCTGAGCCGCATCCTTCACGAGGAGTATGGCGGCGAGGTGCCCTCGTCGCGCGCGGCGCTCGAAAGCCTGCCGGGCGTCGGGCGCAAGACGGCCAACGTGGTGCTGAACATGTGGTTCCATCACCCGGCGCAGGCGGTCGACACGCATATCTTCCGCGTCGGCAACCGCACGGGCATCGCCGCCGGCAAGGACGTGATCGCCGTCGAGCGTGCCATCGAGGACAACGTTCCGGTGGAGTTCCAGCTGCATGCCCATCACTGGCTGATCCTGCACGGGCGCTACGTCTGCAAGGCGCGCAAGCCGATGTGCCCCAACTGCCTCATCCGCGATCTCTGCCCCTACGAGGACAAGACCCTATGACCAAGCGCTTCCAGGTCGTCGGCATCGGCAACGCGATGGTCGACGTTCTCTGCCACACCGAAGAGAGCTTCCTCGCCGAGAACGGCGTCGAGAAGGGCATCATGCAATTGATCGACCGTGACCGCGCGGTGGAGCTGTACGGCCGCATGGGGCCCTCGATCGAGGTCTCCGGCGGCTCCGCGGCGAATACGATCGCCGGCATCGCGGCGCTGGGCGGGCGCACGGCCTATGTCGGCAAGGTCAAGGACGACCAGCTCGGCGCGATCTTCGCGCATGACATGCGCGCCCAGGGAGCCGTCTACGAGACACCGATGGCCCCCGGCGACGCGGCGCACGAGACCGGGCGCTGCATGGTGCTGGTCACGCCCGACGGCGAGCGGTCGATGAACACCTATCTCGGCATGTCCGAGCATCTCGGCCCCGACGACATCGACACGGGCATGATGGCCGACGCGGACTGGCTGTACCTCGAGGGCTACCGTTTCGACGGGCCCGACAGCCACGAGGCTTTCGCCAGGGCGATCCGGGCCTGCAAGGCCGCGGGTGGGCGCGTGTCGCTGACCCTGAGCGACCCGTTCTGCATCGAACGGCACCGGGACGCCTTCCACCGCATGATCGTCGAGGATCTCGACCTGCTGATCTCGAACCGCGCCGAGATGCTGGCGATGTTCGAGACCGAGGATCTCGACTCCGCGCTCGACGCCGCGGCACGCGCGGTCGACATGGTGGTCTGCACCGAGTCCGAGAAGGGCGCCCATGTGGTGACCGGCGGGGAACGCTGGCACGTCCCGGCGGTGCCCACGGATATCGTGGATGCGACCGGCGCGGGCGACCTGTTCGCCAGCGGGTTCCTCTGGGGGCTGGCCGAGGGGCACGCGCCGCGCCTGTGCGCGCAGATGGGCAACGTCGCGGCGTCCGAGGTGATCAGCCATCTCGGGGCGCGTCCCGAAGCNGATCTCGGCGCCCTCTACCGCGCGCACGGCCTCGCCTGACCCGAGGGCCCCGGGCGGTCCCGGGCGCGGGGCCATGGCGACCCGGCGCGCGGAGGGGCGCCCCTAGTCGCCGAGCTTCGCATGGATCTCGGCGAGATCGATCTCTGCCGTGGGCCGCGGGTTCCCGGGATCGTCGGGATCGTATTTGAAGAGTTCGAAGTCGCGCTTGTAGATCTCGTAGACCAGGTGACGCGACAGGTCGTCGTAGTAGTCGGCGACCGGGTGGGCGCGTTCCGGGCCATGCCCGGCGGATTCGTTGAACCGGGGGATCGCCGACAGGTCAACCTCNTGCCGGGTCTCGGCCCGGTCGAGCACGCCCTGCATCCCGGCCCGGAAGTCCTCGGTGCAGAAGATGTGGTCGAACCGCCCGCCATTTGCGACGAAGGTACCGATATGGCTGGACATGGCCGACCAGTGGATGTCGGGCTCCATCGGGCGCCGCCAGCGGATCGTATCGCGCGCGAAGAGCAGGAAGCGCCGGAAGGAGCGGACCTGGTCGAAGGGCGCCCGGCCGTCGGCACCGCCGACCTCGACCCCGTAAGTCTGCACCAGAAGCGGCACGAGCTTGCCGCGGTAGCGCTTGCCGTTGCGCTGGATGCCGCAGATCTTGTCGAGAAAGCTCGACAGGATCCGTGCGTAGGGGTTTCGCACGCAGGTGAAGGCCGGCGCGGACCGGTCCCGTATCCGGTCCGAGATCAGCGGGCGGCTGTCCTCGAAAGCCCATTTGTGCAGGCCTTCGGCCGCGTCGTGGATGTCGCCGTCATAGAACCTGCCATGGTCCGAGAAATACATGATCTGGCCGATCGTCGAGCAGGCGCATTTCGGGACCACCCGGTAGACCATGCTTTGACTCTCGGTCATCCAGATTCCGGGAAAGCCCATTACCGATCCTCTTGCACTGTTTACAACGTTGAGTAGAAATCAACGGGATTGAGAAAAGTAGCTCGCGTATCCTGTCCAGTGCCGTCTGCCCTGTCGGGCCACGGTTCGTAAAGAGTAATCCGCGTCAATGGTGAAGATCGCCTATATCCTGCTGTGCCACAAGGACCCCGAGGCCGTGATCGCCTTGGCGCGGACACTGAGCGACGCGGGCGACACGGTGACGATCCATCTGGACGCCAGGGCGCCCGACGCCGATTTCCAACGGCTCCGCAAGGCGCTCGGCATGGCGCCGAACGTTGCCTTCGCGCGCAGGCGGGTGCGCTGCGGCTGGGGGGAATGGTCGCTGGTGCGGGCGACGCTGGTCGCGCTCGAAACGGCGCTCGCGGCGTTTCCGCGTGCCACCCATGTCTATCTCGTTTCGGGCGACTGCATGCCCATCAAGTCCCATCGCGCGATCCACGACATGCTGGGCGGCGCCACCGCCGATCACATCGAGGCGGTGGATTTCTTCGCGTCGGGATGGATCAAGACCGGGCTGCGCGAGGAGCGGCTGATCTATCGCCACTACGTCAACGAACGCGCGCGAAAGCGCCTGTTCTACGGGATGCTCCGGGTCCAGAAGGCGCTCGGCCTGTCGCGGCGCATCCCGGACGGGCTGCAGGTCATGATCGGCAGCCAGTGGTGGTGCCTGCGCCGCCGGACGGCCGAGGCGGTGCTCGACTACATCAGGCGCCGGCCCGATATCCCGCGTTTCTTCCGGACGACCTGGATACCGGACGAGACCTTTTTCCAGACCCTCGTGCATCAGCTGGTGCCGGCGCAGGAACTCCGGAACTGGACGCCGACCTTCGCCGTGTTCTCCGATTACGGGGTTCCCGTCACCTTTCACGACGATCATCACGACGTGCTGATCGGGCAGGACCGCCTGTTCGCGCGCAAGATCTCGCCCGACGCCCTGGCGCTGAGGCGGCGCCTGGCGGCTCTCTACGCGAGCACCCGTCGCGACACGCCCGCGACGGGCGATTTGCGGGCGCTCTACGGCTTCCAGACCGGACTCGGCCGGGAGGGACTGCGCCATGCGCCCCGTTTCTGGGAGTCCGGCCGCGACCGCGACGGGACGCGGCGTCTCTTGATCGTCGCCTGCAAGAAATGGCATGTCGGCCGCCGGTTCGTCGCCCGGGCCCGGGACGTTACCGGGATTCCCGGGGTCGGCTATCTCTTCGACGAGCCCGACGCCGACCTGCCTGCGCTGGGCGGGATCGAGACCGCGATCGCCAAGCGCAACCGCCACCGCCGATCCTTCCTGCGCCTGCTCTTCGACAGCTTCGAAACCGGGCGGCTGATGATCTGCGTCGATATCTCGGCGCTTGATGCGATACGGGACTTTCACGAGGGATTGCCGGCCACGCAGATCCTGGAAATCGACTGTGTCTATGACAGGGCCTACCTGTCCGGTCACGCGGCGCGGCTCGGCCTGATCGGCCCGGGCACCGGCCCGGAGGACGGCGCGGCCGTGACGTCGATGATCGAGGCCCAGTTCGCGCGGGAACGCGCGCGTCTCGGCGATGCCGCCTTCCCGGCGCATCACCGGATTTCCGAGACGGCGACGCCGGCGCGGAACGCGGCGGCGCTTGCGTCCTTTTTCGATATCGCCGAGGAAAAGGCACGGGCGATTGCCCAGACCAAGGATTTGTTTGCCGATTAGGGGAAGCCAATGGCCTACGATTACGACGACCAGAACGTGTTCGCCAAGATCCTGCGCGGCGAGATCCCGAACGACACCGTGATGGAAACCGATCACTGCCTCGCCTTCAACGACATCGGCCCGCAGGCGCCGGCGCATGTGCTGGTGATTCCCAAGGGCGCCTATGTCAATTACGACCATTTCGCGCTTGAGGCCTCGGCCGAGGAAATCGTGGATTTCACCCGCACCATCGGCGAAGTGTGCCGCATGCTGGGTCTGCGCCCCGGCGCGGGCGGTGACGGCTATCGGCTGATTTCCAACGCGGGCCAGGACGGTGTGCAGGAGGTGCCGCACCTGCACGTGCACATCCTGGGCGGGCGCCCGCTGGGGCGCATGCTGCAGAAGGGCTGAGCCCGCGGCGCCCGGTTCAGGCCGCCGTGTCCCTCTTCGAGGTCAGGGAAACGAAGACGTCCTCGAGGTCGGCCTCCTCGGTGGCGACGTCGCGGATGCGGATGCCGGCCTCGTGGACCAGGCCGAGGATCACGTCGGCCGACGTCTGGGCACGGCGATAGCCGAAGGCCAGCGCGCCGTCGGCGCGCAGGTCGACGGTGACGCCCTCGGGCACGGGCGGGGGCGTCGTGACCGGGGCCTCGGGCTGGATGACCAGCGTCTTGGCATCCATCCGCGCGACGAGCGTTTCGGTCCGGTCCTGCGCGATCACCCGGCCCTCGTCGATGATGGCGATCTCGTCGCACATCTCCTCGGCTTCCTCGAGGTAATGGGTCGTAAGGATGATCGTCACACCGCGCGCGTTCAGCGCCCGCACGTTTTCCCAGAGCATCTGGCGGAGTTCGATGTCGACGCCGGCGGTCGGCTCGTCCAGCACCAGCACCTGCGGATTGTGGACCAGCGCCTTGGCGAGCAGCAGCCGCCGGCGCATCCCGCCCGAGAGGTTGCGCGCGTAGGCCTCGGCCTTGTCCTCGAGCCCGACCATTTCCAGGATCTCGTGGGTGCGCCGCTGCGATTTGGGCACCCCGTAGAGGCCGGCCTGCACCTCGAGCGCGCCGGCGGGCGTGAAGAACGGGTCCAGGTTCAGCTCCTGGGGCATGACGCCGATGGAGGCGCGGGACTGGCGCGGGTTCACGTCCTGGTCGAATCCCCAGATCCGCACCTTGCCGCCGGTCTTCACGACGAGACCGGCCAGGATGTTGATCAGCGTCGATTTCCCCGCGCCGTTCGGCCCGAGCAGCCCGTAGATGCTGCCCTTGGGGATGCGCAGGTCCACGCCTTTCAGCGCCACCTTCGCCGGTGCACGGCGGGTCGCGGCATAGGTCTTTTCCAGTGCTTCGATCTCGATGGCGTAGTCGGTCATGGCGCTCCCCGAACCTTGCGCGGTCCGGCCTTGTCCGCGCCTTGCGGATCGCTATCATGCGGTGCAAACAAGGGTCAATCGCACACCAGAACGAAGCGGAGCCAGACCATGCCTCTCGACGCACCCGAAACCGAGGTCGTCACCAAGACCCGCGTTGCCTGCGACGGCGGCGGCGGCGCGCAGGGCCACCCGCGCGTCTGGTACTCGATCCCCGAGGATACGGGCTATGTCGAGTGCGGCTACTGCGACAAGAAATTCATCCTCAAGGGCGGCCCGGCGGACACCGGGTCCCAGGGCTGAGCCGCCCCGGATCCGCAGACCGCGTCGCGACGCGGCTGGCCGTCCCAGGGCGGGCGGCGGACCGACGGCGCCCATATGACGGGAGAGCGCGATGGGCAGCTTCGGCAAGGGCCATCATCTACATCTGATCGACGGCTCGACCTTCATCTTCCGGGCCTACCACGCCTTGCCGCCCCTGACGCGCAAGTCCGACGGGCTGCCCATCGGCGCCGTGGCGGGGTTCTGCAACATGGTCTTCAAGTATATCGAGGACAGCGCCGGCCCGGACGCACCCACCCATGCGGCGGTGATCTTCGATCATTCCGGAGAGACCTTCCGCAACGAGATCTTCGAGCAGTACAAGGCCAACCGCCCGGAAATGCCCGAGGATCTGCGCCCGCAGATCCCGCTGACCCGCGAGGCGACGCGAGCCTTCAACATCGCCTGCCTCGAGGTCGCGGGCTTCGAGGCCGACGACATTATCGCCACGCTCGCCCGCGCGGCGCGCGAGGCCGGCGGGCGGGTCACGATCCTGTCTTCCGACAAGGACCTGATGCAGCTGGTGGGCGGCGGCGTGACGATGCTGGACCCGATGAAGTCGCGCGTGATCGATACCGAGCAGGTCGAGGAAAAGTTCGGCGTCGGCCCGGACCGCGTGGTCGACGTGCAGGCGCTGGCGGGCGACTCGGTGGATAACGTGCCGGGCGCGCCGGGCATCGGGGTGAAGACCGCGGCCCTGCTGATCAACGAATTCGGGGATCTCGACACGCTGCTGGACCGCGCGGGCGAGATCAAGCAGCCCAAGCGCCGCCAGACCCTTCTGGACTTCGCAGAGCAGATCCGCGTCAGCCGTGAACTGGTGAAGCTCGACGACCGGACCCCGCTCGACGTCGCGCTCGAAGACCTCGAGGTCAGGGATCCCGACCCCGATACCCTGATGGAGTTCCTCGGCCAGATGGAATTCCGGACCCTCACCAAGCGCGTGGCAGAGAAGCTTGGCGTCGAGCCGCCGGCGATCACGGATACCGACCCGGCGGGGGCGGAGCCGCAGGAAGACAAGGCGCCGCTCGCCCCGTTCGAGGAAGCGGTCTACGAGACCGTGCGCGATGCCGAGGGGCTGGCGCGCTGGGTCGCGGCGATCCACCAGCACGGCCATGTCGCGGTGGACACAGAGACCACCAGCCTGAACGAGATGCGTGCCGAACTGGTCGGCCTCTCTCTCGCGGTCGAACCGGGGCGCGCCTGTTACATCCCCGTCGGCCACCGGGCCACCGATGGCGGCGAAGGGCTCTTCGGCTCGGAGGACCTGGCCGAGGGGCAACTGCCGCTGCCGGAGGTTCTGGCCGCGCTTGGCCCGATCTTCGAGGACGACGCGATCCTCAAGATCGGGCAGAACATGAAATACGACGCCAAGGTGCTGGCCCGCCACGGCATCCGCATCACCCCCATCGCCGACACCATGCTGATGTCCTATGCCATGAACGCCGGGTTGCACGGCCATGGCATGGACGCCCTGTCCGAGCGGTACCTCGGCCACAATCCGATCCCCATCAAGGAGCTGATCGGCAGCGGCAAGAGCCAGATCACCTTCGACCGCGTGGCCATCGACAAGGCCGCGCACTACGCCGCCGAGGATGCCGACATCACCCTGCGCCTCTGGCGGCTGTTCAAGCCGCAGCTCCACCAGCGCCAGGTCACGACGGTCTACGAAACGCTGGAACGGCCCATGGTGCCGGTGCTGGCCGACATGGAGATCGCCGGGATCAAGGTCGACCGCGACACGCTGAGCCGCATGTCGAACGCCTTCAGCCAGAAGATGGCGGGGCTGGAGGCCGAGATCCACGACCTGGCCGGCGAGCGCTTCAACGTCGGCTCGCCCAAGCAGCTGGGCGAGATCCTCTTCGACAAGATGGCGCTCGAAGGCGGCAAGCGCGGCAAGACCGGCGCCTACGGCACCGGGGCGGACGTGCTGGAAGACCTCGCCGCCGAGGGCCACGACCTGCCGGCGCGGGTTCTGGACTGGCGCCAGCTCTCCAAGCTGAAATCGACCTATACCGACGCGCTTCAGGATCACATCAACCCCGAGACCGGGCGCGTCCACACCTCCTACATGATCGCGGGCGCCAATACGGGGCGTCTCGCCTCGACCGATCCGAACCTGCAGAACATTCCCGTTCGCAGCGACGAAGGCCGCCGCATCCGCGAGGCCTTCGTCGCCGAGACGGGCAAGCTGCTGGTCAGCCTCGACTACAGCCAGATCGAGCTGCGCATCCTGGCCCATATCGCCGATCTCGCGACGATGAAGGCCGCCTTCCGCGACGACCAGGACATCCACGCGATGACCGCGTCCGAGATGTTCGGCGTCCCGGTCGAGGGCATGGACGCGTCCGTGCGCCGGCAGGCCAAGGCGATCAATTTCGGGGTGATCTACGGCATCTCGGCCTTCGGGCTGTCGCGGAACCTGCGCATCCCGCGCGACGAGGCCAAGAGCTTCATCGACACCTATTTCGAGCGTTTCCCGGGCATCAAGGACTACATGGACGACACCGTCGCCTTCGCCAAGGAGCACGGGTTCGTCCGCACCCTGTTCGGCCGCAAGATCCACACGCCCGAGATCTCGGCCAAGGGGCCGGCAGCGGGCTTCGCGCGCCGTGCGGCGATCAATGCGCCGATCCAGGGTACGGCGGCCGACGTGATCCGCCGCGCGATGATCCGCATGCCCGGCGCGATCGCGGCGCTGCCCGCGCGCATGCTGCTGCAGGTCCATGACGAACTGATCTTCGAGGTGGACGAGGACGCGGTGGACCGGACCGTCGCCGTAGTGCGCGAGGTCATGGAGCACGCCGCCGAGCCGGTGGTGAAACTGTCGGTGCCGCTGACGGTGGATGCCGGACAGGGCAGGAACTGGGCCGAGGCGCATTAGGCGCCGGGTGCCGTGGATTCCCCTTTTCAGGTGAATTGACCCCCTGACATGCGCGGCTCATGCTTTTCCGATGACCGGAAACAAGCATGAGCCGCGGGCCGGGATCGACGCGTTCTACGGCGACCGGCTGG
>PR_CR_10_Liq_1_inCRDRAFT_1000846_pt1 | contig 18327 bp, 16 predicted proteins | sample PRCRCaboRojoPR_3_FD_10241 | JGI IMG/M metagenome (IMG submission 10241)
AGTCCAACTGCTTGGTGGTTTACGGGGGGATGTACGGGTACTCAAGACTACTGAGCAGTTTGTACATCCTTGACTTGAACGAAATGCTTTGGATAAAAGTAGGCAACTTTACGAAAAGGGCCTGGCACTCTGCTTCTTGTTTGGACAAGTTCATTTATATCTTTGGAGGGTACACTGAGTCAGGCATTTCAAACGACTTGCAGAGGTTTAACGTAGAAGAAAGAACTTGTGAATTCATTGAAGTCCAAAGTAAACCAAGTCCTCGGTGCGGCCACATAAGTTTAAGTGTAGAAGGGTTCATTTTGATTTTAGGAGGCAAAGACGAAGACTCTATTTTCAATGACGTCTACGTGCTAGACGTCCAAGATAAGTACCAAGAGTTAAGGCAAAAGTTCGAAACAAAAGAAAAAGTCCAGAGGGAACTAGACTCCCTTGATATAGCTCCTCCACCCATCCCACCTAACCTTCTGAAGTCAAGGTTCTTCACACCTAGTCAAAAGTTCAACCCTAAAGACTTAATGTAACTTAGTACTTTGCCCAATCATAGACCTTGCTCAGGTAGTCCTCACAGTTGGTTCCCACAGACACCTGGTAAACTGACTCTAACTCTTCTAAGGACTTGAGTCTAACTTCGTTTGCAATCCTGAAGCACGACAGCTTCACCAAGTGACTAATGTCTAACTTGTTGACTGCTAGTATAAACTTAAGGAACTCTTCTTCCTCCAGACTTTCAATGAACTGTGCATCCCAAACGTGAGTAGTTGTTTTTAAGTCGTTTGAAGTAAGAAACTCACTTTTGAAAGGAGGAAGTTCAAAGTTGTAGTGCTGCAAGTAAACAAGGACAGTCCTTAGAGTCTTAGAGTCTACTTCAAGGGGAGCAAGGTGAATTTCATCGTGGTCCGGAGCTTCTTCCAAGAAAGGCGAAACTTCAAGTACTTTGCTTGAAACTAAAAAGCAGTCTCCTTCAAAAGACACCAGTTTTATAATTCCATACATTAATTAGAAAGTAGTTCTGAAATCCAGTCACCCATTTGATCAACTGGAACTTGGCTTTCCTTTATACCTCCTTTAAAGCATAAGTTAAGGCAAGCATGCATTGCTGCTTCGTAAACTTTCATTTTAGCGTCTACTCCGCAGTTAACTAGTCTTTCTAAGAACCTCCAGCAGTCGTCATGCAGTGGGTCAGCTGACCCTACAAGCATTCTTACTGGGGGGAACTTTTCAAGCATGTGCTCTTCAATCACTAAGGGAGAAAGCAGGGGGTTGGTGCTAGGGTCTAGCGCAGGGTCCTGAATATAGCTTTTCAAGCACAGTTTTAGTAAAGTGTGGGGAAGTAGCAAGTCGTCCAAAGTAAGGAGTAAAGAGTCTGTAAAGTTGTTTTTAGAAAGGTTGAGAGCTGGGTAAGCCACCACTATGCCATCAGGAACCTTCACTTCTGCCTGAATTGCTTTGTAAGCAAGTGCTAAAGCTAAGTTACCTCCTGCAGAGTCCCCAACTATCACTACTTTCTTAGGGGTGATTCCAAGCTGTTCGGCATTGTTAATTGCCCAATAGTAGGCTTGCCAAATGTCATCTAAAGGTTCCGGAAAAGGATGGGCTGGAGCTAATCTGTAATCTACTGACAAAAGTGGAATTCCTAAGTTGTTGACCCACCTTCTAGTGTAAACTTGGTGTGAAGCTGAAGACATACTTATGAAGCCTCCTCCATGTATGTGGAATATCAGTTGGTCGTGTTGGTTATCCTTAACTGGCAAACAGCACTTGAGCAAACTAGACTGGTCTACTTCCAAAGCTGAGGTTGAAAGGAGTCTTACCATTACAGAGTCTTCAGTTTTAGTGCTTTTAAAAGAAGTTTCAGTGTCTTTGGGCGGAGAGTTGTCTAAAAGGTGCGGAGCTGTTCTAGGCAGGTAAATGACTTTGTTTGTGTTTATTTTGGGAATCAAGATTTTCATGAAGTTAGTTAAAATCCAACTGTCCACTAAGTTCCACAAAGACTGCGCCACCTCAATTTGGGCCCGGGCATAAGAAGCTTCTGCCTTTCTTTTGGCCTTTTTTCTGAACAAGTTGTAGTAAATAGCTCCCAACCCCATGATTATTCTTTTCTTGTAGTTCTTGGTTTCGCTGTGGGCAACTGAAACAATAGCTTGGCCGGCAGCAACTTGCATCACGAAGTTTTCGTACTTGCGCCTCACTTTTTGGGGTTTGGGACAGGAAACGTACTCGCAGTTTTCTCTGAGTTTGAGCCAGCGCTCTTCACTTCGGCCCAGACAAAACAAGTCGTTTTTATCAAGGAAAGGAGCTACTTCGACAAACTCAGATATAGTCTCGAACTTGGCTTTGTAAGTACTTAAAGAGTCCTTGTCTTTGTTCCTGAACTTGGTGCCCCAGAGTTCTACTAGTTGGCCGAACTTTTCTAAGTTGTAAAGTAGGCAACTAATTAGGCGTTGGCAGGTTACTGGGTTCATCTCACTTCGATTTGAACATTGAGAAAGTTCCATTACTCTTAGTTTGATGGTGGACAAGACCTGGATAGTTGGTAGCAAGTCAGTGGGCTCTTCTTCAAATTTGGTTTCACTCAGACTAGTTAGGGTGTAGTGCAGGCAACTTATAACTCTTTCGATTTCATCACTTAACTCCATTAATCTAATCGAAATGAATTATTTAATTTTAGTTAAATATTGCTTTCTGAGACTCAAAGCTATCTTGTATAGTTGCTGCACTCTGTTTAAATCTGTGTCTAGTGGAGTAGGCCTTAAAGCCTCTGTAGACCTAAGAGAATAGAACTTCGAAAAGATTTTTTGGTTCTGGTCCCAAGCCCATTTGTAAACTTGAGAAGCGGACAAGCCTGTTTTTTCAGACAGCCGCGCACATCTTTCTTTGGTCCAGTAGTTGGACTTCTTGAGTTCAGCTTTTAGAATCCTGAGTTGGCTAGGAGACTTTTTAATGCGACTGGAGTGTTTGTTCTGCTTTTTAGCAGGAGTAAGTGGCGAATTGCTGTTCAAAAACTTGTCCCCGGGTTCCATTTTAAATCAAATTTAAAGCGGTTTTATTTACTTTTCTCAAAACCCAAAGACTCCAAAAAGGGGTACACTTCCCCAACTTCTTTGTTTCCGAAGTACATAAACTTGTAGATTTCTCCCATGTACTCTGGACTCACTAGTCTTTCGTAGTCTTTTTGTAACCTTTCCGCCTTAGAAACTCCTACGTGGGTCTCAAGTACTTCTATCCTTGCTGAAATCCCCATGCTTTCCAGAAAAGCTCCTTGTGGAATAGGTCCGTGGGCTTTCAGTTCAGAGAAACGCCCTACCACGCTTTTCAAAGCTGCAAAGTCCACATGTGCACTTAAGTCTACCTGTCCTGGAACCTGCAGCCACTCTTCCTTCTCTATGTACTTGTGCTGCTTAATTGCTCTCAAAGAGTTCCCAAAAGCCCTTTCGTCTCCGTAGTCAATTACCAACCCTGCAGAGTCGTTACTCATCTTCATTAACTCACAGATTTGGTGCATCAAGTTGATGCTGTCTGGAGAAAGTTCTATTCTGTCCCCTTCTGAAAGTGCAGGGTTTTTGAACCTTTTTGAGGGTTGCAACACATTAGCCACGTTCTGCGTGGGTCCCTGTGACCTAACTAGTTCAAACTTGTTGTTGTAACCTACCTGCATTTCACACCAGCCAAACTCACTTGAATACTCAAAAATGTAAATAGGCATGGCATCAAATATTTCGTGGCAAAGCACTATCACAGGGTACCCTTTCAAATGCTTTAGGTACTGGTTCACGCACTGGGAAAGAGTTTCGTACCACTGAATGTTCAGGTCTCCTGAAAAGACTCTTTCAATGTTGTCTTCCGAGTCGTAGTTGACTTTCTGTCCCCAAGACTCTATGAGTTTGGCCATGTTGCTTTGCTGCAGTTTGCGCAAGTTAGGACTCACGTCAATCATGTGCAGGTTGAGACCTGTAATGCAGTTTACGTCCCTAAGTGCTCTTAAAACGTCCCTTGCAAGGGTGCCTTTGCCTGGACCTAGTTCAACTATGTTCCATTTGTAAGGAGTAGGAAACTTTTGGTAAGCTACTGAACACCAAACCCCCACCATTTCCCCAAAAAGCTGAGATATTTCAGGAGAAGTCACAAAGTCCCCTTCCCGGCCGAACACATCTCCTTTGCAGTAGTAGCCGTAGTCAGGGTGGGTCAAGCAGTGCCTCATGTAGTCAGCAAAACTCATATTGCCTTTCTGGCTGATTTCTTGCCTGAGGAATTCCTTGAAGTCGCTGTTTTTGTCTTTCAAAGAAGAAATGATTGTTCCTCCCTTGAAGCCCCTGCAGGTGTGCTGAACAACCTTAGAAAATAACATTGTAACACACCATTTAAGAATTATTACTTTTCCTGTGAATAATTTCCCAAACCTGGTTTTCCTCCGACTTCTGAGCTTTTTTGTTTGGGACTTCTGAGGTTTCTTTGGTTCTTTTAGTTGGAATTCTAACTTTCTTGGTTGTTTTTTTCGACTTGCAGTACCTCTGAAAGTCTCCAAAGTTAGCACAGTCCAAAAATGAATTGTGGTTTTCGCAGTGATTTAAAAGATCATCCCACTCTATGCTCTTCCGAAGACAATTTGAGTTCCCCAAAACCCACAACCCAAACTTAGCCCTTGTTATTCCTACGTTCATTCTTCTGAAGTCCGAAAGAAAACCAACCGAGTTGCCTGACCTCACTGTAGAAAAAATAATCAAATCTTTTTCGCGTCCCTGAAACCCATCAACAGTGTTAACTTCAATGTCTTTCTTCCAGTGAGGAAACTCCGACAACAATTCTCGGATGAAGTGCACTTGCTTCCGGTAAGGAGTTATCACTCCTATGTTAAGCCCTTTTCCGTGGAATTCAGTTAAACTCGCATAGAACGCTTTTATAAATTCGGCTTCGTTTCGGTTCCAAATACTTGTTTCATACTTAGCACGTGTTTCTTTTGAAGACAAAAGGTTTATAAACAACAGGTGGAGTCCATAAATCCACTTCGGAGCTACTTTTGAACGATTATTTTCTGCGTCCCTCAGTCTATTTTGATAGAAGTAATTCGAAGGGAATTCCCTGATTTCCTTGACCATCCTGTACTGAATCTCAAGCATGATTTTTTCAGAGCCTCCGTGAAGTAGCCTTTCGAACAAAGACCGACTGTAAAGCGAAGAGGAGGAGTTCCTGGCAAAAGTCGTGGGAGCCAGTTGGCAGGGGTCTCCTACCAGAACTACATGCTTTGCTCCGTACTGAAAAGGAATCAAAGTACTGGGTTCTACACTCTGACATGCTTCATCTATGATTACAAAGTCAAATTTGTGCTGGAGGTCCTGGAGTTCTTTAGACCCTGCTCCACTTAGTGTAGCAAACACCACGTCTCCCCTGCTTAGAATTTGTTGTTGATAGTTTTTGCGTTTCTCTTTAGTGGTCTTTTTCACTTGCACTTCTCTGTAAACTTCAGCGTTGAGGTTCTTGCGTTTTTCTTCGAGTTCTTTAACAGTGTTCAGGTCTCTTTTTTTCCTGCTTGCAACAATAGCTTTGTCTATCTTAGCAACCTGGTTCTTCAGTTCATTTATTTTTGCAGAAGTGTCAACCATTCCTTCTTCTCTTAACTTCTTAGCTACTTGGTTACCTAGTGATATTCTCTTCACAGCTTCTGGGGGTTCTCTTAAGTCGTTAGGGTTGCTTTGTCTCAGTTCTAGGTGGTCTAAGTTCCAGTTGCCCGACCTTACTATCAACAAGTCTTTTCTTATAGAACCGTTGTTTGCAAAAAGGCCCCTTTTAATGGCCCTGTGGGCTATTTCATCAACAGCAGCATTGCTAGGAGCACAAACAAGGACTCTTGGAATGGGACTTGTTATTCCTTTGCCCACCAAAAAGGCTGAAAGTATCCCTAGAACAGTGTGGGTTTTGCCTGTGCCTGGAGGACCCTGTAGCAAAGTGATTCCACTTAGTTTGCTGCTTACTTTTCTAATAGCGTCGTTCTGCGACTCGTTGTACAGAAAACTGATCTTTTTGTAGAACTCAGCAGGGACAGTCGTTTCTTGTTCCTGAACTTTGTTGCTGGGGTTCAAAATAAACTCCCCCAGCTCCAAAAACTCTGCCTGCTTGATCATTTTAAACTCCCTCAATAGAGTATTTAGAGTGGTTACAAACACTACATAACAAACCATTCCATGTTCAAACTTCACACCTGCAGTTTCGCTAACTTTAACAAAGTGGCCTGAACTAAGATTTTCTTTTCCGTAAATTCCAAGACAATAAGGAACTTTTGGCTGGGACCACTCTGCAAAGTTGGGTTCTGGAGCTGAGTCTCCGTAGCCCACTATCAGAATAAGGTCTTCTTGCCTCATTGACTCGAAGAAAGAAACCTTTCCCGTGTGTTCCTTCCCAGGCGTCAGATAAGATAACCCCCCTGAAGTCTTTTCTAAGTTAAACTCTATGACGCTGTGCTTAGACATATCATTCCTCTGTAGGCAACTACTGACTTCTCCCTTTACTTCCTCAAAAAAGGCAGACGTAAAAGTTTTAAGGTACATTTCTCCGTCTTCAAAGTTGGTTGGAATTCTATCAGTGGTTGACTCTTTTATGTTGAAAACGTCTATGTCCAAAATTTTTTTGTAGAACTCTGAGTGGTCGTTTCTGTAGTTGAACCTCATTTTTCTGTCCAATTCTTTTTTTTGTTTCTCCGTCATGGATTTACTTGTTTCCATTAGCTTCATATTTTCCTTGTACTGCCTTTTTGCTTCTTCATCCAGTTGGGCTTTCCTCTGGGCTTTCTCTCTTTTCCTGATGAGTCTTTTTTCGTTTTCAAGGAACTTGTGCAGGCTAAATATTTCTTTTTTTTCGAGTACATTAGTCTTTTTGGGAATTTTGGGAACTTTGGGAACTTTGGGCAGTTCTTCAGTTTCTTTCTCTTTGGTGCTGAAAGTACTGTCCCTCCATGCTATTAACTTGCTGAGCGAAGCAATTTCTTCTTCCTTTTTGACCTTTTGTGGGAACTTAGCAAAGCTCCTAGGCAGCTTTCTTTCGTTTTTGGAGTTGGCTTCCATCAATTCTTCTAGTTTGCTTTTTACAGGTTTGAGTTCTTTGTGGTCCCACTTGGTTTTGGTTTGCTTGTTCAAGAATTCATCCAAGTTAATTAGACTGTCTCCTCCGGAGTACCTGCTTTTCAGTGCNTCGCTAACCTTAACNTGGGAAGGTGTTTTTGACAAGTTAGGCCTAGAAATCACTTTGGACTCTGACTTCAAAGTTTGCAGCAAAGCAGGTTTTGCCAACTTAGAGTTTTTCTGGGGTNTTTTCTTTGTAAGGTCAACTAAATCCCGGTCTTTCATATTTTTGTAGCCCCCAGAGTCTCATTATTATGGAAAGTGTGTTGGTCAAAACCCAATCCTTCCAAGTAGTTTGTTTAAGATCGATACTTCACAAAGGCTCTGAGTACTTCAAAGTGCTTTTCGAAGGCAACTTTGCAGACTCCAACTCCCAAGTACTTACCTTGCCTGAAAGCTTCAAAGGAGAGTGGTTTTTAATTCTGTATCAAGTCATGTCTGGACAAGCATTACTTCCCCTTCCTCCAGAACTAGCACTCCAGGTTCTGGAACTTGCGCAGTTTTTGCAAGTTTCGAACCAAGTCATGAACCAACTTTTGAAGCAAGTGCAACTCACTAAAGACAACTGTTTGTTTTGGTTAGAAATGTGTATCAACCGAGAACTCCCCAGTAACTTCTTTTCAAAAGTGCTGCAAGAATGCAAAGCCAACTGCAAGTCACTACTCAACCACAACCTAACTAACATCCACTCCAAAGTCCTAATGCTAATCTTCGACTCCCAAGAAGTGCTTGAATTCAGTTTTTCTTACACTAAAAAACTAGTAAGCACCCTTATGAACTCCTTAGGAACCCAGAGTCCCCTAAGTTTACTTAAAAGTGTGAGAGAGTTCTGTGAAGAAACTACTTTGCAAACAATACACAACGTAAGTGCTGACTTCCAGTGGAGTTTGGGGACTCTTAACTTCAGTGGTGCTTTCCGAGGCTTCATAAAGTCCCACAAAGACTGGTGCATAAAAACTAAACTGATGCCTGGCAACAACATTGGAATATTCACAACACAGCTCAACAGGTCCTTTTGCAGGAGTTCTTTTAAAACCATACAGTACTACTTCAAACTCCAAACCTCTAAAGGAGCAATCACCAAAAGCACCTTAATAGGCTACCCTAAAGAGTTTAACTTTTACTACGGGCCAGCTAACTTTTGTTCCTTTTCAGACTTAGGACCAGCAAGTGTTTTGCAGGTTTGGATTATAGAGCACCCACTGCACTCAGTTGTCCTCAGTTACATTTCGCAGGTAGTTTCTGAACTCCCTATTTCAGAAAAAGACATTCTAGACTTGAGCAGCAAGGACCTTTTCAGCTTGATCGAGTACGAAGAGTCTCGGAAGCAGAAGTATGATGAAATTTGCTACATCTTAAGTAGGTACTTAAGCTACCACAACAGCGAAGAAGCTAGAGCTTTGGCTAAACTAGTAAGTTTGTACTTCGTAAGTACTGAAGCCCTCAAAACAATTTCAAACTTCAGTTGGTTTGACTCCTTGCCAAGTGTTTTCACTAAAAAGGTATTTGAAGAACTAGAGTACAGACAAAACAGTCTCCGAACTTCCAAGTTACTCTCTGCCAACAGAGTTTTTTTCTAATAGATTTAAATATGAAAGTGCACATAGACAAATGGGTAAGTGTTGCTAGGTGGGCTTGGGACGTGCCAGACCCCCAGTGTGTAATATGCTTACTACCTTTTGAGTCTCCTTGTCCTAGTTGCAAAAACCCAGGGGATGACTGCACCCCTGTGGTAAGTGAGTGTTCTCACTACTTCCACCTTCACTGCATCAGCCGGTGGACTTCAAGTGGAAACGAAAAGTGCCCTTGTTGCAGAGCCCAATTCCGAATTAGCAACCAAGACTTCAGGCCAGCCCGGACATAGATTAACATTACTTATTTTTGGTTTTCCACTGCTTCTTTGAGCTCTTTGTAGAGCGTTGCTGTTTTTTCATCAGAACTGTAGTTGGCTACAAAGTCCAAAACATCCTCAAAACTGAAGTTCACTGACTCATCTAAGCAGTACTCCTGCAAAGGTCCAAATTCCTTATAGTCAGGCAAGTTGTTGATTATATTACTTGGTCCTAACTGCACAAGCTGTCTTTCACCGTGGAGTTCCAGTGTCATAGTCATTTCCCTTCCTCCAGAGTCAACTAGTAGGGCCCTAACAAGGCAGTCATTCACCTCCAAGACACCATAGGAAACTGCTTTGCTCAACTCAATTTTAGCTAGTCGGTACCCGAAGTAGTTTTTCTTTAAGTCCTTAATTGTTCTAGATTTTGGGTAGTTTTTAGAATACAGCAACACAACTAAGTATCCAAACTTTATGATGCAAGGCGAAGCGAAGTTCACTGGGAGTTTCTCGCGGTCACCTCCTGTGCAATTAAACATGCATGCACCCATATTACTGACTAATTAATTATTTCCTAGACATGCTAAAGTGATTCGATTCAGAATAATATGAAACTGGTAAGGAAGACTTTCAAACATAAACCCAACTAGTTTGTGCTTCCAGTGGCCATAATTTACACCAGAGTGCAGTGAATTCAACAAGCTAGAAGCATAAGTGTCAGGCAAAACACTCAAAGGAATTCCTGAGGTAGATCCCTGCTGTGCTCCAGAAGTTAAAACTAGTCCAGGTTCTACAGTGGCAACATCCAAGTACCTTTTATTTTCTACTCTTAGTCCTTCACTGAGTACTCTGTTGTACCGCTTGGTAGCAGAGTACACACTTGAAGTAGGGAAGTAAGTAGCTTCCACTGTAGAAGACATGTTGATGACTAAGGACCTTTGGTTTGTTTCGGAATACCTTCTTTCAAAAAAAGGCAAAAGTTCACGCGTAAGCATAGTCATTGGGTATGTGTTAACTCCTATCATGTCCTCTACTTCTTCGTAACTTAAGTCAAGAATATTCTTCATGGTCGCAATGCCTACGTTGTTCACCAAAACAGATATTTTGTGCTTGTCAGTGATTTCTGCAAGTTGCCTGTCTACTTCTCGGTGGAAGAACTTAAAGTCCACTGCCTGGAACTCTATACTTGAGTTGTTAGTCAACAGGGTCAGTTCTTGCTTGGTTTTTTGGAGTTTCTCCGGGTTCCTCGAAATCAGCAAGAGTTTAAAGCCCCTCTTTGCAAACTCCAAAGCCATAGACTTCCCAATGCCGTCAGTCGCCCCTGTAATGCAAACTACTCCGTACCTGTAGTTGTCTAAGTTAATTCTGCAGCACACTCTTTTATATACCCAAGCAGCAACTAAGTAAACAACCCTAAGTCCTCCCAGGACTGCAAACAGTAACCAAATTCCCATATTAGAACTTTGTTGAAAAAATGTCAATAAAACTAACTTCAAAACTCAGAGAAGCCACTCAAATTATCAACAACTTGGATCCAGAAAAGTTCGAGCTCTTTTTAGACAGAGTTCTGACGGGACTGAAGTCCCCCAAAAAAAGAATAGTTTCTGAAAAAGAACTTGAAAAACTCCAGTCAATCTTTAACTTGTCTCCAATTGAAGCCCAAACCTTAGTTAAGGCCTGTGCTTTCTTTTTTGAACAGTTTGCACTTCTGAAAACCAAGTCTGTAGAACAAGAAATGACTGCCCTCGAAGTCCAAGAACCCCACTCTAAAGCCTTTGCAAGGACCTGGGAAGAAGGAGGCAGTGAGTTTGTAATGCACTTAAAAGACAAACTAGTCAGTGTTCCAGTGATGCTCGACACCTTTGAGTGGAAATCCCAAATTCCTTTAGGTTCAGGCAAACTAAGTGACCCTTTGCCCCAAGCAACTTTGAATCTTAAACTCAGCGACGAAACAACCCACCAAGTCCAGTTTACTAGAGAAGAAATCCATAAGTTCTACATGAACCTTGAACTGATCCAGTCCCAACTAGACAACCTAAGTTAGTTATTAATTCACACTTCAAACAAAAAGTCAAAGTTTTCTTCCTCTGTAGAGCGACTTTCAGCAAACCCAAACGACTCAAGAAAGTCGTCTAGGTTCTGGATGTTTTTCGACCTTTTCACCGGCAGGTCTACTGTGTGCAGGTTCTCATAGATAAACAGGAAAAGAAACTTTTCCATCTTTTTGAGTTGGGTGCAGTTGGTCATGAGTTCGTTCAAAAGCAGGTTGTTTTGGTGCGCCAATGCGCCTACTTTTTCTTCCAGAACTTTGATGTGGTCCTCACAGGCCACTCCATGTCGGTATAGTACATAGATTCTGTATAAGTAAGGAGTCAATTCTGGCCTCATAGAAGCTGTTTTGGGCAGTATTGACCAATTTTTTTCAGAAGTCTTTCTGTGGATTTGCTTGTGCAATTCAGGTCTGTCCTTCAGGAAACAAGGGTGTTTAAAAACAGTAAGGTCCCTAGACTCAACACTTTTCTTGAAGTCGTACATGTTCAATTGTCTGACAAAGCTAGAGTAGTTCTTGTGTTTAAAGTACAAAGGCAAAATCTGCTGCGTAAAGAGACCTGGGTTCTTTATCACAAATCCTTTTCCGTCTTCAGTCCAGGAAACTATTTCCTCGAACTTCTCTTCTTCAAGTATCTGGGTTATTTTGTCCATGAAACTCGGGGCATTCTTCTCTGAATCTTTCATTTTTACTTATCTACTTTCTAGTCAAAGATCTAGCTTCGTGTTTTTAATCACTTCTTTGGGAATGTACATGTATGCACCTACCAAAGCACCCACAACCAAAACTACAACTAATAAGTCCACTACTCGGTAGAAGTTCAAAAGGGTGTACTTTTCAGGGTTCTTCACGTCTTCTAGGTACTGCTTGAACAAGTTCTGTTCGTGAGGAGTCATAGCACTTAAAATCTTTTTTTGTCTTTCACTAAAGCCTCCGTCCCCTTTGACTGGCTTGGCTAGCTTGACTGGTTTACTTGGTTTTTCCTGGGAAACTCGAGCACTGGATTCTGGAGTTTCAGGGACCTCCCTGATGCTATAGATTATCAAAGGAACTGATAAGAAAACGCCTGCTACTACAAAGTATTCCATTTTGCTATTACTTAAACTTCAAAAGTTGGGTTTAAGTTATCAGAAAACGTGAATGGGTGGTATTCACCCTGCACAGAGTTTTCAACCTCAACCTTCCTCTTTTCAATCCGTCCAAGTTCATGTCCCTTCAACAAGTGCACTTTCAGCTCATCTCCCTGTACTTTGTTTCTCCTAACTATTTTGATGACCAATAAAACAACTAGTAGAATCGCTACCAAAACCCCAAGTACTAAAACCACTAGCCAAAACACTCCCAAAGAACTCTCGTCTTGAGCCTCGTTGTCGGGATTCATTTCTCCTGTTGCTTCTTTGGCCAGCACTGAGCTAAGTAGCAGCATTAAGCTAGTTAGTTGCCTCTTCATATTGTATGCTTTAATTATTAACAAAGTAAAGGACACCTTGTTTCATCCGCAAAGGAATCTCTGCAGTTTCCAGGAACTCCACGAATCTTTTGTTCTGTGAAGTTATGTCTTGAATGTTTATGCAGTTCTCTCTGCAAAGTCCTGAAAACAACATTGCACTGTACACATTAAAGCAGTCCGTGGTTAGCAGTACCTTTGAAATTTCATCAAGTTCTTCTGTCAAAAAGCCCTGAATCTTGCTCCAGTGGTTCTCCTTTTCTATTCCAGCTGTAAAGTTGTTCATGAAGTTTTCAATCCCTGTCTTCACAGAACTCAAACTCTGAGTTACTTCGTAGTGCACACTTACTGAAAACTGCAAAGCATACTTTTGGAAGTCATGCAGCACCTCCAGTCCTTCGTAACGCCCATCTGAGTTCCCCAAAAAAACCAGCAAAACGGTTTCAAACTTCGAAATGCTTACTGACTCCAAAAACTCGTTCGTAAGACTACAACAACTAAGGACTTCCGCATTCACAAACTGAACTCCTGAATTCCAGCTCAGAATTATGTGCATTCCGTCCAAAAGTCCTGGCCCTAATTCCAGTCCTACAATGTAGTACCCGTTTGGAGGCACTAGTTGTTCTACTAAGTTAATGCACTCCTTTACTTCGCAGTTAACAAAAATCTTTATGGGGTAGAACTGGATTTGAGTGTTGTGGATTTCGGAGTTAAACTCTTCAGTGAGCAACTCAGTTGCAAACCTTACTTGCTTGGAAACTGGAGTTTTGAGTTTTTTTTGGTGTTTCTTTTCTGGTGTGCAATTCATGTTACTTTCCTTGTACCTTAGTTCCAAAAGTTGGTCTATGTACTCCTTTTGTCGTTTAGTTTCTTTGGCAGGGACTTTCCTTTGTTTGGAGTTTCTGAACTGCTTTATGGACTTTTTTACATTTTTAGTAAAATTCTTTTTAGTGACTTCGTTTTTGTTGGAGTTTTTCAGTTCTTTGTCTAGCCCACTGCTTGGAGCCCTTGGAATTCTTTTACTGGGTGAGTCTAGCAGCTCTTTTTGTTTCCGGGTGAGTTTTATTTCCTTGATTTCCATTCTGGGATTAAACTCCAAGTGCTTCTCTTTTTTAGTTGGCTGAGTTTTGCAAAGCTGGACTTCAACTCTCGGGAGTTCCTTCCTAGGCACCTCTTCTACAGACTCCAATTCTTCTTCTAAGTCAGCCAGTTCTTCGCCTATTTCGAAGTTTTTAGAAACCCTCTTTTCAGGAACTTCCAATACACACCTAGGCTTGCTACAGCAACTAACTTCTATCTTGGGAAGTTCTTTAAGTCCAAGACTATTCACAAAGTAGTCGTTATAAGTCAGCAAAATATCATTCCACTCTTGACTCTTTATATCAAAATTCTGTATTGAAGGCTTTCTTTTAAGTGGTTTTAGTAAGTCAACTTTTCTTTTTTGCCGAGAGCCACTATACAGTTGGACACTCAAAAAGGCACTTTCAAGACTCTCACAATATGGAGATTGAGTGCAAGATATACTTTGTATTGACTTTTTGCTTGTAAACTCAAAAATTTCTTGGTTTTTTTCCAGTTCTAACTTTTTGAAAAGCTTACTTACCACAAGTATGTTACTCAGGGGTTCCCTATGGAAATAGCTGCCAGATCCAAAAGCCACTCTAGTATAGCCCATTTAATTATAAGCTAGAAGATCATTAAGTCTTCCTTTACTGGAGAAGTCATTGCTGAAGGACTCCAAGACTCCATAACACTGTTTTTGGAAGTCCTTTCAAATATATCTACAGAGTCTGCTTTCCTCATACTTGCAATTGTTTTAGAGTCGAACCTAGGCGACCTTTTTTTCTTCTGGGTTCTGAACAGACTTTTGGTGCTGCTCATTTTCTCGAACTCAAGTACACTTGAAAGTCTCGGCAGAACTGCTTCCTTGTTAGGGGAGTAGTCTCCTGCACACTCTGAAACCCTGCTGAACCTGTCTTCTCTCACAGTGTACTTCTCAAAGGGATAAACTTCCATGTGCCTAAGTAAAGCTCACTTGTATTTGGAGCAGTTGGAAGGAGTCAGGTTGCAATTCAAAAACCGGTTGTCGTGGGGAGAGGGGTAGTTTTTGAAGATGTACGGTCTTTTTGCTTGTCTGCTGAACTTCAAGGCCTTTGCAGGCGGCGAAGTAACTGTTTCGTAGAACGGACACAGCATTGTTTCTGCTTGCTTGGGGGACCTGCTGCGTGCAGGTGAGACTTTGTAGCAAGGCGACTTCTTGCAAACCAAGTCTAGTTTGACGTTGTAGTAGGCTGGAGGAGGAAGGTCGTTTTCGGTGATGAACTTGGGTCTTGCAGGGGACTTGAAAGCTGCAGAGGGCTGGAAAGTAGGGACTTCGGCTTCTTCGGCTTCTAGGTTCTCTAGTTCTTCAAGGACCAGTTTCTTGACTTCTTGTCTTCCAAGTTTTTGTTCTTGGGTTTCTGTTTTCCTGGCTTTCTTTTCTGGCCCTGCTTTGTTTCCCATTAAGGAATCTCTCTCTGAGAATATCCTGAACTGCTTCAAACTGGCCCTTCCAGCTCGCGAGAATGCTTTTTTGCTAGACATCTTAAGTAGTCTATTTATACTCGCTAATTACATTATCTTGTTTAAATCTGTCCATTTTCTATCCATTAAATATAATGGAAACTACTTGTTCCCAGGCCTGCTCTTTTATGTCTAAGTGTCGGTGTGGGGAGTTGCTTTGCTCTCACAAAATACGGATTCATCTTGAACAAGGCCACTCTATCGACCCTTTGCCAAATGAGGTAACTGACTTGAACCAAGTTCTTGCTGAAACTTCTCGTCAGAAGGGAACTGTTTTGAAGTTACGTGAGTCTTTGATCAGTGGCGTTGAAAATTTGAGTGCACACCAACTAAGTAGACTCAGAGATTTAGAAGAAAGGCTTGTCAAGTTCTTTTTGGACTCCAGACCTACTGAAGCTGACTGTGACAAATTCAACCAAGAACTAAATTCACTCAAGAGTTCCCTCAAGAGCCAGGTGGCAGAATTCAAGCAGTCCATTGAAGATATCGACCTCGGAGAGGAAAGTGTTCCAGCTCAGAAAGGCTCCTTGGGTCCTCAGAATAACTCTGTTCCAGAAGCTGTCCCTCCTTGTATTTCTGCTTCTTCTAGTTCTTCAATTGGTCCTGCAAGTCGAAAGAACTCCTTTCCACAAGATGAGCTTATTCAACAAGGTGGTCTTGAAAGCGGTCCTGCAAGTCGAAAGAACTCCTTTCCAGAAGCTGAGCTTATTCAACAAGGTGGTCTTGAAAGCGGTCCTGCAAGTCGAAAGAACTCCTTTCCACAAGATGAGCTTATTCAACAAGGTGGTCTTGAAAGCGGTCCTGCAAGTCGAAAGAACTCCTTTCCAGAAGCTGAACCTACCAAACCTAATATTCTTTATTCCCCTAGCAGTTCTTTTGGTTCAGATGAAAATCCATCCTGTGCACAATTAACCCAGCAAAATACTATTGAGTTATTAAGAACTCAAACTGAGTATGACGTTGTTCAGGAACCCTCTGCCAGCAGTGTTCCTTCTGGAATCCAAACAATCCACTCTCCATTCAACCAAGAAGACGTTCAAGAAGACATGCCTGTAATTGTTTCAAGTGCCAAAGACAACACTGTCAGAGTTTGGGAGAATGCTAGACCAACTGTAATTATCCAAGAATTCTCTTCCAAAATTAAGTCAATGTGCATGTTTAAGAACCATTCTGCTATTACTGGAAACTACGACGGCAGCATTAAGGTTTGGGATATTCTTAGTGGAAACTTACTTCGAACTTTCGGCAGCCATGACGGTCCTGTTTTGTGTTTGACCATGCCTAAGTCAGACGTAGTGATGGCTTCCGGAGGCCAGGACGGAACCGTTAGGTTGTGGGAAGCTGATAGTGGAGAACAGTGCATGGTGTTGAGAGGACACACTGACAGTGTTTCTGCAGTGCTTCTTTCCAACAAAGAAGATTTTGTTGTCTCAGGCAGCAAGGATGGCACAATCAGGTTTTGGGTTGAAAAAGAAGCAGTTCTCCAAGGCCATACCTCTACTGTTTGTTCCTTGGCTCTTGCTTCAAAGGAAAAGTTCTTGGTTTCTGCAAGTGAGGATGAAACTGTTAGATTGTGGAACTACAGAACTGAAGAGCAAATTCATGTGTTTAGAGGTCATGCTGGGCCTGTGCTTTCAGTGGACATTCCTGAAAAGTTTGGATCCTTCATAGTTTCTGGTGGCAAGGATGGGCGTATCAAGATTTGGAGCACTGAGACCAAGAGTCAAGTTGGAGTTGAGATGACTCACACAGCAGCTGTCAACTCAGTAAGAATTTCAAAGAAGAGAAAGTTTTTAGTGTCTGGAGATGAGGATGGAAAAATTAAGGTTTGGAAGCTAGCTACTGGAGAACGAGTTGCAGCTCTAGAACGCCATTATAATTCAGTTCATTCCATCAGGCTAATAGATCCACCTAATTCTTTGAAAATAGATTAAATCTTGCACTATCTGTCAAATAGGTGTTGTTGCTGATTCAACTGGCTTGTCTTTGAGTCTCCTTTTCAAGTGTTGATACTCAGTAAAGATACATTTTTAAGTGTCTCAAACGGCGCGTTATACATTCTTCCCTGATTGATTAATTCCTGCTTATAAATGCAAGATAACACACAGTCTCTACCTTGAATGATGCAAACTCTTCTTTAAGTTGATAGCTTTGTGAACTCTTCAGCATTGTTTAGTAGCAACCATTACTTCATGTGAGTCTATAGATACTGTACTATGTCATTAACGCTTATACTATAGATTACTTGTACTGTTAGGGTTTTCTTGTATTAAACTATTACTACAAAGTCTATTTATTTATTTGAGCTAGTTCAAGCCGTCTAGCCCTCTACTGGTGTTTTTCTTGTGTTTTTTGGTTGGTTTCTGGTCTTTTGATCTTTTTCTTTTCCGTGCTTCTCCTTGATTTGGGGTGTCGTTGTTTCGTTTTCTTCTTGTGCTTCTTCTTGTGCTTCTTCTTGTGGTTTTCTGGTCTTGATGATAGTGTTGACGTAGTTTTTGATTTCTCTGTCTAGTTTTTGTCTTGTTGTTAGTTGGTCCCGTTCTTCTTCTAGTTTGTCTGACTTTAGTACTAGTTGGTAGATAAGTGATTCCCTCTTGGTTCGTCCTCAATTTTTGGGCAGTATTCCAGAATGTGCTCGACTGTCTCTTCTTGCTTGCACCAGATGCAATTGGGGTCTGATTCTATGTGCCTGATGAAGCGTGTGCTTCTTGGTTGCTGTGTCCTGCTCTCCACCTTTGGATCGAGCAATTTCATCCAGCCTGTTGAATTGGACGTAGTCCCTTGCTTTGACCTGTCCGTGGAATGAGCTGACATTTAGGAAGTATTCGCATGTCTTCTTTGCTAGTGTCTGATGTTTTGTTGTCTTCTGTGTCTCCTTACGCTGTTTTGAGTTTCTTGTTCCAGTCCTCCGTGCAGCTTTCTGCATTTAAGCCGTACTTTTCCTGGAGTTTGTTCGCTCGAGTGACCATCAGCAGGTTTTCGTCTTTTGCTATTTGGAGCCCTTTGTAGTAGACTGAGCTCCTGTGACTCTTGCTGACCTGTAGAAGTTAAGTGTTCTTTTGTTGACTATGTCTTTTATAGGGAGAACAATATTAACTAATTAATTATGTGATTAAGTCTAATCCAAACATCAGAATGGCCTTTCCGATCTTCCAAGTAGTTAACATCAACCAGGTGACTCAAGCAGCCTCTTATTCCAGAATTACCCAGTAGTAACCTAACTTACCCCCCACTTTAATGGTAATAAATGCTAAATCAAATCAAACGCAACTTCCACAAGCTCAGAGTTCCCCAGGGATACTCCGGAGACTTGAGACTTTACAAG
>PR_CR_10_Liq_1_inCRDRAFT_1000848_pt1 | contig 18294 bp, 16 predicted proteins | sample PRCRCaboRojoPR_3_FD_10241 | JGI IMG/M metagenome (IMG submission 10241)
GAGCACTGTAAAAGACTCAGTGTTTGCCAACAATTACGTGAAGAGTTATTCTGTAATATCCAGCATTATCTCAGATATCACTATTGAAAACGTAACATTCAACGGAAATTCTGGGGAATACCCAGGCATTTATGGAAGTATTTCGGGGCTTTACATTTCAAACTCTACTTTTAGAGACCAACAAGGGTATACTGCTAGTTTTTTAAAGTCAATCCAAAGCTTCTTTAGTATTAGAGGAAGCTCTTTTATTAATGGGAGTTCTCAAAACAGCGGAGGAGCTATTTATGCATCTGAAAGCACAGTTTCAATCGAAGACAGCAAGTTCACTGGCACCAGTGCTAAGGGAAAAGGAGGAGCTATTTATGCTATGCTCTATTCTACTCTGATTGTAAGCAACTCAGTATTTGAAAATACTTACTCGCCGTTTGAAGGAGGAAGTATATTATATGACAAAACCTATTTGTATTTTGGAAATTCTAGGATTTACAACTCCTCGAACAGTGCTTTGTGGGGAAGCTACGCAACAGGAACTCATATAACCAATTCAGTTTTTGAAAAATGCTTAGGATTATACGGGGGTGCAATTGTAATTTACGAGTCACAGTTCTCAAAAATTGAATACTCGAGTTTTAAGAATTGTTTTAGTAGTATAATAGGAGGAGGGGTTTCTTTAAGTTCGGAGAACTACTTTTACGAAGGCCAGTACGAAGTTTCAAACTGTTTGTTCACTAGTAACAATTCTACTGACGGGGGTGGAGTCTACTCTAAAAACGTAGGACTTAAAATGCTGAACTCCACCTTTTCTTTTAACAAGGCTGAAAGCGGAGCAGGACTGCACTTGAATTCGCCTGATAACAAAAAAGGAGCTTTTGAAGTTTCTGGTTGTTTGTTTGACTCAAACATAGCTTCAAAGCAAGGAGGAGCTGTTAAGTGGGACGACTATAAGCCTAAGTTCATCAATAACGTGTTCATCAACAACACTGCTATTTATGGAAGCAGCATAGCTTCCTTTGGAGTAGCACTTAAGAACCTAAGTAACTAGTTACTAAATTTAATTTAACTTAGTAACCTATTTAAACTAACTATGTTGTGCCAAGGACTTACTAAGAATTTTTACAGAGAAAACCACTAATCAAGCCTTATTTTGATACTGCTAAGCAAAATACTCCATAGTTAGAGTTAACTTCCATTATACTAAAAAATAAAATCAGTCAATTATTGTTTTCCCGGGGCCCATAATTATAATCTATTCCTTATGGTAAAGCACAAAATAGTCCAAACAAAGCTAAATTTTGAAAAAAACCCCAGTTTTACTCCAGCTAGGAGACCAAGGCAGTCACGCAAATGCACATCATGCAGTGGGTCAGGCGCTTTAGTTAGCTGTGCTGTGTGCAGCGAAGGATACCACTTGCAGTGTGCAGGAGAAACCGAGTCCTCAATAGGGATTTCGTGGGCATGCTTTTCGTGTGCCCAGACTTGGGAACAGAAGTTCGAAGACGAAAACGATCACAGCACTTCTAAACAGAACAGCCAAAAGGCAAAACTAGTCCAGAAAACCCTTAAAAGGCTACTGAGTAGTGAAAAAGAAAAGCAGTTCAGAAGGTTCGAAGCCAGACACCCTGAGTTGGTCAAAGGAGGCAAGGTCATTTACCCCATTGAAGATTCACTTTTAGTTGATAAAGAGTTACACGGAGAAAACACAGCCCCCAAGCCTGCCTTGAGGCACTCTGAGTGTGGGGAGGAAATCTTAGGAGATTTGCTGTATATTTGTGATTTTGTGTGGTGTTTTGGGGAGTACCTGGGAATGAAAGGAGTTGGTCACGAAACACTGCACCAAGCTTTGAAAGAAAGCACTGAGACTGCTGTGTTCAGAAACTACTTTTTGGGGCTCCTGAAACCTGTAGTTGTGACTCTGTTGAAAAAAGAAAACATGGACAGGTCCCACTACCACGGGTTGTTCTACTTGACTTCTAGAGCCCAAAAACTAGTGGCTTTTCCTAAGCTTCTTCACAACTCCTATTTAACCTTCCTTGAAGCAATTTTGTCTTTCAAGGGCTACGAAGACATTACACAAGACTTACTGCCGCATTCTTTAAGAAAGAAACTAAGTCAGTACCCTGTTTCTGCCTGGATGTTTTCTAACTACTCAGTAGGTGAGAAGCTACAACTACTTAGTGTTTTGTGCTGCATCTTGGTTGAGTCGGCTGAATTTTACCAAGAAATCAGCAGAAGGAATGAAGCTCAGGTATTCATTCGCAAGAAGAAACAAGAAATTAGGTCTAAAATTAGGAACATTGAAAAAACCAAAAAGGCACAAATCACCTTCAAAGAAAACTTGGCTGAGTTAAAGGAAGAACTTAACAAGCAAAACAAAGAACTAACTCAGCTAAGAACCAGAACAGAATCTTTAGGCAAAGACAAAGACTACAAAGAGTACTTTTACTTCAAAGAACAACCAGACTTTTTGTTTGTGAAAGCCCCTGTTTCACTTACTTCTGGAAACAACAAAGAGTCTTCAAAGGGCTACTGGTACTACTATCAGTCCGAACAAGAAATCCAAGACCTCACTGAGTCTTTGAGCGAAAAAGGAATTCGAGAGTCTCAGTTACTCAACTCACTCAACAAGTTACTTTCTAACTTCAAAGACAAGTCTGAGAACGACAGCACTTCTAGCGAAACCGACCAAGGAGATGAGAAAACCACAGGATGCCTCAAAACAGACTACGAGTCACTCAAAAACTGCATTCTTTCAATTAAAGCTGACTTGGAGTACCAGTTCCAAATCCCGGAAGTCGACCTTTCAGACTCCCTCGACAGCTTAAAAGACGCACTGGAGTTACTACACAACTCAACTTGTCCAGACGAAGAAGTTCCAAAAAAGCGCAGAGACCAAGGAGTTTGGGGCTGCTACACCGACATGATTCCTTACTGGGGAACTTTTCTGGAAAACTCAAAGTCAGTTCCAGACTTATTCATTCCAGTAAAGATTTTTGAAGAAGCTGCTGAACGGTACTTAGAAGCCCAAAAACCCGAACCTTGTCCTCAAGCTGAAAACAGAAGGTCCCGACGACTCAGGAAACTAAGGAAGATCAGAGAAGAACAAGAAGTTTGGAAAAACCAAGATGTCAACTGCTACGTCTGTGGCGAACTAGGCATGGTTGTGTGCTGCGACACCTGTCCTAGAGTAGCCCACCTCAACTGCTTGGGAATTGAAAACGTGCCTGAAGGCGAGTGGAACTGTCCAGAATGCATCGAGAGTGTTAAGTACGTCAGGGTTACTCGCAACAGAGCTAAGAAATACTGTAACCTTTTCTATTAAGTTAATTCTTGAAAGCCAAGAACTAGAAAGGCTGTTTAATTAGCCTATAATAAATAGGGATGATGTTGCACGCAAGCAAAGCCATAAGGATGTCCCTGGCACGTCCTATGTCGAGTTCGGCTTTCTTGGAGAAGTCTCGCCAAATCCTAGACGAAGCCAACGCCCAAACTCTCAAAGTGGAAACTGTAGCCAAAGAATGGCTTGAAAAAGAAAACAACGAGCGGCTTCCTAAAGATGGGGTCTACAAGCACCCTTACTGCACTGAAGAATACCCCATAGCTCTGCACGGCAACCACCTTTTCCGCAACTTAATGGAGACTCTGGGCCCCGAACAAGTCTCCCCGCACTTCAACAGTATTGAGGAGTTCGGCAAGTGGTTTAATTACTTCTTTGTGTTTTTGGCTTTCACAGTCTCAATGAGGTCCCATCAAAACCACGCTTTCGGATACTGTGCACTGAACATGATGTTTGGTTTGGAAGTTTGGTTGTACGTGCTTGCAATTTACATGATGAGGTGCACTGCCATGATTGCACCTAACCCTTGGAAGGTGCTTTGGAAGAAGTACAACATGGACTCCATGATGAACTCAGTTTACGAGTTAGAAGAAAACAACGCCTTTGAAAAAAGAAAGGAACCCATTGCCCAGGTTGACTACTGGAGACTCCACAACGAGTTCTTGGGAACAAAGGCTGAACTCCTCAACAAGTACTTAGAAACCAGCAGACTGCTTCTTAAAAAGCACACTTACGAAAGAACCGTTTCTATCCTCAGAAGCACTGAAAGGTTCGAAGGTGACAACTTAAACAAACTCCTTAAAAACATGCTTGAAGAAGCTGTGAACAAAGTAAGTGAAGAGGTCAAAGGAGGAAATGCTGCTGACATCAGAAAACAAGCTTTCGAGTCTGCTATCAAAGGAATTAAACAAGGCAAAATGACCTACGAAGGCGACCCGCTACTCCCTATAGTTTTGTCTCAAATTGAAGACTTCAAAGAAAAAGCCCAAAACATGACTCCTGAAGAAACTGCTAAGCTCTTAGGTTTGACACCTGAACAAAAGGAAAGTCTCAAGAGCGCTGACCGCAAAGCAGAGGAAAACTTCTTACACTCACTGCCTCCTTTCAAACACCCCAGGATCTTGGCCAGCCCGAACTTTAAGGCGTTGTCGGCTTAACTAAATATGGGCTTTATAGCACTATAAAAATGCAGTCTTCTTTTAAAGTAGAAGTGTTAAGGTTATACAGGAACTTCATGAAAACTATCTACTCCCGGACTGAAGCAGACAGAGGCTCTTTGCTCCAGAAAACGCGACAAGAGTTCAAAGAAGGTGCTAAAATTCCTAGGAGGAAAATCGCCCACATCGACCACTTCTTTTCAAACGCCCACAGACGCTTAGGTGAACTCCAAACTAGCAGGATTGAGAAGGTGTCTACTTTCGTTCCTAAGTCAAATAAGTCTTAAAGGTTCAAACCTAAATATTTAAAATGTCGAACCAACTCCAAGACTCAGTGTTTATGCCTTCAGCCTCACAACTCAGAAACGGAGGGACCCTAGAAGACATCTTCAAGTGCTTCATTTGCTTAGGCAAAGTAGTTGACGCTAAACTTTGCCCCTGCTGCTCTAAACTCTGCTGCAACTCTTGTATCACCCGGTGGCTCACTGAACAACGCCCTCAGTGTCCTCACTGCAGGTCTCCTTTAAGAGCTTCTAACTTGGTGAACTGCAGGTTCGTAGCTGAGATTTCACAAGCCCTAGAGAACCTACAGGTTGCGCGCAATGAAAACGAAGAACAGTGTTCTCTGCACTCGAATCCTATAAATTACTTCTGCGTGACCTGTGACACTCCTATATGTTCTGACTGTGCTATGTTTGGAACTGAACACAAAGACCACGAGTTCAAGCACTTGTCTAAAATCTATGAAAAACACGTAGAACAAATAAACAAAGAAGCTTTGGGTCTCCGCAAGAAACTAAAAGAACTCACCTTAATCCTACACGAAATCGACGGAAACATTGAAAAGGTAAAAGGCTCCAAAGAAACCAAAAGCAAAGACTTAGTTTTCTACATGGAACAAATGCAAGCCCGTCTTGAAGCCCAACTCCAAAACAAGATGCAAACGCTTCACGAAAGGAAGTCCACTGTCTGTCAAGAAATCGAAAAACTAGAAAACTTGCATGTAGAACTCAACAAAAAACTTTCACGCAGTGGGAAAAGTTCCCTTATCTCCCAAACCCCTGAAATACTCAACACACTCAAAGATGTCCATAAAAAGCCTATTTCTAAGTTCAAGAAATCTTACGTCAGCGCTGAGTTCCCTTCTGAAATAGTGCCTTGTTATGACTGCGCTGTTTTCGAAATAAAGAACTACTCCCAACTCAGAGAGTCTGTAGAAGTAGTTTACTCAGAACCCCTCCACGTGTATGCTTTAACTTGGAGACTCAAAGTCTACCCTAACGGAAACGGAGTGGCAAGGGGAACTTACTTGTCTGTGTTCCTCGAACTCCTCAAAGGCCCCCAAGACACCTCTAAGTACGAGTACAGAGTCGAAATGGTGAACCACAGGAACCCCAACCTCTGTGTAGTGAGGGAGTTTGCTTCGGAGTTCGACCCNGGGGAGTGNTGGGGGTACAACCGGTTCTTCAGGATAGACTTGCTAAGTGAAGAGGGTTACTTAGACGAAAACGACAGAATAGTGCTGCGTTACTACGTAAGGGCCCCTACTTACTACAAGCAGTGTCAAGACCAAAAAAAGTACATTGACTACCTTGAAAAAAGCCGAGAAGCAGCTTTTAAAGAAGCGGAGGAACTCAAAGCTAAACTGGGAGAACAACTAGAAGAGTCCAAAAGCGTCATGTCTTCTAACGAGAACCCACTTGAAAAGATCGACAAAGAAGAAACCAAAGAAAACCTCAACTACATCGAAGAAGACTCTGAGAAACTAGAAATCCAAAGCGAAAGCTCTTTTGAAAGTGACGAAGAAAATAACCTGCGCTCCCAACTCAAACGCATCTCAGAACTCCAAATTGAAGAACGCAAACAACGCAGTGAAGAAATACTTAAAGAAGAATCTGCAGGGTCAGTGCATGAACTTAACACAGTATTTCAACGCTACATGTTGAGTCCAGAACATGTGAGTTCTGTGAGTTCTTCTCCACAACAACTTAAGTGGGAAGAAGAGTCTGACTACGCTCAGCAAGACTGGGAACTCTCTGTAGAGCAACTCAGTCCTTCCGAACCTTTGAGCGAAAATCTCTTAATGGCGCTAGACGCTGTGCAAAAAGCATGCTTACAATAACTAAATAGAAGGTATAAGGTCCAGCCAAAGGTTAAAGTTGATGGGGTTGGCGTTCTTCTGCACAAATGGGTGAGCAAGTAGTCTGGAGATTGACTGGCGAGAGCCAGAAGTTTTCCCCAAACAAATATGCAAAAAGTCTTTGAAGTCTTCTGAAGAGTCTTGGGGAGGCTGGGGAGCTGGGCGAGTGTCGATATAGTTGATGAGTTGCCAGAAGTTCAAGTTAGGTATGTTCCCTTGCTCGTCTGGCTCCGGGTAAGGGTACCTACCTACTGAACACTCTAGCAAACTCAGTCCAAGACTCCAGATGTCTGTGTCTGAGTGGTACCCTTCTGAGTGAAAGCGCTCTGGCTACTGAGTTAGCTCTTACTGACATATAAGTGACTGTGCCTACAAAGGTGTTCTTGGTAGCATCGGTATGGGACATGGTTCCAGAAACTCCGAAGTCTGAAATCTTAACTAGACCTTCAGAAGTCAACAGTAAGTTAGAAGGTTTAATGTCTCTGTGAATGATCTTTTTTTTCCTGTGGAGGTACTCTAACCCTGTTAGTACCTGGAAAGCAATGTGCCCAATCACGTTTTCAGGAATCCTTCCAACTAAGTCCAGGGCTCTTTTAAGAGACCCTTTATCCATGAACTCCATGATGATGTGCATGGTGTTTTGCTGGACTATAGCTCCGTAAGAGTGTAGTACGTGCTGGGACTTGCAAGTATTGAGGGTGTTCACTTCAGTGATGATTTGGCGCTTGTGTTCTTCGTTAGAAGAAAGGTTGATGCGCTTAACAGCAACGACTTTACTGGAGGGAAGGTGAGTGCACTTGTCAACTACTCCAGCAGAGCCACTTCCGAGTCTTTCGATTTCTTCGAGTTCACTAAGACTTTCGATTCTTACCTTTCCAGACAAACTCCGGGAAACTTGAGGAAGCCCTGGACTGGGGACTTCACGTTTGGGGACTTGGAGTTGAGGAGGTTGTTTCTTTTTCTTGGCTTCCATTTATTATTCCAAGTAATTTAAAATAAAATTAGAGTTACTTCTTTTTGGTAGCTTGCCTTTTAGCCTTGGACTGCTTTGCTGGAGTCATTGACTTGCGTTTCTTGGCTTCTTCTTTAGGAGCGTCTAGTTGGTTGCTTTTGGTTCCGTCTGAAAGGTGGAAGTACCCGTTCTTCTGCATCTCTTCCATTTGTTTGTTGTAGCGTTCTCTGGCTCTTTCGTTTTGCTTCAAGTAGTGGTTTTTGGCTTCTTCTTCTAAGTGGAGCCATTCTGACCTGATTTTGCGGACTATTTGTTTAGCGCTGAGTTTGTTTCCTTTTCCGTCTTCGTTGTTTTTTTTCTGGTACTCTTGTGTGCGGTCCATTCTGAACTGCATGTAAGCAAGCAAGGCGCCTTTAGGGACGTACATGCCTTTGGTTTTGTCCCACTTGGCTTCTTCGTCTCTCACCGATGACTTTTTGTTCATAATTTAAAAATGCCGCTCATCAAGGGGCTTAGACTTAAGTTTTAATGAGGCCTTTGAGAGAATTGCTTAAAAAGCATACAGCCACTCCTAAGGCTGTAAGACCTGCGTATGTAAAAGTAGAGTTACCACTTAAAACTATGAACCCTAGCCAAAAGACCAAGTCACAAGTAGTTTTTTGAGTGGAAACAAATTTGACTGCTATACTTGTTAATAATAAACTAATCAACAGTAAATCAAATAAGTCTAAGTTATTTTGAGTGTACTGTATAGGCAAGCACAGTAATAGGGAAACTAAGTTTGGGACCACGCACATAATCCCTATATGGAAGCACTGCCAAAGTACTGGACCAGATATTTGGTCAGCTACTAAAGTGATTCTGTAATCTTCACTGTTGACTCTGTTGTAAAAGTTGTGACTGAGTGACCAAAGCAAAACCAAACAAGCCATAACAGTTGCCTTGGTTCCTTCTCCTTTTAAAACTAAGCAGTACACCACTGGCGACCAGACCTCAGTTATGTGGGAGTAGTCTTTGTAGTAAAGGGTTTTCAGGTGCACTAAAAGTATCTGGTAAAGCCAAACACTCAAAGCTGTTTCTATAGAGGAGCTCTGCATTTGGAGTGCAAAATAAGGAACCAGTGGTAAAAGTACTAGTAACGCCCTAATGAAAATGCCTAAGAATCCCATATTATAGTAGAAGCTTTGCAGTCACATTAAGTATGCCCAGTAATATAAATGAAAAAAGGTTTAACTAAGCTACTGCTGGCAGGAACTGCAGGGGTAGGTTTGCGTGTGTACTTCTACAGTTTAGAGGAGCAAAACTCCCGCGAGTACTTTTCTCCCAAAATAAGGCAGCGCGAAGAAAACCTGCAAAGCATGAAGAAAAACGAGTATGATATTTTAGTCATTGGAGGAGGGGCCACAGGGGCTTCAGTGGCTCTAGAAGCTTCACTAAGAGGGCTTTCGTGTGCCCTTATAGAAGAGGGAGACTTTGCAGGTCAGACTTCCAGCAAGTCGACCAAGCTGCTTCACGGAGGAGTTAGGTACTTGGACAAAGCTGTCCACGGCAAAGCTGTGAGAGAGAACCTGGAGCTGGTTTCAGAAGCTCTCAAGGAAAGAACTGTGTTTATGAGGAACGCACCCCACTTAACCTCTTGGATGGGGTTGGGAGTTCCCACTGAGTCCTTTTTGGAATTAGGGTACTTTTACACAGGATTGTGGGTGTACCATATGTTGGCCAAACTCCAGCTTTACTTTGTCGGGCTGGGCCACTGCGAAATACCTAGACCGAGTTTCACTTTTCAAAGTACAAAAGTGATTCCCGAACTCCTAGACTTTTACAGTGGATGTGTCATTTACTACGACGGTCAGATGAACGACTCAAGACTGTGTTTAGAAATACTGCTTACTGCCACCAGCGAAAACTACGTTAAAGGAATGGTTCCTGCACACGTTGCTAATCACGTTTCCTTTGTAGACCACATAAAGAAGCAAGGATTCATAGTGGGTGCAAAGGCCAGGGACAATTTAACTGGCGAAGAATTCGAAATCAAAGCTAAGTCCGTGATTAACTGCACAGGGCCTTTTGCAGACAAAGTTCGCAAGCTAGCCTTGGAAAGCTCAGTTGATAGGATGGTGCCTGGAAAAGGGTCCCACATAGTGCTGCCAGCATCCTATGCTCCAAATGGAAAAGGAATGCTTATTCCAGAAACTGAAGACGGAAGAGTGGTGTTCCTGATTCCTTGGGAAGGCAAAACTCTGGTAGGCACTACTGACACCAAGGGTAGTCTTTCTAAGTCAAATACTATTTCTTATGAAGAAAAGCAGTTTTTGGTAAAAGAACTCAGTAAGTACTACGCCAAAGGACCTTTAGACATCCAAGATGACATTTTGGCTTCTTTCAGTGGAGAAAGACCCTTAGTCAAGCAAAAGGCCCAGGAAACTTCTGAACTCTCTAGAAAGCATGTTATAGAAGTGTTTATGAACGGACTGATATCTGTACTGGGAGGCAAGTGGACCATTGCCAGGCACATGGGAGAAGAAGCTGTAGACACTGCTGTTTCTAGGTTTGGACTGACTCCTGAGTACAAGTCCCGGAGTTTCGACTGCCTTCTAATAGGAGGACACCAAGTAAACTACCAAGAACTAGCTGCTAAGTACGGAGTGTCTGAAGAACTAGCTTTGCGTCTTTACAGACACTACGGTTCTAGAACTGAAAAGGTATTGCAAATAGGCGAATTTCGAGAAGTAGTCAGAGACCACCCCTTTATCATTAGCGAAGTCATTTATGCAGTCAGGGAAGAATACGCTAGAACTCCTATGGACGTCATAGCAGGGAGACTCAATATTTGCTTCATAGACAATCAACTTGCTAAAGGTGCTCTGATTGCAGTTAGTGAATTGATGGGTGACGAGCTTAACTGGTCCAAAGAAGAAAAACGGCAGAAGTATGAGGAAGCCTATAAAATACTCTACCAATACCGCAAATAACTATAAAACAGCTGAGTTAGAACTTAACTTTTTAGGAATGCTGCCTTCGTAGAAGGTTTTGTTCTTGTCAAGTTGGTACACTTTAAAAGAGTCAAACCTAAGTTTGGGTTGTTCAGGAGGAGGTTTTTTCTCAAACATCTTTTGGTTGCGGGACTCAACTCCTTGCAACTTAAGGGCTTTCATGACTAAAGCTTTGGCTTCTTCTTTTTTGCCTTTCATGGCTTCTTTACGGGCTTTGGAGTAGAGTTCTTTCACTTCTGAGTCTAGTTGTTCTTTGTCCATGATTTTCCAGTCCCAAGAGTTCATTCCTTCTGCAAACTCTTTCCAGTGGATCTTGTTGTCCATGTTTTTGTCCCACTGCTTGACTGTTTCGATCACTGAGAAGTCGTCTATCACAGGGACTTTGCCAATTCCAGCTTTGTTTTGTCTTAAGTCTTGCAAGAAGCTACTCATTTCTTCTATGTCCAAGTAGCCGCTTTTGTCTGTGTCGTACTTTAGAAAGACTTCTTTGATGTCGTTTTTTTCCCACTCTGAAACTTTGTTTTCAGTAGGCAAACCGAACTTCCGAGCATTAGAAATTACGCCACTTGCAAGTGGGGGGTCAGTTAGTAGTTCTTGAGCTTGTTTCATTTTGGCTTCTTCTTTGGAGTAGTCTTGGGTTCTGACTTTGATTGACCGGACTTGCTGTGAAAGGATCTTTTCGCCCACACTAGCAGTAAAGGGTTTCTTTTTCTTAGGCTGCGAAGACTTCGAAGGGGGTTCTAGGAGTTGTTTGGAGAATTCCTGGGCTTTGATTCTTTCCAAAGGAGTGATTTCTAGCTATAGCTTACCGTGTCGGTCGAAAACTTTTAAAGAAGGCAGAGCGTTTATTACTTTGTAGCGGTAGTAAGGCTCCTCTGCACAGGGGTTGCCGTAGAGGTCTAGTTATAAGTTACTAAGTCGTTCTAAGCAAGTGAGTTTCGAAAGAATTTCAAGTATTTTGTTTAGGTTCCTTAAGTGGTTCTTCCCTAGTAAAAGGATCTCTATGAACTTAAGGTACTTAAGCGAGCCTTCAAGCGAGTTGAGGTAGTTGTTTTCGAGGTAGAGCTGCTTAATTCTGAAGTTTTGGTTTAGGTTTTCTAGTTTCCTAATTTTGTTGTTGTTGAGCCAAAGCACTTGGACGTTTGTAAAGGCTTCAAAGTTTTCAAGCTTTTTAATGCCTCTGTCAGACAAGTGCAGTTCAGTGCAGCTTTTTGCGTACTTGGTGTTTTTGATAGGCAGTACACTCCAAGGGTTAGTAACTTCCATTTATATTAACACTTAAAAGCAGGTTTGGTACTTTGGTGCTTCTCGAAAGGCATAGTGATGTAGCCGTGTCTTGCAGAGGCGTCATACATGTGAGAGAAGATTCCTGTTTTCTTAGCAAAGGTCCTAGGGTCTTCTTGGTAAGCTTTTTGGAAGTCAGGGTTGTACTTAACGGCAAACACGTGGTTTTTGTCTGAGAACTCAGTGATGCCTTTGCCTCTTTTGGCGTTGATGTTGGTGGCTTTCTTAGTTACTGCGTTGGGGTTCTCTTGGAAGTTAATGATGTTGTAAGTGGTGCTTGTGCAGTTATTCAAAGTGAAGTTGGTCTTTGGAGGAACCCAACTTTCTGAAGTGTTTGCTTTGGTGAAACGAGGCTTGTTAATGATCTGCGCCACTACGTTTGAAAAAGGACTTGAATTAGGTTTTTCTTGGGGTTTGAAGGAAATGTGGTCTGTTTCTAAGGTGTACCTAACTGGTTTGTTAGAAGGGTTGCTGCTTGAAGAGCGCATTTTCTTAGTGCAGCCTACTGCTGGAAGGTCTTTTCTGGCTTCTAAGTTGTCTTTTCTTTGAAACTGGTCGCGATGCACGTCAATGTTTTTGCGCACGTCTTTGTTGATGAACTCAATGAGGCACCCTCGGGGGTCGACTCCAGTGTCCGCTTTTTTGAACTCTATGAACCTTTTGGCGTTCATGTTGATTCCTCTAGCGTGGGGGTTCCTTCTAGGGTTGGGCATCTTTATTACAGTTGTGAGTTAAGAAGTGGTTATACTAGTTTATTTGGTGAGTGACTTGGCATGTCTTGGGGGTACTGCACTAGAGTTCCTCTTAGATCAGAGTAAATAGTTCCTTGGTACTCATGCACTTTTTCCCAGAGACTCTTCTTGAGGTTGTACTCTTTCTCATAGGCTTTGAAAGGACTGACGGGGTGCTCTATTCCGTAAGGCTCAAACTGGTAGATGAGTTTGTTTTTGCGGTGCAAATCAAGTAGGTAGTCCTTGTAGGTGTCGGCTACTTGGTTCCTAAGCACGAACTCCCTAACTTGGAAGAACTCCACAAAAGGACGAGTTAGGTAATACAAAGTGCCAAAAGTAGAGATGTTAACAATCAAGCTGTTAACAGGTCCGTACTTAGGGTACAAAGGAAACACGTACCTAAGGTTCACTACAGCTAGTCCAAGTGCTTGCACTCCAAAAGCAGTTGCTTGCACCAAGCGGGTTTGTCTAAGTTTGCTTTTGTATTCTCCTTCGAGTTTATCAGAGCCGAACCCAGGAAGCATCTTCTTTTGGTAGGCTTGTTTAAAAAGCATGTTGACTTTGTAGCTTTCGCGGTAGTCTGTTATGCGGTAAAGTCTAAAGTTCGAAAGGAACTTTTGCTTGAAATCTTCAGGGTTCTTATCTTTGATCTCTTGAATCCACACTGGAAGAGGAGGCACTTCGCAGGACTTAAGTGCTTTGGACTCATTAGGAGAAAGGGTCATTCCGAAGTTTTGTTTTTCTTTGGCAAGTTGGAGTTGCCACTCTGGGATATCTGCAAAGTCAACCATTTAACTTTATGAGTGTACTTTCGAAGCATTGAATATAAATGTCCAATACTTACCTTTCTATTAAAACCTTTACCTGGGACCGTGATTCTCACGGGTTGTTTGACTTTGAAACAAGAGGTTTGGCAAGGAAGGACTTCAAGTTAAGTTCTGAGTCCTACATCATTCGTAGTGCTGGCTCAATTACTACTGTTAACCCTGAAGAAGTAACTTTGGCCGAAGATTCAAAAGTACTCGCTTTGGTGCTTTCGCAAGAAAGATCTTTTGTACTGTCCAAGCCGACCAAAGCACTTAAAAGAGCTAGTTGTGAGTCTATGTGGCTGGTAGTCAAAAACATCAAACCCGAAGCTAGTTTGAAAGGTTACAGGTTGTCTGGAGGCGACGTTATGAAGCTAGGCAGAGTTAAGTTTAAAGTAGTTGAACTCTTTGGAGTTAACTCTTACGAAGACTCCGAGTCAACTGTTAGAAGTGACATGCTTTTAAAAGGAGGAATTGGCCCTAAGCACAAGTCAGCTAAAAAAACTGCACTCAAAGTAAAGAAGTCAGCTGTTACAGACGAAGAAGTTAACTGCAGGATTTGTTTGTGTGGAGAAACTGAAGAAGACGATCCCTTAATCATGCCCTGTAACTGCACTGGGACTATGGGTAATGTCCACCTGAAGTGCTTGCAGCAGTGGCTTTCAGGAAAGATCACTGAAAGAACTAACCACAACTCAGTCACCTACACTTGGAAAAACTTTGAGTGCGAACTTTGCAAAGTCCAATATCCCAACAGCTTAAAAGTTGGAAAAGATACTTACGACTTAATCAAGATGAAGAAACCCCCAAACAGCTACATAATACTAGAAGCAGTTAAAAAAGACAGCAACTCAGCTAACATCCTCCACGTTATTTCACTTTTGAACAAAAACAACATAAGGCTTGGAAGGGATCACGACTCAGACATCAGAATAGGTGACGTTTCTGTTTCAAGGAACCATGCTACTATTAAGTACACCAAGTCAGGACTGTACTTGCAAGACAACAACTCTAAGTTCGGAACTCTTGTGCAGGTCAAAAAACCTATACTGCTGGACTTCAACACTCCAGTAGTTGTGCAGACTGGAAGGACTCTTTTAAACTTGTCAGTGAGTCGCTCTAGGAACTTTTTCCAGTGCTTGTGTTCTTGCAAGTCCCAAGACGAGTCTTTGCTAGAAGACTTAAACAGCCTTAACTAATGTAAGCCATAATAATGCTCACTAGATACTCTGTGTTAGGACTTGGCGAATGGGAGAACTTCAGACTTCCTGAGGTGAGTGGCACCTGCTCAGCTGAGAAGCCAGTAGCTTTGGTGTGGAAGGACTCTAACATGCTGTGAGTTTTAGTTAGCGTTTTGAATCTTGAAAGCAAACACATTGCGCGTTCTGTGAATTCAGGTGACGAAGAAATTGACTTCGCTTACTTGAAGGGCAGTTTGTGCTACTTAGTGGTCCAAGAAGACTTGCCTGCGAGGATTTCGGTGTTCAACGTTTACTCAGCAGAGACTAAACGAATAAAGGTTTCTGAAAGCTCCAAATGCACTTGTATTGAACACATCAACGTAAAGCATACTTAGGAGTACTTGTTTGCAGCAGGACTTAACAANAGCAAAGTACTGCTTTACAGAGAAGGAACTATGATAAAGGCCCTTGAGTTCCAAACAGTGCCAATTCCAGTGACTTTCATAAGGCACTTTGACGAAAACTTGCTAGTGGGCTACCAAAACGGGGACTTGTTTTTAATCAACTTGCTGAGTTTTGGAGTAGTTAACTTTCCCCGCACAGAAGCTGACTCAGGTTCGGTGTTAGGAATTGAAGTGCTTAAGTGGCAAGAAAGGAACTTGTTTGCAGTCTTCAGAGAAAACCCTTCTTTTCTTTACTTGTACTCAAACTCTGAAGAAGGCATCGAAGAAGTAGCAAGAATCCAGTTCCCAGAAAACTCAAGTTTGCTGCAACTCATCCACTTAGAAGAAGAAGTGCTTTTTGTAATGACTCTTTTAAGAACTACAGTGTCTATAGCTGTTTACGACCCTGATTCCCAACTCAGAGAAGTCAGTAAGCTCTTTGAAGAAGAGTACACAAACGAAGAAATGCAAAGCGTAGTTAACTTCTGCATTCCTGAGAAAAGTTTATTTTCTAACATGGAAGAAGACGGTTGTGACTTGTGGGTACTTAGGAATGGAGGCTCACTTTTAGAAGTGATTTCTATTTCTTCTTCGCAAAAACAAACACTAATTGAAGACATTCACCAAAAGTCCATTGACACAACTATATTCAGTATGCCTGAAACTAGTGAAAGAGTTTTAGGCCAGTTACTTGAGAACAACTTTATTGAGGAACTCTCTGGCGATCTGAACTTAGACATTGTTAACTTTTTGGCTTACGAGAGTCCTAACTTGTTGTGTGACTTTATGCTTAGGAACGTTCAAGGTGTTTTTTTCATGGAAGATGTGAGGTTTATTGCTGACTGGGTGTATTCAGAAGCCTGCACTATAGGCAACTACCTCAGAGACCAGTTAAAAAGCATATTTTTAGAAATCTGCGAAACTGGAACAGACATAGCTTCGCTTCTAGAAGACCTAGGCAGTCTGAGGTCTAGACTCTACTGCTTGGAGTGCTTAGAAGTGGCTGCTGAAATGAGAGGGATTCAAACCCAAAATGAAATACCTCAAAAACTGCATTTCTTAAGGTTTATGGAGTGGGTTCTGAGGAATGATTCTGTGCAGTACTTAAAAACACCTGGCTGGAGTTGGACTACTCGGGCTCAAAAAAGAGCTTTTAAAGCCCAAGAAGCAGCTTCGGTCTTTGAGTACTCCTGCGAAACTTTGTATGTGGAAAAACTAAGTAGAGCTTTGCCTCCAAGCATCGAAGAGTTGTTTGACTTGATCTTTGTGCTGTCAACTGATGACTTCCAAGTCTTAATGCAGTACATTCTGTTTGACTTGTACGACTTCTACGTAAAAGCCCAGCAAAGCGAAGCTTCTGAGCACCTTACTGAAATCTATGAAAACTACAGAAACTACTTTGCTTTGAAGCCCCAACTCAGACACAAAGCTTTGGGGTTCTGGCACCTGGACATGCTGTTTGATGAGTTCTCCCAGGTCATAGACCACCTAAACCCAGCTTTATAGTAAGTGCTACTTAGTAACTTTTCAGTTTGCAAAGAGTTTATAGGCCAGAGTTCTAAAAACTTAATCACCAAAGGGTTTATTGACTCAGGTTCTTGCACAGTAGCTATCCAGTGGGCTACTACGTGCAACTTAGACTTTACTGAAACTAGGAACTTAAACGTAGTGCTGACTTGCATGTTTGAAGCAGGCATGTGGGCTGAAGCTGCTGTATTTCTTAACAACATGAAAGAAGGCACTTACTACATCCAGGAAGCTGTTGACTTGTACCTAGACTTAATGGTTAAGTACGAGGTTTCTAACTACGTGCCTTTTGTGGCTTTAAAAGAAAACCTCCAAACCACCTACTTAGAGTCAGTCAAAAGCAAAGTTCCTGAAATGTACCTTTACACAGTTGCTTTCAGAGGAAAGGTGACTGAGGCTTTGGAGTTTGCTTCTAATCCTTGTGTGCTCCAAAACAACAACTTAAGGGTATTCACAGAAACTCTGCAAGTCGGACTTAAAAAAGGAGTTCCCTGTGTAAGCTTTGAAAACCTAGTGTGCATTCAGAACCCTAGGTACTTGCTCCAGTCGCGACCTGAGAGTTCCCAAGTTTCCTCAGAGACACTCTCTACACTCAGACCTAGAAGACTCCAGTTCACTCCAAACAGAACTTAATAAAATGGCTAGTAAAAGAATGTCAAAAAACTACTACCAAATGCTTGCTCTGGACAGGAACTGCTCCAGAGAAGATGTTTGCATTGCTTACAGAAAACTTTCACTGTCTTGGCATCCTTCCAAAAACCCTCAAAACATACTTGACTCCATACATGTGTTTCATGAGCTAGCTGAGGCTTACGAAGTGCTTTCTAACCCACAGTTGAGAACTTGCTTCGACAAGTTCGGGGAGTTTGGACTCAAAAAAGGAATTCAAGTTTCGAATGAAGAGTTTGAAGGCGGTTACTCCTACGCAGGAAACGCCTACGAGATTTTTGAAAAGTTCTTTGGCACTCAAGACCCTTTCAGCGAGGACTACAAAGAAGACATTGAAAAGGTCTACAGCAGAGTCTTGAGCGCAGTAGAAGTGGAACCTGCTGAGCTTCCAGAAGACTTAGTTGTGACTCTGCAGTGCACTCTTTCAGAACTCTACAACGGGTGCTCCAAAACAGTAACTTATAAAAGGAAAGTTCTGCTTCGTGACTCAAAAACTCTGACTGAAGAAGAAACCTCAAAACTTGTAGAAATCAAGCAAGGCTACAACTCCAAAACTAAGTTGGTGTTTGAAGGTGAAGGCCACGAGTCACCTTACCATCCTACTTCCAATTTGGTTGTTGGAATAACTGAACTTGCTGATGAGCAGTTTAGAAGGGAGGGAAACAACTTAGTGTTTAGAGCTGAGTTGGTTTTACTAGACGCTGTTTTTTCAGAGCCTGTAAAGGTTACTACTTTGGACAAAAGAGTTCTTACTGTAAGCTTAGATGAAGTCATTGGACCCAACCACAAAGTAGTCCTCGAAGGCGAAGGAATGCCTAGTGAAGGTGGAAGGGGAAACCTAGTTGTTGAGTTCAGCATCAAGTTTCCTAAGTACGTTCCTCAAAAAGACCTTCTTAAGAGTATATTAATTTAAATGAGAGTTGGCATAGGGATTTTATAGATAAATGGAAGGCACTAAGGAGCTAACTGAAGAAAGCCAAAAACTGACTCAAGAGAACAAAACTTTAGTTGAAGATAAAGCAAAGTTGACTGAGCAGTGCCAAAAACTGACTCAAGAGAACAAAACTTTAGTTGAAG
>PR_CR_10_Liq_1_inCRDRAFT_1000849_pt1 | contig 18287 bp, 10 predicted proteins | sample PRCRCaboRojoPR_3_FD_10241 | JGI IMG/M metagenome (IMG submission 10241)
CCAGCAATGACATCTATCCCTTCAAGCGAGAGTTGCAGGTCATGGGCACCGGGCAGGCGATCTTGTCGGCGAGCCACAAGCGGGTACCACTACCCATTCAACTACCGGAGTTTGGATAACCGTCATGGCCGGAGAAGTCAGGGGAAAGGTCTACGAGGCAATCACCAAGGTTGCCCTCGACCAGGCGATTCAGGGGAACAAGAAGGGATGGCAAGTGCTATGGCATGAGCAACCCGACTGGATATCGATTGAGGCCGATTTGGCGATCGGCAAGGACAGGAACATGATCGAGGGACTCGTCCTGATCTCTCATAGTCGCAGCGAAAAGCTTTCCGAAAAGAAGTTCTGGCGAAACGTTGGTGAAGTATTTCAGTGGAAGGTGCAGGGGCCGAAACCTGTACGAGCCGTTTCAGTGCTCTTTGATGCTTCTGTGAAGCCTGGACTGGCGACCGCCGAGAAGCAACTCCTCGACGGCATCCTCGTCGTGCAAGACACTGATTATGGAAAAGGCCTGATCGATTACGTCAAGGCCAATGAGAACGGTTTTGGGGCAACGGACAACGCGAGAGCATTGTTTGTCGAAAGGTTATGCGACCCAGCCGACACCGTGTACGACCCAGAGTTCAGGGATTGGATTGTGAGCTTCGCCAAGGCGCTGAAGGGATTACTGAAGTCACAACGCATTGGCCTTGAGAAGGCCTGGGAAAAGCTAAAGACTATCCATGACCTTCCGGTGAGTTGTCCCAGCGAACGGAAGACCTACGTCCGCAATGGTGTCGCCAAGCTCATGATCGGCGATGCCGAACTCCGCGGTCAAATTTACGATGCGGTCGCCGGCAGTGGCGAGCTCTCCGACGATCCGGTACCAAGCTACGCGGTCACGCTTGACCTAGTATCGGAAGGAATTGATGCCGCGGAAGTTAGCGACTCCGAAATCATCTCGGCTTTCAAGACAATCGGCCGAGACGCCTGCGAACGCATCATTGCACGCGCCCCAAGTCGGATGCAGGACTTTATCCTGCCGTTGCGCGCCGCCGATAACATCGCCTCCTACAGCCAGTTCGTCGTAGATCACTTCGAGGAACTGCGAACCGCGGAGGGGATGGCTGACTACCTGCTCCAGTGTTTCGACGACCCCGTGGGCATTCTTCCGGACGATCCCCCACTCGATGTCGCTCCGCGAGATGTCTGGCTCTTCGTCTACTGCATGACGCTTGAGAAGGCCCTCAAAGGCAAAATTGTCGCCTACGGTCTGTCGAATCTCGCCGCGGAGACCGGCTATCCCGAGATCGGGGCTGGGGGATTCGTTATCCCGCCGTTTCTACATCGTCAGAAACCGCTAGCCGATGACATGCTGGCGGCCATTGCGCAGGTCTTTTCAGAGAAGATCGACACCATCGGCAAAGCCAAGCTTGGATCCATCGGATTTCAGGCCGCCATGAAGGCGATGCTCATCCAGCGCCAGCGCTACGTGCTGTCGACCTATCGGAACTTCGACCCGCTGGCCTGGCTGATCGAGGAGAAGCTCAAGGACGCGGGCCTGGTCGCGAAGCGGGTTACCGTCCCTTCCTTCCTAAAGGAACGGGCCGGTGTCTCGTCAGCGACTTCTGTGTATCTCCAGGTCGGACCAGACACCTTGATCTACTCGCAAAGTTGCCACGGATCGCATGTAAACGATAAGTCAAAGGAATTGAGCGGCCGGTTCAGGGCAACCAAGCTCAAGTGGGACGGCAAGACATTCTCGTCGCGGCCGTCCGCCAAAAGGATGTATTTCGTCGCTGATGGTGAGTGGCGTGCAGGGGATCTGGAGATGTTCCTGCGGTCGGGCATCGACGCCGTCTTCTTCCCGAACGAGATCGACAAGCTCGGGGAGGCCATCAAGGCTGGTAGCGCGAAAGGCGCTGGCGCCAGTACCCCCAATGCCAAACTTTTTTTATGTGCCTGACTTGGTCGTCAATATACCGATCACGGTTATCCCGGCTGGGAGAAGAAAATGCTATACGTGTACGTCACCGACCAATGCCGAGAAGATGCGGGCAGGATTGGCAGCCTTTCAAAGATCGAGGCTTTGAGACAGAAGCTGACCTATGAGCAGAGCACATTGGGTCTGGAACGCCATCCGCCACCTTTCCTTAAGAAACCACTCGGCCGCACTCGCGTTCTTATGGCCGAGGTCAAGTACGGCGACGATATGGTGTTGTGCTTCCTCCGCCACGTCTACAAGAAGGACATCGAGAGCTACGACACTTTCTTAAGTTCGACTCGCGTGCCGCAAGCCGATGATCCGGAAATCGTAGCCTTCCTAAAGGAAGCCCGGGCTACGCCGGTGATAACGAAGGATCCGCCGAGCGATCTTGAGTCGGATTACCTGTTCCTGGATCGCGAACGTGAGGTCGGCCAGCTTAAGGTACTGGAGAGTCCTATCTGGATTGGTGCCATGCGAACCATGAAGGAGACGCAGGGCAAGCAAGGGTTGTTGACGCCGGTCTGGGAAGTCTTGCAGAAAATCTGTGACGACGCGGAGGACGAGCTGCAGGGCCGCTCCGAGCTTCGCCATGACCGCCACGATGTCGTTGTTCTCTATCGCTATTTTCCGGCGAGCCATTCGCTGTTCCTGATCGCGCCACTGGAAGGCGGTGCGCCCGAAACAGCGTCGCCTGCGGTCGATGCACGAAAGCTCCTCGATGAGTCGGCGAATTTCGATGAGACCCAGCTTTTACGCAATGCCGCGCGTGCCTACCCCGACTTTATCCTGTACGACCGTGAGATATGGGAATCAACACAAGCGAGTATCGACGCCAACCTCGCCTTGTCGCCAGAAGAAAGCGAAGTGCTGTCTGATGTGCTGGACCCCACAACGGAAGGTGGCTTCCCTTTGTTCATCAATGGCCGCCCCGGAAGCGGCAAGTCGACCATCCTCCAGTACCTCTTCGCGGAATACCTCCATGCCCACTTGGCGCGCCCAGCGGAGCGCCGCCTGGCGTGCCCGCCGCTTTACCTGACCTATAACGACCGATTGGTGGAGAACGCCCGCAGACTGGTCACAGACATCTTCCACTGTGGCGCAGAGAAACTCGCAGCAAGCGAGCCTGTCGACACGCAGGACGAGCGGCAGCGTGCAGAATTCGATCGGTCCTTTGTTTACTTCAGAGAATTTCTGTTGACACTCGTCGACGGTGAGGGATTTGATCAGAGTAAATATGTGGACTTTCGTCGCTTCAAAGCCCTCTATGTTGCGAACCTCTCGCAAGCCCCTGATCCGAAGCTCCGCCGGTTGGCTCCGGAGGTGGCCTGGCATACATTGCGGACATATATAAAAGGCAAGAATGCGGGCGAGTCTGAGTATTTTGACCCGGAGAGCTATGCTGAATTACCGCGGAACGAGGTTACCGTCACTGCGGATACCTACGAGTTGGTTTGGGAGAAAATCTGGAACGGCTGGTACCGCACTCTTTGCCAGCAGGAGGGTTATTGGGACGATCAGGATTTGGCGCGCCGAGTCCTGGATCTTGATCTGGTGACGTCGGAGTACCCGGCGATTTTTTGCGACGAGGCCCAGGACTTCACGACTGTCGAGCTCGAGTTGATATTCCGTCTGTCTTGCTTTTCCGCAAAGCGCATTGAGCCTCATCTCTTATCCCGCATCCCCTACGCCTTCGCTGGCGACCCGTTCCAGACACTGAACCCAACTGGATTCCGTTGGGACGCCATCAAAGCCAATTTCCACGATAACATCGCGCGGCAACTCGATCCTGATCACCAAGGCAAGATCGGTTTTACCTTCAAGGAACTCGCCTACAACTATCGCTCGACGACCAGCATCGTCCGTTTCTGCAATCTCATCCAACTCAAGCGCGCGGAGTTGTTCGATATTCGAGACGTGGCTCCGCAGACGGCGTGGGCCATCGACAAAGGCGCCTGGCCTGCTTACTTCGAGCTGGACTTGGGCACTCAGGGCAAGCTCAGAGATCAATCCGAGCTGGTCATCATCGTGCCCTGTCAAGAAGGAGGAGAGAAGGCATTCGTGGAGGGTGATGAGTACCTGAAAACCATTGCCCTCGACACCAAAGGCGAAGTTTCCCGGAGTGTTTTGAGCCCGATGCGGGCAAAAGGACTGGAGTTCCAGCGTGTTGTGCTCTACAAGTTTGGCGCCAAAGCAGTCTCTGACGATCTCGTGACCGTCATGGCGAAGATCACGGCGAAACGCGGCAGCCAACTAGAACGTGAGCAAACGCTCGGTCTCGAATATTTCTTCAACGGCGCCTACGTCGGCGCAAGCCGAGCCCAACGGCGCCTGCTCGTCGTCGATACCCAGCCGGGCCTGGACCAGTTCTGGAGCTTTGCCACCGACGCAAGCGCGATTGAAGGCCTGCTGACTGAGCGCAGACGCGCCGTCTGGTCCGAGCAGGATCTTCACCACATGATGCGAGGCGACGCCTCGACCTGGTCTGAGGACCGGGATGACCCCAAGGCCTTAGCGGACCGATTTTTCGAGCAGGGAAAGTTGGAGCAGAGTCCTTACCTGCTGCAGTTGGCCCGTAACCAATACGAAGCCTTGGGCGACGTGGAGCGCAAGGAACGCTGTACCGCACTGATACACGATCTTGAAGGCGAATTCCTCGAAGCTGCCGCGTCGTACAAGCAACTCGGCGAGCCTGAGGAAGCGATCCGATGCTATTGGGAGGCGCAGTCTTACGCGGAAGTTAACGCGACGTCTGCGCACCATCCTGGGCGCTTCAACACGACGCCTTTGGTGTTGGCTGGACTATTTATGAGTAGAAAGCCTACGCCGGAGCGGGCTTTGCAATTTGTGAGCGATCTCGCCGCTGGCAGTTTGGAGAGGATGCGCACTCAGTTCAGGTACTCCCATTGGGCAGACGTTATGCAGGAAGCCGTAAAAGCAATGGTGGGAGATGACAAGCATGAACCGCGGCTCGATCGGGACAATGCAGCAAAGGCGTTCTCGGCTCTATCCCGCATGCAGTCAGATGCCGGGCTGCCACTAAGGAGGACGCGGCAACTCGCGTTCCTGGCATTTTGTGCTGGTGAGGAGGTGTCCGCGCTTGAGGTGTGGAATGACGTCAAGCACGGACCCAAAGAGAAGGATCCGGAGTTTATCCTTCGAGCCCGCGCCATGACGACGCCTTATCCTCAACGGTTGAAATGGTATTCTCAGCTGAATGATTTTTTCACCATCGTTGCTGAATATCGATCGCGTGCTTCCGAGGATCTGGAGGACGAGTACCGCGACGTGGTTCTCAAGGCATTGTTGCGCGAGAAGGATTTTTATGGCGCAGTTGAGTTGGCTCGCAGTGGGGTGGCATGGAATATGGTACGAAGTCTCCTTGCAGAGTTCCCAGTATCTGAGGCAAAGGCCGCCTCTACGCGGGCCCTGCTCGGTATTTTCTTGCGGAGAGGTGTGGAAAGAGGGGAGTTTAGGCAGGTTTTTGAAGACATGCAGTCGGAAAAAACAGCCATCAAGGTCATGGACGCTATCTTGTCAGACGAGGATGCCCTGCTTGGCGTTTACGCAGCCCTGCTAAAGTTGCTGGCTCGGAGTCAATCTTTGGTAGAGGAACGGTCGGATGACAAATTCATTGCACGCACTATCCGTACGATCGCGAACAAGCGAGCCAGTAGGCTAAAGGATCTTGTAACACCGGAAGAGGTTGGTGCCGCGTTGGAGAGGGCAGGACGAATGGATATTGCGCTTGCATTCTATGAGTCAGTTTTCAGCGACAAGCAGTGGGGGGACGACAGGGGAACCGAGCTGAATGCGAAAGCACGTTGGCTTAAATGTAAACAACGCCAGGCAGATTTGGACCGGAAAGACGAACGACGTAGAAGTCAGCGCTTGTCAGAAGCCAAGCGGCGATCCGCGAGTTGGGGTGTTGACATCCCGAAAGAACAATATCCCAACCTTAGCGGGCTCGCGCTCAACGAGATTGATGTGCTTTTGGGGGCTGGTTCGACATCAACAGTGCTCCCGGAACCATCCCCGCACGCAAGCGAGCGAGGTAGCAGCAAGGCGAAGTTGCCGACGGCAGTTCCGGAGTCTCGGTCGGTTCAGCCGGCCCAAGAGCCGGTGCGCGGTGCCGCTATTGCTCAGATGCCTGAAGAGGCCGCGAACGTGGCGCAGAATACCCCGGCAGGCTTGGAGCAAGGCGCACTGACGTTGCCGCTACCTAAGCGACCAGCGTTGTCTCGGCGAGTAGAGTTTTCTTACAGTTATAAAGGTGTGAAGGTGAAGGCGAAGCTTCTACCTGCGAGACGAAGATTGGAGTTGGTCAACGAAGACAACGAGGAAACCTTGTTGATCAGGGTTGCCGATCACCTAGTGGAAAGCCTAGATCTGGAAGTAACCGCTTTGGGTGACGGCCAGTGGATGATCGGGTCCTGGGCATTGAATGTCAGTCTCGCACAAACGTCACCCGATACCACCATCGTCGATCTCTGGGGCGATGAGGGACCGCGAATCTTGTGCCTAGCCGTCTGAAGCGGATCGAACCGCATCCCCAGATCAAGACGTCCACAGACGTAGCACAACAACCCGGAGGACAAAAAAGTCCTCCGGGTTTTTTTGTGCCTGTGAAAACCATCGAGGCCAAAGTCGGCGAACGGGTCAGGGCCATGCGCAAGCAACGCGGCCTGCTGCAATGCGAACTTGCAGCCGCAGCCGGCCTGCCGCCCCGAACCGTTGGCCGCCTGGAACGGGGCGAAGTCGACGCGCGTCTCTCGACCCTCACCAAGATCGCAGTTGCTCTGAAAGTCGACGTGAAGGATCTCTTGCCATGAACGTGCAGCAGTTGCTTGACATTCTCTACCCACCCGGTGGCAACAAGCACCTGACCCCGGACCAAGAGGGGATCGTGCGCCATCCCAGTGGGCCCGCGTGGGTGCTGGCCGGTCCGGGCTCGGGCAAGACCGAGGTGCTGACGGTCATCGTTCTGCGGCTGTTGTATGTGGACAACGACCCGGTCCAAGGGGCACGGGTGCCGCCGGAGTCGATCATCGTCACGACCTTCACCGAAAAGGCCGCGCGCAATCTTGAGGATCGCATCAGTCAGCACCGCGCGAAGCTGGTTGCTGTCGATCCGTCGCTCGCGGAGATCGACATCTCGAAACTCCGGGTCGGGACCCTCCACGGCCTCTGTAACGACCTGCTGCAGGAGTTCCGTGCTCCCAACTATCAGAATGTGCGCTTGATGGACCAGTTCGAGCAGGCTCTCTTCGTGCGCGAGCACATGAGTCTCATCAAGCAGAAAAACCCGCTGGCCGAGATTTCCTTCTGGCAGCAATTTCCGTGGATGTTCCGCCCGCAACAGTGGAAGCCGACCTACACCAACCCCCCTAACCGCTGGAACAGCACGCATGCCTTGGTGAGCATTCTCAACCGGTTGGTGGAGGATAGGGTGTCCGTACCAGGCCTGCGGGCCACCGGGGGGCAGCTGCACGTGCTCGCGGATCTCTACGATGAGTACGTCGAGCACTTGATAAACAACTACCGCTGTGACTTCTCCCAACTACAGGCGAGATTCCTCGATTTCCTGAAGACGCCCGTTGGCCGGGCCTTTCGGGATGGTGATGGAACGCCCGGAAATCGTGGTATCGAATGGGTGCTGGTCGACGAGTATCAGGATACCAATCCGATACAGGAGGAGATCTACTTCCAGCTCGCCGACAGGGCACCCCACAATCTCGTCGTCGTGGGCGATGATGACCAGGCCATGTATCGCTTCCGCGGCGGCTCCGTGGAGTGCATGGTCACATTCGACGATGCTTGTCAGGCGTTCCTCGGAATTCCGAAGACGAATGTCTCCAAGTACGACTTGGTGGACAACTTCCGGTCCCATTCGGACATCGTCGACTTCTTCGACGAGTACATCCGAGCTTTCCCGGTGATGAGAAAACCCGGCGCAAGGACCAGCAAGCCATCGATCACCGCAAAGAAAGTAGTCCCTCATACCTATCCGGCAGTCGGGACTCTGAGTGCGGGAAAGCTCGACGACTTGGCCGACGCGTTCGCACAGACTGTGCGCGGGTTGATCGACAACAAGATTGTCAACGATCCCAGCGAGTGCTGCTTGCTGCTTAAGAGTACCAAGGAGTCGCCCCATAACGCCGGCAAGTACGTCGCAGCGCTGCGAGATCAGGGCTTGGACGTCTACAACCCGCGCAACAAGGCGTTTGCCGAGCAGGAGGAAGTTCAGGGGTTGCTCGGAGCCCTGCTGGCGGTGCTGGATCCGAACCGACGATATGCTGCGGATCCGGCAAACGCCAACATGATTCCGGCAGGCGAGCAAGAGTTGCGGGATACCTACACCCGGCTGGCCGCTTTCAATCCTGATCTGGCCGCCTACGTGGCCAAAGCAACGGCCGCCATTAGCGCACACCCTGGCGATCCGCTCGACAGCAACCTCCAGGATATCGCTTACTACCTCCTCAGCCTGGAACCTTTTTCTTCCTGGCAGCAGGATCCCGTCCGGCGTGTGCGCCTTGCCCAGCTCACAAAGTTGCTGGAAGCGTACAGTTCCATGCCGGTTTTGGATCCGACCACCGGTAAACCGAAGGAGATGGTCAGCAAGAAAACGGGGAAGGTCGTCGGTCTGATCTCTCGCGGGTTCCTGCGCGCATCCGGTCACTTCCCGGGCGAGGTCGTCGGCGCCTGGTTGGGGAGTTTCTACCATCTGTTTCTTGGCTACGTCCTCGCGGCCGGGTTCGATGACGACGAGGACGACGACGTGATCGTGCCGCCCGGCATGGTGCCGATCATGACGATGCACCAAGCAAAAGGGCTTGAGTTTCCCTTCGTGTTTGTCGGCCACTTGGGGGAGAACCCGCAGGTCTCGGCCAGCCACGAATTGGAGACCCTGTTCTCGGCCTATCCGGCAAACCCGGCGCGTGCTTTCACACGTGCACCTGCCGACGAAAGAGCTGAGATGGACCTGATCCGCCAGTACTACGTCGCCTACTCGCGGGCCAAATACGCTTTGATCCTGCTTGGCACCAATAGCCACTTCGCGAAAAAGGCCGTGCCGCTTGGTCCGGTCCGCAACTGGGTACGGCACCTGACGCAACCGCTATGAGCCCGGAGGAGTTCCAAACATGACCGCATGGAGAAACTTCCCTGCTAGTCTGGTCGATCCCGAGACGCATACTCCCCCGCGTCCGCGCTTCAGTCTTACGTCAGATATCCTTTCGTTCCGCAAGTGCAGAAGGCAGTACGGCTATTTCGGCAATGACGGCTTTGTACCTGCGCAGGCGGTCCAGGTCTTTTTCGGGCAAATCATCCACCAGGTGCTGGACCGCTGCCACCGCCACTACAGTGGCCTGTTCGGCTATCCGAAGGGCACGATGCCGGTCGATGCCGACATCGAACATTATTTCGACGAGGTCGACCAGGCGCTCCGGGCGCATGGTGTGCGACCGACCTCGCCCCGTGAGGCCGAACAAGCGAAGCAGATCCTAAAGACCTTCAATCGTATCGAGGGTCCTGTGCTCTACCCGCGGGTGCTCGACACGGAGTACCGGCTCGAGTCCGAGCGGCAAAACTTCGTGCTGCGAGGGGTGGTGGACGTCCTCGCCGCAGACGACACAGGTGCCCCGGAGATCTGGGACTACAAAGGCACCGACATGCCGCCTCTTTCCTCTCGGGACCTGCAGGACTACGAGTGGCAAATGAGTGTGTATGCCGAGCTCTACAAGGTGAAGGCGAAGCGATACCCGGTGAGGGCCGTCCTGTACTTCCTTAACGAGTTGAAGACGAAGCCCGGTGATCCAGTTATCACCAAGCGTCCGAAACGGGCCTTATACGTGGTGGATTTTATGCGCGCCGGTGTCGAGCCGGACGGTACCCCAACTCTGGTCAAGCAGGGTCTGGCGGCCTTCGACCTGACGGCCGCGGACATCATAACGTGTAAACAGGCGCATCGGTGGGACGCGCCTTGTGGCGGCGATGTTCCAGACGACAAGACCTGTGATATCTGCGATATCCGATGGAACTGTGCTGCGCACCCTTCGGGCCGCTACAAAGTCCGGACGCCGGTTTGAGGCGCCTGCAAGACTACAGAAGAGTCGGGCAGAGTGCGAACCTACGAAAAGGAGACAGTCCCTATGCTCGTTTATGCCAATCACCTTCGGTTCCAAGGCAGCGATTCCGAGAGGGCAATTTTCAAGGCCATCGGCGGATGGTTAAAGGAGCAAATAGGATTCGGCCTTCATCCAAATCAGATCGGTGAAGATGGGGAGTACGACGGTAATCGCCAAGGAGCCCGTTCCTGGCTGAAGATACGGTCGACAAGGGAAGATGAGCCAAACCTCTATGCCTGGCTACTCACGAGCGCTGACGAAGCCGTACGTGGGCGCCGTTGGGTAACAGAGATCGGCTTGAGAGTCTCGGGCGACGAGACTGAGTTGACGTGTGTTCTGAGCACAGAGGATCAGAGCACGCTGGTCGACAATCCGGTTGTTCCGTCACGGCCACGCCTCATTCGCTATGTGGTCAACAATATTCGGGAAGCAACCGACGCTAGGCTCGCGAAGACGGTCCCAGGAGCTACGCTGAAGACGGTTGGACCCGATTTGGATAGCTATCGCGCCCTGTTGGCAGATATCGATCGCTCAGATCGGCATTATCCCGTTCTCTTGGTCAGCCCGATGGCAGACGGCAGCTATCTCGTCGACTCCGCACGTCTCCAAGAAGATTTAGTTGGCTTGGCTCAGGTCGTTCAAATCGCGTCCAGGTTCAACAGTTACGAGATGGCCGAGATTCTTGGAACCCATTGGTCCGCCTGGAATGGCGCCGCGAATCTTATCCACATTCCGACACCTTCGGGATACATCCGTCCACATATTTTTCTTTCGGACACCATCGAAGAATGGGGCGACACGCCGCACAGTCGCGTCACCGCGCTTATGGCATGGGTCACGAACAACACGAATATACCGCGTCGGCGAGAGAGGATTCGCATGGATGGCGTCGCTCAACTCGCACTGCGACGTCGTCTGCACGCTGCTCGTGCACGCGCGAACTCGCTGGATGAGACAAGCCTGCGTCTGGAGCTTGACTCCGTTTGGTCGATGGCCGAGCAACAATCGGAGCAACTCAGTGAGATGGAGGCAGCCCAGAAGGAGCTTGAGCTTCAATTAGAAGCCGCCGAGCTCGAGCGCCTGCGTATGGAGGAAGAGCGAGAGGATGCACGGAAAGCGACGAGGGCAAAGGAATTCGAGCTACAGGAGCTGAGAAGCCAGCAAAGCGAGTCGGGATTTGGACGCGCGACGGCCTTTGACGCCGAGCGCTTGCTATCGCTCGCTTGTCGCAGTGATCAACCGTCGCCGTTGGAGTGCCTGGAGATCATCGGGGACTTGTTTGGGGATCGATGTGTCGTCCTCGACAGCGCCCGTGACAGTGCCGAAGAATCGAATCGATTCGCGCACGGCCGCCAGCTTCTCGACTTGTTGAGAACGTTGGTCACTGTCTATAGGGATAAGCTGATTGCAGGCGGAGACAGTGAGGCACGAAAGGTGTTTGGAAGGGACGATTATGCAGCCAAAGAGTCTAAAACAGTGATGTCAAATAAGGCAATGAAACGGCAGCGCACGTTCGATTACCAGGGTGAACCGGTGGAGATGTTTCGCCACCTGAAGATCGGCGTCGACGACGATATCCGCCGAACCATCCGCGTTCACTTTCACTGGGACTCATCCCGCTCCCTCATCGTCATCGGCTATTGCGGAAGGCATTTGCCGGTCTCTGGCTACTGACAGGCACGCATTCCTTGTTAGGTGAATCCGATCAGGATCCTCAAGGTTTTCGAGGGCGTGAGAGACAATCCAAGCCTCTAACATAACGAAATCAATAAACTTTGGCGGCGCAAGCATTTGTCGCAGCTCTCGACAGGGTTGCCAGATTGTGGAGAGCAAGGCCGAATGCGTTGGATTCTCCTCGCAGTTGGAAGAATCCTGTTTTAAACACATTACAAGCAGGACAAGTACAGCCAGTGACATTGTAGGGATCAACAATTTCGGGCCGGCTACCGACGGAACGATCGAAATAATTTCTGTCCACTGCCGCACGAACAAAGTTGCTACTGTCGGTAGAATCAACACCTCCGACAAACAGTCTTTCTAGAAGCGAGGGATGCCCGGCCCCAAAGACATGTAGAGGCTTATTGGGCTCAAGCTGACGGATGGCGCGTACGATATCCAAAATGGTATCGGGATTCCGGACCCGCGGCACCATACCGCCTAGCGCGAACCCGTCGAAGGGCGAGTCCGCGAGCTTGGTCATCGCATTCGCTGCGGAATCAGAGTCCCAAGCCTGGATGGAGGCGAACAGTCGTAGATCCGTTCGTTTCCGGTTCTTCAACGCCCAAGCCGCGTTCTTGAACGACAGATCCTGACGGTATCTCGCCTCAGCTTTGTCCATCCCCGGCGGGATGACAAAGTCCAAAGTAGCTCCGATATCGGCGTGCTCCTCCTGAAAGGCCAGCACATCCGGTGGCGAGATCACATCGCCTTCCTTGGTGCGTATGCTGGCGTAGCCACCCTCGTCAACAATCTCGCTCCCCTCGAAAAGGCTAGCGAAGCCGCCCGAGTCAATGAACAGCGGCAGGTTGGGCCTTTCGTGCCGCTTCATCTGCTTCGCGTAGTGGTAGCTAACCATGACGCACTGGGCGAAGCGCCGCAGATAGGGGCGCACGAGGTCGTCGAGCGGGTATTTGGCGCCGAAGGTGGTCACCGGCATGAAGGTCGGAAACTCGATGGTGCCGTGGCGGGTTTCGAGTCGGCGGGTGGTCATCGGTTGTGCCGCTTGGTCTGGGTGTGTTTGAGGAACCGGCTGCCCTGGTAGTCGATATCGCGGCCATGGAAGGCGTCGAAGGTGCGGCCGGATCGAATCCAAAGCTCGCCGAGGGAGTAGCGCAGCGCCTGGGGCTTGAGGTCTTGCCAGCGTCGCAGGAGATCGAGCAGGGTCTGGTCGTGGTGTTCCAGCCGGGCGCGGAGGACGTGCTTGCAGTTCGGCGTGCCTTTCTTGAAGTCGGCACAGTCGCAGGTGTAGGTGCGGCGTCGCAGGCCGTCCTCGGCGACGTCGATTCGGTGCGGCTCGGCGCCGCCGCTGATGCGCAGGACCTCGACAGAGGCGTGGTCGATGTTCAGTTCCAGCGCGCGACGTAGGCGGTAGGGATCGATGTCTTCGGGCCAGGGTCCGGTCCGTAGCCTCTGCTTGTTGGACCTCTCGGGGAGTCTGTCTGAGCTGGGCGGCTGGGCCTGCGCTGAGTTGTCCCCCGTCCAGTCCACGTCTCGCGCATCCTTTTGCAGGCCCGAGACCGTTCCTGGCTTTAGGCGCAGGATCTCGGCAAGGGCCTCCGGGGTCGCGTCCCTGAGCTCGGCGGGCGTTCGTATGCCCGCCACCACCAAGGCCTGTGCGCGTTTCGGGCCGATGCCGGGCACCTTGGTCAGCCCGAGGGCATCGGTGGGGATGCCGTACTGGACCATCAGCTTGATGCTGCGGGCGTTTGCCTGCTGCAGGGACGGGGCCGCATCGTGCGGGCGTTCTTCGCCATCATCGGTCTTCGGGCGCGCGAGCAAGCCGAAGACGCGCTCGGCGGCGTCCAGCACCCAGCCGACATGCTCGCGCAACAGTCGCAGGTCCGCCGGGTAGGTGTCGTAGTCCGCTGCGAGCTGCTCGATGGAGTCGCCCTGCGTGTGCTGGAACAGCAGCACGGCACATTTGACGGCGGACAGCAGGGGTTTCTCCTGGATGCCCCGTCCGGGTGCCAGGAACCAGTCGGCCTTGCGGTCCAGCAGGGCGCTTGGGGTGTCGAGCAGGACGTCCGCCATCTGGTCGATCTCCTGGAAGGCGAACCCGAGCTTGGGCGTGGCCTCGCGGGCCAGACAGGCGGTCAGTAGGATGTCGAAGAGGGTCGGCGCATCGACAGACCGGTAGACGTCCACTAGCAGGCCAATGGTGTAGGGCGACAGGGCCATCTGGGCGGCGATGCGCCCGAGTGCGGTGGTGCTGAGGTAAGTGTGCTCGGCCTTCTCGGTCTCGCGCAGCAGTTCGGCCTGGATCAGGTGGGAGACGTAGGCCCCCAGGGACTGCCGGCCGCCTTGGGCACGCCACAGTGTGCGGGACGCGAAGTTGACCTCCAGGTGCTCCCGGGAAATCGACAGTCGGCCGGCGATCTCGACCAATATCTCGCGCAGCAGGTTGTCGGTGGAGAACAGGGCTGAGCGCGCCGGCTCGGGCTCGGCGGTGAGGTAGCGCTCGCCTTCGCGGTGCCAGACCGGCAAGAGCAGGACGGATTCGCCCTGGCGGTCGTAGCCAGCCCGTCCGGCACGACCGGCGAACTGGCGATAGCGGCCGATGCTGAGCGGACCGAAGCGTTCGCCGTCGAAGGTGTAGGCGTCGTGGATGATGACCTTCCGCGCCGGGAAGTTGACGCCCATTTCCAGCGTCGAGGTGGCCACCATCACTTGGAGTTCCCCGGCTTTCAGGGCGTCCTGGGACCGTGCCCGCTGTTTCTGGGAGAGGCCGGCGTGGTTGAAGTCGACAACGATGCCTTGCTTGCGCAGCTCGGCAGCGATGGCCTCGGCGCGCCTGCGTGAGTTGACGAAGACGAGGACGCGGCCGTCTTCGGCGAGGGTTCCTCCGACCTCTTCCAGCAGGATCTCGACCTTGTCCGCGGGGCGCTTGAAGCGTCGGATGCGGTGCTCGACGGGGATCGGACGCCAGTCGGTGACGAAGGTCCGCGCCCGCAGCCAGTCGGCGATCTCCTGGTGGTTGGACAGGGTGCCGGAGAGACCGATGATGCGCAGGAAGGGGTTGATGCGTTGGAGGCGACCGATCAGCGCTTCCAGGGGGGCGCCTCGGTTGGGGTCGCCGAGGACGTGGATCTCGTCGATGACCACTACGTCCAGATCGGCGATCCAGCGCAGGTGGCGCTTCCAGTTGTTGAGGTAACTGGCGAGCTTCTCGGCGGTAAACAGCAGCACCGTCTCGTCCTTGGGTGCGGCGCGGGCGGCCTTCTTGGTGGCCCGCCCCGTGAACAGCCCCAGTTGCCAGTGCGGGAAACGGTCCGTCCAGTCCGCCAGGCGTTCTTCGACGATGGCGCGCAGCGGGGCCAGGTAGGCGGCGCGATAGTCTGACTGTACCACCCGGTCCACTGCCCACTCGGCCATGCGGGTCTTGCCTGCACCGGTGGGTGCGCAGATGAGCCAGTTGTCTTCCGACTGCAGGTAGCCGTGCTTCAGCAGTTCGGCCTGGGGCGGAAACAGTTTGGGCTGCATCGGCACGTTCATGCGCCTAGTATTCCACATTGATGTGGAAATTTCCCCCCTTTTTCACGCATAATCCGGCCATGGTGAGCAAAGGCGGAACGGGCTTGGCGAGTGTCGGCGTGCAGGTTGCCAGTTGGCGTCGCGCCCGTGGCTTGACCCAGACCGATCTCGAGGCACGCGCTGGGCTCGCCCACAATGCGTTGAGCCGCATCGAGAACGATCGGGTGTCGCCGCGGCTCGGGAGTTTGGAGCGGATCGCCAGGGCACTGGATCTCACGGTGGAGGAGTTGCAGTTTCGGCGTCCGCCGCAGGCCGCAGCAGAGTCTCTGGCCCCGGACACGGCCAAGCTCATCGCTCGCCTCGATGCGCTGAGTGAGGACCGGCGCAAGGCGGTTCTCGCGGCGTTCAACGCCTTGTTGGATCAGATGAGGGACGATTGATGGAGAAGGTCTTGTACGAGGATGTGGTGGGCGTCAGCGAGCGCCCTCCTGGACCACGCATCAGCGACTTGCCCGTGTCGGACAGCTTGGCCAAGGCGCTCGTTGCCGGCTACGGCGGCGATATCATGCTGAGCCCGCCGCAAGCTGAGGCGGTTCACCAAGGCGTGGTCGATGCCGATGCGCATTTTCTGGTATCTGCGCCGACCAACAGCGGCAAGACACTGATCGCGTTGCTTCGGATGATGGAGCAGGCCGTTCGCGACGGCCGGCGCAGCGTGCTGGTGGTGCCACTGAAGGCCTTGGCGGAGGAGAAATCTGCTGAGTTGGAGGCGCTGGCCGCGCGTATTCTGGAGGCGGGTGGTCCGAAGGTGCGGGTCCGCGTCTCGACCGGCGACTATCGGCTATCCGGTGACTTCCTCGGCTCGCCGCCGCCGGACTCTGGGGAAATCCTGATCTGCACGCCGGAGCGCTTGGAGGTGCTGCTGCGCAATCCGGACAACCTGAGCTGGGCACGCTCGACCGGCACCTTTGTGTTGGATGAGTTTCACCTGCTCGGGGAGACCGGACGGGGTGCGGCCATGGAGGCGCTTGTGACCAGGTTGCTGCTGGCGGTCCGGGACAGTTCCATCGTTGCGTTGTCCGCCACCATTGGTGGTGTGGAGCAAGTTTCTGGCTGGCTTGGCCACTGCGGCAAGTCCGTGCGTGTCATCGATAGTGCGTATCGGTTCCCGACATTGCGTCGTCGCCTGATGCGGTGCGAGGACAAGAATGCCCTTGTCATCGAGCGCGCGGCGCAGTGCTTGGCACGCCCGGGCGCCAGTCTCCTAATCTTCGTCTATCGCAAGTCCGATGCGGAGGCGTTGGCGGAGTCGGTGCGCGAGGCATTGTCCGACACAGATGTCGTGGGGCACTTTCACGCGGGCTTGCCGCTGGCTGCACGTCAGGAGATCTCGGGGCGCTTCCGGAGCGGCCAGTTGCGCGTGCTGGTTGCCACCACCTCACTGAAGATGGGCATCAACACGCCCGCCACCGAAGTCATCGTGCGCGACACCCTGTTCCACGGGGCTGGACGCTTACCGACGGCAGACCTTCTGCAGATGCTGGGACGAGCGGGACGAGGAACCGTTGGCGGTGAGGGGATGGTGCTGTTCGGGCCAGGCGAAGAGGCGGATCGGTACTCGGCCGATTTCGACTCTGGCCACGTAGCCGCTTTGTCTCCTCAGTTGATGCCTGCGTCCGCCGGGCGTCGTCCCCGTCGGAAGGACCCAGGACCGTCAGACCAAGATCCTTTATCGCCCGCTGTTCTGTCCGAGATCGTTGCCACTGGCTCTGCGAACATTGATCAGGTCGGGACATTCCTGTCGCACTCGTTCTCTGGCTGGACGCAGAGCCTCGCCGCTCCCGATCTTTCCAGGACACTCGCCCATCTTGAGCGCGGTAAGCTCGTGTACCGGGTCGACAATGCCGAGGCGACCTTCGCGCCGACGAAGTTGGGCCGGACCACCGTGCTGACTGGCCTGTCGCCTGAGTCAGGGGCCATGCTGGGTGGGTTCCTTCGCGCCCTCATTCGGCTGAGCGAAAAGAAGGAGGAGGCGGGCGACCACGCACCGAACTTGTTGCGCCGCATCCGCGATCTCGACCTCTTATTCTTGGCGGTGGCGTCCTTCGAGGCGCGGGAACAGCTTGTTCGAAAGTCTGCGAAAAAGGCGCTCGACAGGGTCTCGACCTACATCGAGGGGCTCGATTCGGAAGAAAAGCCACTGGTCAATCTCTGGCGTTCAGCGGATTCGGCTGACTATCCAACACGCCGCTTACTGTCATCGCTGCGCTTTCCGGCTTGCTCGACGCCCGCGGAAGCAGAGGCTGATTTCAATCGCCTGATGGCGACGGCCATCCTGCTGCACCGTCATGCGCGCGGGGAGACGCTCGACGATCTCGCGAAGGAATATGGGATGCACACGGGAAGCATAGAAAGTGGTTTTAAGTACACGGCAACTTGGGTGCTGGGATGTCTTGCGCAGATCTGCACCGGCGACCGGTGCTACAAGCTCGATTTCCTGGCGCTGCGCATTTACGAATTGCTCGAAGATCTGACGATGGGATCGACCTTAGGAAAATTGCTGACGCTGAAAGGTGTTGGGCGTGCAACGGTTGAGAAACTCCTGAACGCAGGGTATTCAGACTTTGAGAGACTTCACTCACTGCAACTCTCGACACTCAGCGATCTAGGGGTTGCAGACGACCCTGCCGGTGCCATCTTACGGCTTCTTCGACGAAGTCAAAGATAAACCTTTTCCCATCTTTGTGCTCAGCGTATGGCATCTTCTATTCTGCCAAATCGAGCGATGGCCCTTCTATCGATGGGCGGCGTCAAACAAGAAATCAACGCATTACTAAGCCGCTCGAAAGTAAAGCCATGTTGTGATAAAATGGCAGCATGAAATGCAAGCGCGATTCCGACGGGTGTAAGCTCGACCATCAGTCCTTGCAGACCATGCGCATGCAGGCGGTGGCTGCCGTCAGGCGCGGCCAGCCGGTGGCAGACGTGGCCGCGGCGTTCGGCATGAA
>PR_CR_10_Liq_1_inCRDRAFT_1000850_pt1 | contig 18286 bp, 21 predicted proteins | sample PRCRCaboRojoPR_3_FD_10241 | JGI IMG/M metagenome (IMG submission 10241)
AAACAAAGCCGATCACCATGCTTACACCAACCTATTTCAGTGGGCAGGCGGACAAGCGGCAGCGAAAATGGCCCGTTGGCTCAAAAAAGAAGAGTTGATGGCGCAGGCCCAAAGGATTACCCGCCAGGCCCAGGCATGGATTGAGAAATGTTATTTACCTGAGCGCAATGCTTACGGGCAGGGGACCCATTTTAAACACATGGACGCCAGCACGCTGCAGATGATTATTATGCAATATTTGCCGCATGATTCTCAAAAAGCCAAAGACCATCTTAAAGCCTTGGAAGAAGATTTAAAAGCTGGCAAGGGTTTGTTTTACCGCTACCGGGTGGCTGATGATTTCGGGCAACCGGAAACCACCTTTTTAATCTGTGGATTTTGGTATGCCGAGGCCCTGGCCTGCGTTGGCCGGGTAGAGGATGCCATGGCCGCTTTTGAGGAATTATTGAGCTTTAGCAATCACTTGGGTTTGTTGAGTGAAGACGTAAATGAAAAAGACGGTTCCATGTGGGGCAATTTTCCGCAGGCCTACAGCCACGTGGGGTTGGTAAATGCGGCCACTCGCATTAACAACAAGTTGGAGAAGCCCATGTACGGCTAATGATCTTTTCAATCATTTGAACGGCCAAAAGCCTTCATTTTGGTTTAGGTGTCTTTTCGCGTGTAATGCTTTTTGCGCAGCCAAAAAGAAACACGCACCAAGGCAATTAAAGCCGGTACTTCAACCAGCGGACCAATAACCCCTGCAAAGGCTTGCCCAGAGTTTAGCCCGAAAACGGCTATGGCTACGGCTATGGCCAGCTCAAAGTTGTTGCCCGCAGCCGTGAACGCTACCGAAGCAGTTTGGTCATAAGGGGCGCCCATGGCTTTGGAGAAAAAGAAACCCAGCACAAACATCACCAGGAAGTATACCAACAAAGGCAAGGCTATAGTCAGCACATCCATGGGTAATTCTACAATCAGTTCACCTTTGAGCGAAAACATAAGCATAATGGTAAAAAGCAAAGCTACCAGGGTAAGTGGGGCAATGCGGGGTAAGAATTTTTGCTGATACCAGTCCCGGCTTTTGAGCGGCACCAAGATAATGCGGCTTAGTAGCCCCAGCAAAAAGGGAACGCCCAGGTAAATGGCCACGCTTTGGGCAATAGTACCCATGGAAATTTCTACAATAGCGCCTTCAAAACCCAAGTAGGGGGGTAACACGGTGATGAAAACCCAGGCGTAAAAAGGATAGGCAAAAACCTGAAAGAGGCTGTTAAGCGCCACCAGGCCCGCTCCATACTCGCTGCTTCCTTCTGCTAAGTCATTCCAAACTAGCACCATGGCAATACATCGCGCCAAGCCAATAAGAATGAGTCCTACTAGATATTCGGGGTGGTTTTCTAAAAAAAGAATGGCTAACACAAACATCAGCACCGGGCCAATTACCCAATTGAGCAGCAAGGAAATGGAGAGAATTTTAAGGTTTTTAAAAACCTTGGGTAGTAAGCGGTAATTGACTTTGGCCAGCGGAGGATACATCATTACAATCAGGCCAATGGCTATGGGCCAGTTGGTGGTACCACTGCTTAAACTCTCAACCCTTTCGGGTATCTGGGGAAAGAAATAACCCACACCTACCCCAATGAGCATGGCAAGGAAAATCCAAAGAGTGAGGTAGCGGTCTAAAAAGCCTAATTTTTTTAGGGCCATTTTATAAACTTAATTGGTTGAACACGTAAAACCACTCACTGGCAATTTGCCGATTGCACTCCTCGTACTTTTTTGCGGCCTGGGGGCTTTCATCAAAGGCCTTTGGATCCTCAAAAGGTATGGATATGCGTTTTTCCGCTCCGGCCACAAATGGGCAGTCAGCATCGGCCTGGGCACAGGTGAGTACGGCCGCAAAATGCGATTGTGGATTGAACGGATTTCCAAACTGCTTGGAGAAGCCAATGACCGCTGCCTCGTTAGCTGAAAATTTTAAGCTGTAAACTGGGTTGATGCCTTTAGAAAGCTGACTCACTGTAAAACCTGAGGCCGCTAGGGTTTCTGCTATACGCGGGAAAAGGGCGGTGGCCTCTGTACCACCTGAGTAACAAGATACCTGGGGTAAGGCAAAATAATGCGCCAGAGCCTGCGCCCAAACCTGGGCCAAGTGACTTCTGCGAGAGTTATGGGTGCAAATGAAATTCAACCGAATTTCTTCCTGACGGGCTAGCTTTCCTTGCAGGTAGTCTATGAAAGGTTGCAGAATTTTTCTGCGTTCCAGGTCAGTGCTTTCCCGCGCCAATTCATTCACTGTTTGGGCAAGCTTTGGAAAGAGGGTAGGTGACATTATTTCCATTTTAGCAACAGTTACCGCCTGGTGTGCAGCCAGGGCTTTTTTGCAAATCAGCCAGCGCTACTTTGGGTTTGGCAGCAGGAATACCACACTGGTCCTTGGCCAAACAGTCGGTTTGCTGCGCGGTAAGTTCAAAATCCTTCCCGTTAAATTGCAGCCCAAACTTTTGAATAGTAGCACCTTGGTATTCTGCTTCAATTTCAGCATCCGGCAAAGCCAGAGATTTTTCGGCCATTTCAATTATGGTCCCTAGTTTTTCCGGCTGCAGCCGATGGTCATAGTCTTCAGCCACCCAGAGTTGAAAATTTACGATCGTTTCCTGGCGCTCGGTGCCGCCACAGTCTATGAAATGCTTGTTCACTTTGCCAATTTCTGTGACGTGAAAGTGGGAGGGCACCCGAGTGCCATCGGGTAACCGAAAGTTAAGGTCTGATACTTGAGTTAAAATGGATTTTACTTGACGAAGCTTCATTTAGATGGATTTAAAGTTCTTAAAAGATTTTAGCAGCAGGCTGGATTATCAGGGGCTGCCTGTTCCAGAAAGCGCGACAAAATGGCTTTAAACTCCAGCCATTTTTTTTGGTCTATGCAGTAGCACACGCGGGTGCCTTCAATTTGCCCTTTGATTAAGCCGGCCAGTTTCAGTTCTTTTAAGTGTTGTGAGATGGTGGGCTGGGCCAAGCCAATTTCGGTGACTAAATCACCACATACGCATGACTGCAGCTTAAAAAGATGCTGCAAAATTTTAATCCGGGCTGGGTGGCCCAGCGCCTTGGCCATTTGGGCCAGTTGGTTTTCCTGTTGGGTGAAAATTTCAGACTTGGTAAGCCCCATGCTTTTATTGTTTAATTGCAATATTACGATAAATAACCTTTTCGCGAAAAATAAACCCGGTCTTAAGGAACGGGAGTTTACCGGGCGTTTTCGATAAGCCTTTTGAGATTAAGCCCCTCTTCTTTCATGTGTTGTTGTACGGCTGCAAATTCTTGGCGGTGGCCCCATTTTCCTAAGGGGCCTATACCCCGTAGAAATACCTGGGCGGTAAAAAGACAATTGTTTTCTGCGACTGTAGGTGTGAAAGTAAAGGTCATTTTAGGAATAAACCAACGGTAGAACCAATTCACCATGGTAAATTCAATGTAGCGGTGGGGCTTAATTTTGGTAAAGCGGGTTTCTTTTTTCAGTAATTGTCCGCCATTTTCTTCTTCAAAATAAAACACGTTACCCACAGCCAAGCCTTTTCTGTGCCGCCATTCAAAAGCCTTATGCTCTTGATGTCAATTGAGGTAGTTGGTCTCCATGTTTTCACAAAAGGCATACACCGTGGGGCAACTGGCTTTAATTAAAATGGCGTCTCAAATTTCATCAGTATTTTATTGTAGAAAGAAAAAGAAGGCCAGCCCTAGTAAAGCTTCAGCGCGGGCATCGCTGCCTTTAACTTGCAATAACATTTGCCCTTGTGGGTTCACTATTTGGCCGTGCTTTAGCGTACCTAGCTTTTGGCATTGATAATTGAAGAGCTCGCCTTGCTGCACATAGCACAGTTTCTGTTCTTGCATATTGTAGAGGGCATTTTCCTTGGTGTATCCCAGGCGCTGGCCCGCGCTGTTTAGCACTTGCTCATCTTGCAATACCAACAGGGTTTGTTTTTGCTTATTTAAAAGTTCCGATTGATTGGTTTGTTTCATCGCAACTTTAGCTGGTTCGTTTAAGAAAGCTGTTTTTTACCCTTTAAAAATAAAGAATTTAGTTTTCCCATTGGTCAGCAAGCGCTGAGGTGGTTTTAGGTAATCTTGTGCTGCTTTTCATGACATGAGCGGCAAATGGAGACCAGCCAATTAATGGGTTCTTTGCCAATTTTTCTTTTGGCGTAGCGCTTGTGATGTACCTGGGTGGCTTTAGCACCGCAGTACACACATTTCCAGTTATCGCGTTTAAGCACAACATAGCGCTTACGCTGCCAGGCATCTGATTTCAAATAGACTTCGCGGTACCATTTCCTTCTTCGTTTGCGCTTCACATGGAACAACCAACGTCTCGTTAGCCCCAAAACTAAGCTGACCAGCAAAATGAGAATCAAGGACTTCAGTTCCCTTCACAAATCTTGCAGGCTCTTAAGCAGATTGCGCACCGCCTGGTAATCCTCTACCGAGTAGCGGGCGCGGCTGGCGCCTTTTCCAACCTTTAGGGTGTAGGCTGTTTCAGGCAGGCTGGCAAAAGTGTCTTCATCAGTGCGGTCATCACCTAAGGCCAGGGTAAAATCAGGTTCTAGTTTCTGGTGTAATTTCTGGGCAATGGTGCCTTTGTTTACGGCATTGGGTTTTACTTCTACCACGTGGTTGCCGTGCAGTACCTGTAGCCTTTGTTGCTCCATAAAGTGCTTGAGGTGGCTGTTAAGCTCGGCACTACGCAACTCTCCTAAACCTTTTTCCACTTTGCGGTAGTGCCATACCAGCGCATGACGCTTCTCTTCTAAAAAGGACCCCGGGGTACGGTCTACGTAAAAATTAATGATTTTTCGAGCCTCTTCTTTCCACTCAGGCTGCACCAGCTCCGGGTTTAGTTGCCAGTCGGCATCTTTTTCTTTGGTCCAAATACCGTGTTCGGCCACCAGTTTTACTGGTAAGTGCGCCAGCCATTCGCCAAGGGTATCTGCCTTGCGGCCACTAATGATTACCAAGTGATTTTTAGGGTCATTACCCAGCTCCTGCAAAAGGCTATTTAATTCCTCATCGGGCTTGCAGGCTAAAGGGTCAATGTGAAAAGGCACCAGCGTACCGTCATAATCTAGCAATAATAGCCTAGTGGCACTTTTCTGGTATTCTTTTAAAAGTTGTGCTTGCCGCGATGGTGCAAGCTGCAGTGTATCAAGGCGGTGTTGTTTGCTTTTCACCCATTGCAGGTTGCCAATAAAGAGTTCTACCCAATTAAAAATGGTGTACTTCTGCAAACTTTGCTGCATCACTTCAATATGCTGGCGCTGCTCTTCTTTAGGCATGGTGAGGGCCTTTTTAAGGGTATCGGCCATAGCCTGTAAATCATTAGGGTTAACCAACAAAGCGTCTGATAGCTCTTTGGCTGAACCTGCCATTTCACTTAAAACCAACACCCCGGTTTTATGCGGCCGCGAGGCAATGTATTCCTTGCAAACCAGATTCATACCATCCCGCAAAGGGGTAATCATAGCTACGTCACTCAAGCGGTAAAAAGCCGACAGGGCCGGTAGGGGGTAGCTGCGGTAGAAATAGTGAATGGGGGTCCAGCTAATGCGTCCGTATTTAGAGTTTATTTGGCCTACCAATTGGTCTACTTCCTCTTTTAGTTCTTGATAACTGGGCACGGCATCGCGCGAGGGAACCACTATCAGCAGTAGTGATACTTTTTCTTGGTACTGCGGGTTTTGTTCTAAAAACAGGTCAAAAGCTTGCAAGCGCTTGGGAATACCTTTGGAGTAATCGAGGCGATCTACCGATAGAACCACCTGTGTGGCGCCAAAGCTTTTACGGTACCGCTCCATCCGTTCTTCGGTTGGAGAACTTACTGCGTTTTGCGCAAACTTTTCATAGTCAATACCCATGGGCAGTGAGTCCGCCACTACTAAACGGTCTTCCAACTGAATCTCATTGCGGTTGTAATCATAGCCCGCTAAACGGTGTACCGAACTAAGAAAGTGGCGCATATCATCATAGGTATGAAAACCCACATAATCAGCGCCTAGCATGCCATCTAGCAGCGCCCTGCGCCAGGGGAGCATTCTAAAAACCTCGTAAGAAGGGAAGGGGATGTGCTGAAAAAAACCAATGGTGATATCAGGTTGCGCCTGGCGTAGCATGCGGGGAACCAGCAAAAGTTGATAATCATGCACCCACACAATGTCGCCTGGCTCTAGGCTTTCTAAAATACGGTTGGCAAATTTTCGGTTAGCGGCTTCATAGGCCCGCCACATTTCCTCGCTGTAGCGGATGTACTGCACAAAATAATGAAAGGCGGGCCAAAGGGTTTGGTTACTAAAACCCAGGTAGTACTCATCCACTTCCTGCGGAGTGAGAAATACGGGTTTCATGCTTTCCCGGGCTAAGCCAGCCGTAATTTCCCCTTTTACCGAATCTTCCTCAAAGGCTGCTCCGGGCCAGCCAATCCAAATGTTGTTGCCCTCTTTGTAAATGCTGCCCAGGCCGGTGGCCAAACCGCCTTCACTGGCCTTAAAACGGTAGCCTTCCTGATTTCGCTCAATTCTAACCGGTAGGCGGTTAGAAACAATGATGGTTTTTCCCATTTCCTTTTTTATCTATCTCAATAATAAGAAATTAAGGAGGGAAAGCCTTGCCCAGAGCCGTTAAAATTAGATTAAGCTCTAAGTCAAATTGCGACTAGCTAAACTTGGTTTTATAATCGGCTATAGCCTGATTAATTACTTCATGGGCGGTAACATGGTCTTGGAAATCTTCTACTACCACTTCTTTGTTTTCTAATTTTTTATAGTCTTCAAAAAAGCTACGCAGCTCCCGTAGAGAGTGTTCCGGCAGCTCATTAATGTGGTTAAAATGATTCACGCTCATGTCATTGGCGGCCACGGCAATAATTTTGTCGTCCATCTCACCCCCGTCCATCATGCGCATAACACCTAACACCTTGGCTTCCACCAGGCACATGGGTACAATTTCAATTTGGGAAAGCACCAGAATATCCAGGGGGTCGCCATCATCGCAATAAGTTTGCGGAATAAAACCGTAATTGGCGGGGTAGTTTATGGAAGAGTAGAGCACACGGTCTAGAATAAGCATGCCCGATTCTTTGTCGAGCTCATATTTAGCACGGCAGTTTTTAGGAATTTCAATAATGCCACGTACCGTTTCCGGGGCATTTTCACCTATGGATACACTGTGCCAGGGATTAGTCATTTTGGGTGTTTTATTTAGACCTGCAAACTTAGCCTCTCACTGCTTAAAAACGGGAAAGCTTGCTGGTTTTTTTAGGGCAAACCACCAATGTTTAAATTTGTGGTAATTCTGCCAGCCGCTAGGCTTGTACTTGTATTTTAACTAAACTGACAAATTTCCTAAACCTTTAACCCCAGTTTGTAAGTTTATTTTAGCAATTCCTATTTTCTATGTCGTATTCTAAAAAGAGATCCCGAGAGTCCAGAGCCGCCATAGAGCGCTTGTATATTACCATGCGTCAATTAATTATACGCGGTAGTTATAAACCCTCGGGTATTAGTGGCCAGGCGCTAAAGCAGGCCTTGTACAGCTTAAACCCAGAGATTTACGGAGCCATAAATGATGCTGAAAAAGTGGAATTAAACGGTTTGTTGTATGTGGCTGAACGCTTGCCCAAAGGCATAGAAGAATGTGCCATTTTAAAGCTTACCGCCAGAGAAGGATACGAGCAGGCAGGGCACGCTGCGGTAATGCCTTCTAAACGCAGGCGTAATTGCTACCGCATTGATGAAACCCGCATGTACGTTGAAATGAGCCGTGGCCGGTCTGATATCTACGACATTCTTACCCACCTCACTTTCTTATTTATAGAAGCCGATAAAATTAAAAGACACGCCATGGACGCCAAGGGGCGGGTGACCAACAACTGGCGCTGCCTGGAAAAAACGGTTGAGGCTGAATCGGCTGGAGAGGCCATAGACCCCAAAAAAGCTTTGGTATACCTCAGTAATGTTTTGGGTCGTACCATGGGCGAGACCCGCAGGGCCGTAGAACAATTTGAAAAAAGCAAAGGCACCAACAGCCTTTACCATTTTGTGTACTGGCTGGGCCAGATTTCCGTGAAAGAAAGTAGTGAAGGTCCCACGCGTGAAATTTTCTTCTCGGCCAAATTACGAGACGTAATTGGTCACCACGTTTATGGAGAGGCCTGGGCCAATAATATTAAAAGCTTCTTGCACCAAAAAGGCTGGCTTGAGCGCCCACTGCACATCATTAGTGCCAATTTGCACAGCTTTAAAAATACCCTTTACGGTTTAGGGTCCTTGCCCGATGAGGCCTTTAGCAGTTTGGCAGACCTGGCGAAACAAACGGCTAAAAACCCTCAGTTGGAGCAAACAATTACGGAGTTTGCTTTGAAGAATGGTTTAACCACTATTCAAGACGTGAATGGCACCAATTTAGACGTGCAAATTATAGATACAGAGGCATTGGAAGATCTCCCTTTGCCAAAGGGCCTGGTTTTAAAAACCCAGGAAAAGCCACTGTTGTTAGTGATGGATTATGCTTTTGGTGAGCAGGCCTTTGAGTGCATGGACGAGCTTCTTAAGCCTTTTGAACCTTCGGATGAAGAGTCCATTTCCATGCCCGTGCAGTCTGTTTCCGTAATGGGTAAAGCAGGTATTCTAGCTGGGAAAAAAGGCGATATAATGATCCCCACCGCTCATGTTTTTGAAGGTACGGCCGATAACTATCCTTTTTACAATGAGTTGAGACCAGCCCAGTTTAAAGATTTGGGATTGGGCATTTTTGAGGGTCCAATGATTACCGTGTTAGGCACTTCGCTCCAAAACCGCGATGTGCTCAATCATTTTTTAAGCAGTACCTGGCGGGCTGTGGGTATTGAAATGGAAGGCGCCCATTATCAAAAGGCTATTCAAAGTGCATCTCGCATCCGCAAAAGCGTGCCCGAAAATGTTTCATTACGCCATGCCTATTATGCTTCTGACAATCCTTTAGAGACCGGCAGCACGCTTTCATCGGGTAGTTTAGGAGCCGAGGGCATTGTACCTACCTACGCCATTACTCAGGAAATTTTGAAACAAATTTTTACAGACGCTTAGAATTTAAAATCGTAGCCGCGTAAATTAAGCTTGTTGTACCGTTTTTCATTGAAAGAGTACAGGTGCGAGGGTTTATTGCTGCCGTCCATTTTTTCAGCTTTATGCTCATCTATGAGCAGCTTGCTGCGCATAAGTTTTTTATGAAAATTACGCTTATCCAGTTTTTTGCCTAGCGTTTGCTCATAAAGCAAGTGAATTTGATTGAAAGAAAATTCCTTCGGCAAAAGCCTAAAACCTATAGGGCGGTGCTTTACTCTGCGTTTAAGGCGCTCTTGGGCAAAATCAAAAATCTGGTTGTGGTCATACACCAAATCAGGCATCTCTTTTGGGCGAATCCATTGGTAACCGGCTGCTGGCTTACGCTCCATAAGCTCATGCTTTATTAAGCTGTAATGGGCAATATTTACCACCCGGCCTTCTGGTTTTCGGTAGAGCTTAGAAAAGGCGTTGAGCTGCTCCAGGTAGTAATCACTCAAACCCAAGCTTTCCGTTAAAACTGCTGCAGCTGCGTCCTCTACAGATTGGTCGGGTTTAACCATGGTGGTGGGTAGCATAGGGGCACCTTTGTAAGGTTCCTGAGGCTTTTGCCCAATCAGCGTCAAGAGGTTTTCACCGTCAAAACCATATACCACCAAGCTGGTACTCAGGGCTACTTGAAAATAAGAAGAATCGTGTGTACTCATAAGTGTAAATATTACACTAAGTTAATTAATTAAAGAAAAGGGCTGGTTTCAATTACTTTATAAAACCTATACCGCTACGTTAAATTCCCGCAAGGCTTGATTGAGCGATGTTTTTTTATTCGTACTCTCTTTGCGCTCCCCAATAATAAGCGCGCAGGGTACATTGTATTCACCCGCCTTAAATTTTTTAGGATAGCTGCCGGGTATCACTACGCTGCGAGGGGGTATATGCCCTTTAATTTCTTGGGGCTCATCACCGGTAACATCAATTATTTTGGTGGAGGCGGTGAGCACTACATTCGCTCCCAGCACCGCTTCTTTTCCTACCCTAATGCCTTCTACCACTATGCAGCGTGAGCCAATAAAACAGTTGTCTTCAATTATTACCGGGCTGGCTTGGACGGGTTCTAAAACACCCCCAATTCCCACACCTCCGCTAAGGTGCACGTTTTTACCTATTTGCGCGCAACTGCCCACGGTAGCCCAGGTATCAACCATGCTGCCTTCGTCTACATAGGCACCAATATTTACATAGCTGGGCATTAGCACCACTCCGGCACTTATGTAAGCCCCGTAACGAGCTACAGCGTGCGGTACCACGCGTATACCGAGTTCTTGGTAATTGTTTTTTAAAGGAATTTTATCGTGAAATTCCAGTGGACCTGCTTCCAAAGCTTCCATTTTGCGGGTAGGGAAATAAAGAATCACCGCTTTTTTAACCCACTCATTTACCTGCCAGCCTTGGCTGGTGGGCTCTGCACAGCGCAGTTTTCCTTTGTCTATTTGTTCCAGCGTGTTTTCAATGGCTTGCAAATATTCGGGTTGCTTGAGCAATTCGCGGTTTTCCCAGGCCTCTTCAATCTTTTTAGCAATGGTTTCCATAAAGCTTTTTTTCTCTCCTTATTTTAGCCGCAAAATAAAGGCTTTGGCGCAACTTATTGCCCTAGATATAGGTGAAAAACGTACGGGTATTGCAGAAACTGATGAACTGCAAATTATTGCCTCCCCTAAAGAAACGGTGCTTACCAAGCAGCTTTTAACCTACTTGCAAAACTGGCTTTCGCCCGAAAGGGTAGAAGCCTTTATTCTAGGGTACCCGCTAAACTTGCAAGGCCAAGCTACTGATAATACTCAGCGCGTATTGGATTGGAAAGCACGTCTAGAAAAGCACTTTAAACCAGTGCCAGTAGTTTTGCACGATGAGCGCTTTACCAGTAAAATGGCCGCTCTATCGCTGGTGAAAAGTGGGGTGAAGAAAAAGAAGCGGCAGCAAAAAGGCGCTTTAGACGCGGCGAGTGCAGCTCTGATTTTAGAAGACTATCTTAAAGCAAAAGGTCTTTAACGCACTTTTTTATTAGACCATGGTTACTGTACCTTTGCCAAAAGAATTTTTTGAATGATTTACCCTATTGTTGCCTACGGAGATCCCGTTTTACGTGAAAAATGTAAGCCGGTTGAAAACAGCGAGGAACTGCAAGCGATAATTGAAAATATGTGGGAAACCATGCAGGCAGCGCATGGAGTTGGCTTGGCGGCCCCTCAGATAGGCAAGGCTATTAGGGTTTTTGTGGTAGACACCAGCGGTTTTGTAGAGGAAGGTGAGCAAGACCCAGAAGGGCTAGGTGATTTTAGGCAGGTGTTTATCAATGCGCAAATTGAAGATTCTTCTGAAGAAGAGTTTGCCTTTAATGAAGGTTGCTTAAGCATACCGGAGGTGCGCGGAGATGTGGATCGTCCAGAGGAAATTACCATCCGATACCGCGATGCCGAATGGAATGAGCATGTAGAAACCTTTAACGGTTTAAAGGGGCGCGTTATTCAGCATGAGTACGATCATATTGAGGGTAAGCTTTTCACAGATTACCTCAGTCCGCTGCGCAAAAACATGTTGAAAAAACGCTTAGGCAATATTTCAGCCGGAAAAATTAACGTAGGCTACCGCATGCGTTTTCCAAAAGCAAAGCGATGAGAAAGTTAGGACTTTTGTTGCTGGCCTTGGGTTTGAACTGGGCCTGCAGCTCAGGTGGTAATAATACTGATGCCAAAACCCAGAGCGAGCAGTTAACCCAAATTAATGGTTACGAGGAGCAAATGTTGGCACAGGAATCTTTAGATACGCTATTGGCCCGTAAAATGGCTATGGCCTATACCCGTTATGTAGAAGATTTTCCGCAAGATACTTTGGTGCCCATCATGCTTAAAAAGCAAGGCGATCTTTATGCTGCCTGGCCAGGGCACAGCCAAAAAGCACTAGCCGCTTATCAAACTTTAGTGGAAGAGCACCAAGACCACCCAGTAACCCCACCCGCTCTTTTTGCTGCCGCTTTTGTGTATGAAGCGCAAGGTGATTTTAAGCGTCAAGCGGGCGCCTACCGCATGTTTCTGCGCCAATACCCCAACCATCCGCTGGCAAGCGATGCTAAAAACCTTTTGGTGATGGCCACTGACCGCAAACAAAGCGACCTGGACCGGGTAAAACAGTGGAAGCAACAGGCAAAAAAAGATACTACCCAATAAATAAGTAAAAATGGATTTAGAAGGAATTTTAGCCATTGGCGGCAAGCCAGGGCTTTACAAATTAGTGGCGCAAAGCCGCACCGGTGTGATTGTGGAATCGCTTACCGAAAAAAAACGCTTTCCGGTGAGTCAGGCCGGTAATGTAAGTGCCCTTAAAGATATAGCCATTTACACCTACAGTGAAGAAGTGCCTTTATCAGATGTGTACCAAAATATTGCTGAAAAAGAGGACTGGGGCACTACTATAAACCCTAAAAAAGTAGGGGCAGAGGAGCTCAAGTCATACATGGAAGAAGTGCTGCCAGAATACGACCGCGAGCGAGTGTACAACTCTGACCTTAAAAAGCTTTTTAATTGGTACAACCTATTGCACGAGGTTGGCCTGATTAAGCCTGAAGAAGAAAAATCAGATGAAGAGGCTAAAGCCGATGAAGAAGAATAAATGAGTCATACACGTCAGGAAAAAATGGAGGCCTTTGGCCGTTTGCTGGATATTATGGACGACCTGCGGGAGAAATGTCCGTGGGATCGAAAGCAAACTATGGAAACCCTGAGGCCCTTAAGCATTGAAGAAACCTATGAATTGGGTGACGCCATTTTAGACCAGGATTTGGAAGAAGTAAAAAAAGAGGTGGGTGATCTCATGCTGCACTTGGTGTTTTATTCCAAAATTGGTGAAGAAAAGCAGGCTTTTGACGTTGCGGATGTCATTCACAGTCTTTGTGAAAAATTGATTTCGCGCCACCCCCATATTTATGGCAATGTAGAGGCTAACGATGAAGAAACCGTTAAAGCGAATTGGGAGAAACTGAAGCTTAAAGAAGGCAAAAAAAGTGTGTTGGAAGGCGTGCCACGTTCACTCCCCGCCATGGTAAAGGCAACCCGCATACAGGAAAAGGCCCGTGGCGCTGGTTTTGATTGGGAAGAAACCCAGCAAGTTTGGGAAAAGGTACAAGAAGAGCTCAATGAGCTTAAAGCTGAAGTGGTGGCCGGTGATGCCGCTAAAACAGAGGAAGAGCTAGGAGATTTCATGTTTAGCCTTATTAATTTGAGTCGGTTTTTAAAGGTAGACCCAGAATCAGCCTTAGAGCGCACCAACAAAAAATTTATAGACCGCTTTACTTACATGGAACAGAAAGTAGCTGAGCAAGGCCAGCAACTTTCAGATCTAAGCTTGACTCAAATGGATGCTTACTGGGAGGAGGCTAAAAAGCGGTAATCGTTAATTTTTGATTAAGCTTTAGCCTGAAATTTTAGTATTGCTTAATTTCTGCCTTACTTTTAACCCAAATGCATTTTTAAGGCAATCATGAAGCAATTATACTTAGTGCGCCATGCCAAAAGCTCCTGGAAAGATGAGGGCATTTCAGATATGGATAGGCCCCTTAAAGGGAGGGGTATACGTGACGCATACAGCACCGCTCGCTGGCTGGCCCAGCAAGGCTACCAGCCAGATTTAATTATTTCAAGCCCTGCTACCCGGGCTTTGCACTCCGCTTTAATCTTTGCCAAAGGCCTCCACTACGCCTATTCAGATATTCAAATTGAAGGGGAAGTGTATGAAGCCGGTACTGATGATATGTGGCACATTGTAAAAACCATTAACGATAAATTTACAAACGTCTTTTTGTTTGGCCACAATCCTACCATCACCAACTTTGTGAATCTCTGCATAGATCATAAAATTGACAACGTGCCCACCACCGGAGTAGCCTGCTTAAAGTTTGATACCGAATCTTGGAAGGAAATTGACACCAAAGCTGAATTGGTGTTTTTTGATTATCCGAAAAGACGAAAGAAATAGTGATTCCACAAGCCCAACAAAGAATTATTGCTCGTGATATTTCCTGGCTGGCCTTCAATGAACGTGTACTACAGGAAGCCTTAGATGAAAGTAATCCGCTGATTGAGCGCCTGCGCTTTCTAGGAATTTACTCCAGTAATATGGATGAGTTTTTTAGAGTGCGCTACGCCAGTATTAAACGCCTCACCCAAATTACCGATAAGTCGCAAGAGCGCATGGGTAATTTGGCGCCTGTTGAAGTTCTGGAACAGATTTCTGCCAAGGTAATTGATATGCAGGCCAGGGCGCAGGAAATTAATGATTTATTACTGGAAAAGCTGCCTGCAGAAAACATTGAGTTTGTAACCGAAAAGCAGCTGACTGATGGCCAGAAAAACTACGTGCGGAAATTTTTTATTGATAAGGTGAGTCCCTCGGTATTTACCCTAATGCTTAACGACCAAACCAAAATTCCTGAGTTACGCGATAAGTCTATTTACCTGGCCATACGCATGTATAAAAAGGCTAGCGATGAATCTAAATTTGCCTTAATAGAAGTGCCGGCTGATTTGGTAGGACGCTTTGTGGTTTTGCCGAAATACGGCAAGCAATACGTAATGTATTTAGAGGATGTGATTCGTTACAACTTGGAGTACATTCTTTTTGTGTTGGACTTTGATAAAATTGACGCGCACACCATTAAGATTACCCGTGATGCCGAGCTGGATTTGGATGATGATGTTTCCAAAAGTTTTTTGGAGAAGATGACCAAATCGGTGAAAAACCGTAGGGTAGGAGACCCCGTGCGCTTTGTGTACGATAAAGATATAAGCAGCGAAATGCTGCGCTTTATCATCCAAAGAATGGACTTAGATAGTTACGACAGCCTCATTCCTGGCGGACGTTACCACAACAAAAAAGATTACATAAAATTCCCCAATATTGGCGAAGATCATTTAGAATTTGATTCCTTAACGCCCTTAAACCATCCTGATTTAGACATGGATCGCAGCATTTTGGATGTGATTCGGCAAAGGGATGTAATGCTCTTTTTACCCTACCATAACTTCAGTTACATCATTCGCTTGTTGCGTGAGGCGGCNATTGATCCCAACGTTACAGCCATTCAGGCTACACTCTATCGCCTGGCCGATAAGTCTAGAGTGATTTCGGCTTTGGTGAATGCCGCCAAAAATGGTAAAGAAGTAACTGTAGTGATTGAACTACGGGCGCGCTTTGATGAGGAAGCAAATATCAAGTGGACTGAAAAGCTGCAAACCGAAGGAGTGCAAGTGATATTTGGTGTGCCCGGCTTAAAGGTGCACAGTAAGCTCATACTCATCAGCCGTAAGGACGAAAATGGCAAAATTAAAAACTACGCCAGTATTGGTACCGGTAATTTAAATGAATCTACCGCTAGGTTTTACACCGATTACCACCTGCTGAGCTCAGACAGCCGCATTACTAAAGACGTGGTAAAGGTTTTTAAGTTTTTAGAAAAAAACTACGCGGTGCAGAAATACAAACACCTCTTGGTTTCACCGCACTACACGCGTAAGGAGCTCATAAAGCTTATAGATAAAGAAATTGAGTTTGCCAAAAGGGGCAGTGAAGCGGGCATCAGCTTAAAGCTCAATAGCTTATCAGACGTTAAGCTGATTGAGAAACTGTATGAAGCCAACAGTTATGGCGTTAAAATCAGACTCATCATTCGAGGTATTTGTTCTTTAATTCCCGGTGTACCGGGCATGAGCGAAAACATTGAGGCCGTAAGTATTTTAGATCGATTTTTGGAGCATTCACGTTTGCTCATCTGTGAAAACGGGGGAGACGCCAAGTTTTTTATTGGTTCTGCTGATTGGATGCCGCGTAATTTAGACTACCGCGTAGAAGTAACTACTCCGGTTTACGATCCTAAAATTAAACGGCAGCTGCGTGAGCATTTTGATATTATTTGGAAGGATAATGTGAAATCGCGCTGGCATAATGAAGCGCTCAATAATGAGTACCGTGTAATCAAGGGCCCAAAAATTCGCTCGCAGTATGCGCTCTACGATTACACCAAAAAACAATTAAAATACGGTAAGTGAAAATTCACAAATTAGCGGGAATAGACATTGGCTCTAATTCCGTACGACTTCTGGTTTCCAATATAATTGAACACAGCGGGCAGGTTACCTTTAAAAAATCCAGCCTAACGCGCTTGCCTATCCGTTTGGGAACCGATGCTTTTGGGCAGGGCGAGATTTCCCCTGAGACTCAAAAAAGATTAGTGCAGGGCATGAAGGCATACCATCACATTATGCAGGTGCACGGTGTACAGCGTTACAGAGCCTGTGCTACTTCTGCTTTGCGCGAAGCCCAAAACGGACTGCATGTGGTTGAGGCCATTGATAAAGCTACTGGCATTAACATAGAGCTCATAAGCGGTAAAGAAGAGGCCCGTATGATTTTTAATACGGGCTTTTTGGAAAACATTAAAGACCAAGCGGAAACCTTTCTGTACATAGATGTAGGGGGAGGGAGTACGGAGTTAACATTATTTCATAAAAACCAAATTGCGGCCAGCCATTCCTTTAAAATCGGTACCATCAGGCTTTTAGCCGATAAAGTAAAAAGCAAGCATTGGCAGGAAATGGAAGATTGGGTAAAGAAGAAAACCCTTGGCATGAGTGATATTTTGATGGTAGGCTCCGGAGGTAACATCAATCGCACTTTTAAACTGGCGCAAAAGCGAAAGGGAGAGAGTATGAAGTATGGCGCATTAAAAACCATTTACACGGATCTTAAAAAGCTGGAGTACCAAGACCGTATGATCAACTACGATCTAAATCCTGACCGGGCGGATGTAATTACCCATGCCCTAAAAATTTACACTCGCGTTATGAAATGGAGCGCAGCGCCTAAAATGATTGTGCCTAAAAAAGGCCTTGCCGATGGGATTGTACGCTTTTTATACAGAGAGCACTTTGCTTGAACTTTTAAAATAGCTTTAAGTTATTAGATTATAAATTTAGTAAGAATAGCTTATATTAATTTTACCAAAAATTTAAAAAAATGGCAGTACATAAAGTAACCGATCAAGAGTTTAAAGATCAATTAAGCAACAATCCTAAAGTGGTAGTAAAGTACATGGCTGATTGGTGCGGTAATTGTAAACTTTTTGCTCCCAAGTACAAGCGCGTGAGTAACGAAGACGATCACAGTGATGTGGTTTTCTTGGAGGTAAACGCAGAGCAAAATCCTGAGGCCCGCAAAGCAGCCGGTGTTGACAATCTTCCCTTTTTAGCCGTTTTTCAAAATGGAGAGCTAGTAGAAGGTAGCGCGAGCAGTAAAGAAGAATATCTAAGAAGTTTACTCGCCAAATTAAATTAATGGTGGGGTTCCTAAACTAAAAAAGCAGGCTCAATAGGCCTGCTTTTTTTAGCGCTAAGGTTAACTTTAAATAGTTTTTAAAGCCTCATCGTATTTGGGTTCTTCGCCAATTTCGGGTACTTGCTCGCTGTAAAGCACTTTGCCATTAGAATCTGCTACAATTACCACTCTGGAGAGCAAACCTTTAAATCCTCCATTGGTGATTTCGGTTTGGTAAACATCGCCAATGTGTCCGTATCTGAAATCCGAAAGTGTCTCCACGCCCTCTAAACCTTCTGCTGCGCAAAAACGCTTTTGGGCAAAGGGTAAATCCTTACTGATATTAAGCACAACTGTGTTGTCTTTAGAAGCGGCTCTTTTGTTAAACTCCCGCACCGACTGCGCACACACGCCCGTATCAACACTGGGGAAGATGTTTAAAATTAAGTTCTTGCCGCGGTAATCGGCTAGGCCAACTTCCTGCATATCGCTGCGTACTAAAGTGAAATCTTTTAAACTATCACCTGCTTGAGGAATGGTGCCTTTGGTTGAGATGGCGTTTCCGCCTAATGTAATATCTGCCATAATTACTAAAATGTTTGAGTGCATAAAACTCTTATTGAAGCGGCAAGTTCAAATCAAATGCGCTTATTTTAGCGCGCATGTTAGAAGAGCAGTATGACGTTGTTATTGTAGGGGCGGGTCCGGCTGGGGCTACTTGCGCCATGGCTTTAGAGCATACCGGTTTGCGAGTGGCTGTGGTAGATAAGGATGATTTTCCTCGTGATAAAATTTGTGGCGATTTTATTGCCGGTAAAGGAGTGCGAGAGCTGGTAGCAGTGAAA
>PR_CR_10_Liq_1_inCRDRAFT_1000851_pt1 | contig 18266 bp, 10 predicted proteins | sample PRCRCaboRojoPR_3_FD_10241 | JGI IMG/M metagenome (IMG submission 10241)
TGTCCGCCAGATCGCGCCCGCTGGCCACACCCGCGGCCACGGCCTGGCCGACGATGGTATGGGCATCCCGAAAGGCCACACCCTTGCGCACCAGGTAATCGGCCAGATCGGTGGCGGTGGCGAAGCCCTCGCGGGCGGCGGCTCTTGTGCGGTCGCGGTTGACCGTCATGGCCGGCACCATGTCGGCAAACGCCCTCAGGCTGTCGCGCAGGGCATCGGCGGCGTCGAACAGCGGTTCCTTGTCTTCCTGGTTGTCCCGGTTGTAGGCCAGGGCCTGGCCCTTCATGAGGGTGAGCAGGGTATGCAGCGCCCCGTGGACCCGCGCGCTTTTGCCGCGCACCAGCTCGGCCACGTCGGGGTTTTTCTTCTGCGGCATGATCGAGCTGCCGGTACAAAACCGGTCGGGGAGTTCGATGAAGCCGGTCAGCGGAGAGGCCCAGAGCACCAGTTCTTCGGCCATTCGCGAGAGGTGGGTCATCACCAGCGCCGCTGTCGAGGCGAACTCGATGGCAAAGTCCCGGTCCGAGACGGCGTCCAGCGAGTTGCGGGTCGGGGCGTCGAACGCCAGCGCTTCGCAGGTCATCCCCCGGTCGATGTCGAAGGTGGTCCCGGCAAGGGCCGCCGAGCCCAGCGGCATCTGGTTGAGCCGGACACGGGCATCGGCCAGACGTGCCTCGTCGCGGGTCAGCATTTCGTACCAGGCCATCATATGGTGGCCAAAACTCACCGGCTGGGCGACCTGCAGATGGGTAAACCCCGGGATGATGGTATCCACCTCGCGCTCGGCCAGATCCACCAGCCCCGCCTGGAAGCGTCGCAACAGCCCGATGCTCTCGTCGGTCGCCGCGCGCAACCAGAGCCGGATATCGGTGGCGATCTGGTCGTTGCGTGAGCGGCCGGTGTGCAGCCGCTTGCCCGCTTCGCCGATGCGCTCGGTCAGGCGGGCCTCGATGTTCATGTGGACATCTTCCAATGCCGGATCCCAGGGGAATTCGCCGGCCTCGATCTCGGCGGCAATGGCATCCAGGCCCTCGAGGATGGCGTCGGCGTCGTCCTGGCTGATCACCCCCTGGTGGGCCAGCATCCGTGCGTGAGCCTTCGAGCCGCGGATGTCTTCGCGATAGAGCCGTCGGTCGAAATGCTCCGAGGCGCTGAACTGTGCCACGAAGGCGTCGGTGGCCTCGCTGAAGCGGCCGCTCCAGAGGGTGTTTTTGTCTGCCTTGGCCATGCTGGATCCGTGCTCGATATCGGTAGCGTGAGTATACCAGCCCCCCGCCGTCGTTCGTCGGTTGTGAACCGGTTGGCGGATTTCCGACGCCGGCCGGCGCATCCTTTCGCCCGCGCCGAACGGACTCGGCCGCCGGCGCTTTTCCACGACATCAAGGAGGCAGACCGATGAAGATCGTTATTGCATGTGAGAACCGGTCACTGCGTCAGCGACTCGCCCGTCTTGCCGCCAAGGGGCGTGATTGCTCGATCAACGGGGTGCTCGAGTCGACCGCCGATGCGGTGGATCGCCATCGCGCGGATCACGCCGATGCCGTGGTCATCGGCATTCGTGACGAGCGGGATCTGCAGGCCGTTCTGGCGCTTGGCCAGTGCCAGCCCGGGCCTGCCATCGTGCTTGCAAGCGGTTTTGACGATCCNGTNCGNCCCACGCTCGAGACCATCGGCATGGAATACGTGCTCGATAACGTCTCNCCCCAGCGGCTGGTTACAGCGTTGCACCGGGCGCGGCCATTGACCACCGGTCAGGCCCATGCCATCCAGTCAATGCTCGAGCGCGGTGGCCGCCGACATCTGCTGGCGCGTCGGCCTGGCGGACTCAACCTTATCCCGGTCGATGGGGTTCGCTACCTCAAGGCCGAACACAAATACGTCACGGTCCAGCACGACGACGGCGAAGACCTGATCGAGGAATCGCTCTGCCAGCTCGAAGAAGAGTTCGAGCCACGTTTTCTGCGTGTCCACCGCAGCGCCCTGGTGGCGCGGGACGCCCTGCGGGGGCTGGAAAAGGACTGGGATGGTCGCACCCATGCGCTCATCGATGGCTGCGACGATCGCGTCCCGGTCAGTCGGCGCCGGCTGCCGCAGGTCCGCCGCTGGCTCAAGCAGGCCGGAAGCGCCTGATATTTTCTCTCCAACGCCGCAGGCGGTATGGTTGCGGCCATCATTACCCGGTCCGTGACCGCCATCGAAGAACACGCCCGACCATGCCGCCTGAACCACTGCGTATTGCCACCCGTCGAAGCCCGCTTGCTGTCTGGCAGGCCGAACATGTGGCCCGACGCTTGCAGGACCGGCACCCGGGCCTCGACATCCAGCTGGTGCGCATGTCCACCCGGGGAGACGAGATCACCGATCGGCCACTGATGGCCGTCGGGGGGAAGGCGTTGTTCGTCAAGGCGCTCGAGGAGGGCATGCTCGAAGGCCGGGCGGATATCGCCGTGCACTCCATGAAGGATGTGCCCGCCCTGGTGCCCGAGGCCTTCCGCCTGCCGGTCATCCTCGACCGCGAAGACCCCTGTGATGCCTTTGTCTCGGCCCGCTACGGCGATGTCCGCGAGCTCCCCGAAGGCGCCCGGGTGGGCACGGCAAGCCTGCGTCGCGAATGTCAGCTGCGCGCCCGTCGCCCGGATCTGGTCGTCGAGTCGCTCCGCGGCAATGTGCAGACACGGCTGGCAAAGCTCGATCGTGGTGAGTTTGACGCCATTGTGCTGGCGGCTTCGGGGCTGCGACGTCTGGGGATGGGCGATCGCATCACCCGGGTGATGCCGCCCGAAGACAGCCTGCCGGCGGTGGGCCAGGGCGCGCTGGGCATCGAGTGCCGGGCGGGGGATGCGGAGGTACAGCGGCTCATTGCCACGCTGGATGACGCCGACACCCATGATCGGGTGGCGGCCGAGCGCGCGGTGAATGCCCGGCTCGAGGGCAGTTGCCATGTACCGCTGGCCGCCTATGCGGTGCTGGAGGGGGATGCCCTGTGGTTGCGGGCCCTGGTCGCCAGTCGCGACGGCCGCCGCGTGTTGCGGGCCGAGGGGCGGGCGCCCCGCGATGAGGGACCAGCGCTGGGTGATCGCGTTGCCGCCGACCTGCTGGCCCAGGGGGCCGGCGACATCCTGGCCGAGGTCCATTGAGTCGGGGTCTGGTGGATGCCCGTATCCTGCTGACCCGTCCCACCGGTCAGGCGGCGGCACTCGGCCGGATGCTGGCCTCGCGCGGGGCTTTGGTGTTGCAGCGACCCACACTGGCCATCGAACCGCTGCCGGTTCAGGCGCCGCCAACGCGAAAGCCCGACTGGGTGGTGTTCATCAGTCCCAATGCCGTTCGCTACGGGTTGTCCGCACTGGCCGGCTCGCAGCTGGCAGAAGGGGCGGTGGCGGCGGTTGGCCCGGGTACGGCGTCGGCGTTGAACCAGGCCGGGGTCACCGTGACGGTGGCGCCAACCCGCGGGGGCGGCGCCGAGGCATTGCTCGCCGAGCCGGCGTTTGATCCTGCCCCGGGGCAGCGGGTGTTGATCATCCGCGGCGAGGGGGGGCGACGTCGGCTGCAGGCGCCATTGCAGGCCCGGGGTGTCATACTGGAAGAGCTGGCGGTTTACCGGCGCATGCCGGCGGCTCGCCGTCTGGATGTCCCGGACGATTGGCTGGCCGTGCAACTGGATGCAGCCGTTGTGACCAGTGTCGCGGGTCTGCAGGGGCTGCTCGCGATGGCCACACCCGCCGCGCTAGAGTGGGTGATGGATGCCGCACTCGTTGTTGTCAGCGAACGGGTGGCCGCGGCTGCCCGCCAGGCCGGGTGGGCCGCGGTGATGGTCGCCGACGGTGCCGACGACACGGCCCTTTTGGCGGCGCTGGAGCAGGCCCTGGAGAGGCAAAAAGATGACTGAAGAGAAGGACCAGCCGGAGGAAAAACCGGCCGACCAGCCACCGGTGGAGGTTACCGCGGAGGCCGGATCCACCGATGAAGCCACCGACACGGGCGACGCCGGTCAGGGATCCCGGACCGGCGACGGGGACGAGACCGCCAGCGCTCCGGTCCGCCGCCGCGGATGGGGGCTGGCCGTGCTGTGGGTGGCCCTGGTTGCGACGGCTGCCGGTGTCGGGTACCTGTACTGGCAGATGCAGTCGTTGCAGGCGCAAACCGCAGCGATGGTCAGCCAGTCGTCACTGGAGCGCCTTGCCGATCGTCACGACACCGCGCTGGGCGAACTCTCCGGGCGGGTCAGCAACCTCAACGAACAACTCGAATCGCGACTCCAGTCCCTGGCGCGCATCGAAAACCGGCTGGCCGATGGCCAGTCCGAGCGCGAGACCCTCATCGACCGGGTGGATCAGCTCTACCGTCGGGCCCAGTCCGATGCCGATGACTGGCGCCTGGCCGAGGCCGCCTACCTGGCCCAGCTCGCTATTCAGCGTCTGGAGCTGATGGACGATGTCGGCGGGGCCCTAGAGGCGCTGGAACGGGCTGATCAGCGGCTGGCCGGCCTGGGCGGTGCCGGGGTGGACCGTCGCGAAGCCATCGCCGCGGCGGTGGACCGACTTCTGGATGTCGAGCGGCCGCAGCGCCGACGGATCAACACGGCCCTGGACGAGTTGGCCGGCCAGCTCGAGCGCCTGCCGCTGGCCGCCTCTGCCCTGACCCGCGCCGAGGCCAAGGACACCGGGCCGAGCGAGGATGGCGGCGTCAGCGAGGGTTGGCAGGGTCGGCTGGAGCGGGCCTGGCAGCGTTTGCGACAGGGCCTGGGCGAGCTGGTGGTGGTCAGCCGCGACCGCGATGTGCAGCCGCTCCCCGACGCCAATGCCCGGTTTTTGCTCGAGCAGAACCTGCTGCTGCAGATCGAATCGGCCCGGGTGTCGGCGTTGCGTGGCGAGACGGCCGCGTATCAAAGCGCCATTGAACGGCTGGATGACTGGGTGGCCGCCTATTTTGATCCCGGTGCCGAAGCGGTGATCGCCGCCCGTGAGACCCTCGCCACCCTTGCCGAGCGTCGGGTGGCCATCGATCCGCCGGCCATCCGGCCGCTGCTGGCGCCGGTACTGGATGACGGGGTGAGTCAGTAATGCGACGCGTGATCCTGCTGGTCCTGCTGCTGCTCGTGAGCGTGGCCGGTGCGTTGTGGCTGGAGGCCCGGCAGGGGTTTGTCCTGCTGCGGCTCGGAGAGCTTACCGTCCAGGCCAGTCTGTTTGTCGCCGCCCTGGCGGTGATCGTGGCCGGTGTGCTGATCTGGCTGGCGGTGGGGCTTTTGCAAAAGCTCTTCCGCGCCCCGGGACGGGTTCGCGGCCGCTGGCAGCGCCATCGCCGGGTACGGGCCAACCGCGAGCTGGTCGATGGGCTCATCGAGCTGGCCGAGGGCCGCTACGCGGCGGCCGAGCGGCATCTGCAGACCACCGCGGAGGCCGCGTCGCAGCCGGTGGTCCATCATCTACTGGCGGCCCTGGCCGCCCATCGTCAGGGCGACTGGACGCGTCGCGACCAGCGGCTGGCAGATGCCGACCTTCGGGACGACCGCGCCCGGGTGGCCGTCAACGTGGTCAAGGCCCAGCTTCAGGTCGACGCCGGTCAGTGGGAAGAGGCCCTCGCCACCCTGGGTTGGTTGCGCGAGCGTGCCCCGGGCAATCCGCGGGTGCTGATGCTGCTCACCGATGCACTGCAGGCGGTGGGTGACGAACAACGGCTTATTGAGCTTTTGCCCGACCTGCGCCGCAGCGAGGCGATCGACGAAAACCGCCTGGCCAGCATCGAGCGTCGAGCCTTCGACCGGCAGCTGACCCAACTGGGGGTCGAGACCTCGGCCGATGCGCTCGAGCGGGTCTGGAAGGGCCTGCCCCGGTCGCGGCGTCGCGATCCGCATCTGCAGGCGCGGTTTGCCCGGGCATTGATCGCCGCAGACTGCCCGGCGACAGCGGAAAAGCGGCTTCGACGGTGGTTGAAGCGTCGATGGGAGCCGGCGTTGGTGGAGGTGTTCGGTGAGCTTCGCACCGACCCGCCGGAGAAGGCGCTGCAACCGATCGCCGAGTGGTTGCAGCAGCGCCCGGACGACCCGGTGTTGTTGCTGGCCGCCGGCCGACAGGCCCTGGCCGCCGAGCACTGGGGGCAGGCGCGCAACTATCTCGAGGCGGCCGTTGCCCGAGGGCGCGAGCCAGCGGCACTGCGCCTTCTGGCGGATCTCTACGAGCGCCTTGGCGAACAGGAACACGCCCGGCGAACCTATCGCCAGGCGCTGGGCATGGATGGCGGCGAGCCGCTGGCGGCCCCCGCCTCAGACGGTCAGAACGGTTGACCCGGTGGTCTGCCGTGCCTCGAGGGCACGGTGGGCCTCCGCGGCCTCGGCCAGGCCGAACCGGCGGCCGATCTCGATGGACACCACGCCCTTGGCCACGACATCAAACAACGCCTCGGCGGCCGCCCGCATCGGCTCACGTTCGCCGACGTAATCGAACATGGTCGGCCGGGTCATGAACAGCGAGCCACCGGCGGCCAGCTCGCCGACCTCGATGGCCGGGGGCTTGCCCGAGGACTGGCCAAAGCTCACCAGCATGCCACGGCGCCGCAGACAGCCCAGGGACTGGCGCAGCGTATCGGCACCCACCGAGTCATAGGCAACGGCAACCCCCTCGCCGCCGGTGATCTGGCGGACACGCTCGCCGATATCCTCATCACGGTAGAGAACGGGATGGTGGCAGCCGTGGGCGCGGGCCAGTTCGGCCTTGGCCTCACTGCCCACGGTGCCAATCACGGTGGCGCCAAGATGACGGGCCCACTGGCAGAGGATCAGGCCCACGCCACCGGCGGCGGCATGGACCAGAACCGCATCCCCCGGCTGCACGGCATAGACCCGTTTGAGCAGCATGTGCGCGGTCATGCCCTTGAGCATCATCCCGGCGGCCTGCTCATTGCCAATGGCGGCGGGCAGCTTGACCAGACTATCGGCGCTGATCACCCGCTCTTCGGCGTAGGCCCCGGGGGGACGAGCGGCATAGGCCACCCGATCGCCGACGGCCACATCCGACACGCCCTCGCCCACGGCGATGACCTCGCCGGCGGCCTCGAAACCGGGGGTAAAGGGCATGGCCGCCGGCTGATAGACACCGGTACGAAAGTAGACATCGATGTAGTTGAGCCCGATGTGGCTGTGACGCAGCCGGACCTCGCCGGGGCCGGGGTCGGCCACCGTCACCGACTCGAGACCGAGCACCTCCGGGCCGCCGAACTGATGGATGCGAATGGCGTGGGTCATGGGTTACCTCCCTGGTCACTGGCCGCCATGGCTGCCTCGACACCCGCCAACGCGGTCAGGTTGACCACGCCGCGCACGGTCACCGAGGGGGTGAGGATATGAGCCGGTTTGGACATCCCCAGGATAATGGGTCCGATAGAGACCGCATCGGTCACGGTCTTGAGCAGGTTAAAGGCGATATTGGCCGCATCCAGCGTGGGCATGATCAGCAGGTTGGCTTCGCCCTCCAGCTGCGAGTTGGGGAAGATGCGGTTGCGGATTTCCTCGTTGAGGGCGGCGTCGCCGTGCATCTCGCCTTCGACCGCCAGCGACGGATCGCGGTCTTCGATGAGCTGCAGCGCCTCGCGCATCTTGGCCGCCTCGGGCGCATCCGAGGTGCCGAAATTGCTGTGCGACAGCAGCGCCACCTTGGGGGTCATGCCAAAACGCCGAATCTCGTCGGCGGCCAGCACCGTCATCTCTGCCAGCTGGTGGGCATTGGGGTTCTGGTTGACGTAGGTGTCGCACAAAAAGAGCGTGCCCTTGGGGGTGATGATGGCGTTCATGGCCGTTAGGTTGCGCACCCCGGTCCGCCGTCCCAGGACCTCGTTGACGTAGTCGAGCTGGCGGTGATACTTGCCCACCGCGCCCGAGAGCATGGCATCGGCCTCGCCCCGCCGGACCATGAGCGCGGCGATGACGGTGTTGCGCGTGCGCACGATCTGTCGGGCACGGTCCGGTGTGACGCCGCGCCGCTCCATGATGGAGTGGTAGAGCTGCCAGTATTCCTTGAACCGCGGATCGTCTTCGGGGTCGACCAGCTCGAAATCCTGGTCCAGCTCGAGCCGCAGCCCCAGGCGCTCGATGCGCATCTTCACCACCCGACGGCGGCCGATGATGATCGGCTTTGCCAGGCGATCGTCCACCACCAGCTGAACCGCCTGGAGGATGCGCTCGTCCTCGCCATCGCCATAGACCACCCGTTTGGGGTCCTGGCTGGCCCGCTCGAAGATGGGCTTCATGAGCAGGCCCGACTGGAAGACATAGTCGGACAGGCGCCGCTTGTAGGCGGTGAAATCTTCGATGGGGCGGGTGGCCACGCCGCTTTCCATGGCCGCACGCGCCACCTCGGGCGCGATGCGGGTGATCAGCCGTGGGTCGAAGGGCTTGGGGATGAGGTATTCCGGGCCAAAGGAAAGCGGCTTACCGCCGTAGGCGGCGATCACCACATCCGATGATTCCATGGTGGCCAGATCGGCGATGGCGCGGACACAGGCCTTTTTCATCTCGTCGTTAATGGTGGTCGCCCCGACATCCAGTGCGCCGCGAAAGATGAAGGGAAAGCACAGGACGTTGTTGACCTGGTTGGGGTAGTCGGAGCGGCCGGTGGAGATGATGGCGTCCGGGCGGGCCTCCAGCGCCTCTTCGGGCCAGATCTCGGGTGTCGGGTTGGCCAGCGCCATGATCATGGGCTTGTCGGCCATGCGCTTGACCATATCGGCGGTCAATACCCCCGGCGCCGACAGGCCCAGAAAGATATCCGCATCGGCGATCGCCTCATCCAGGCTGCGGGCGTCGGTGTCGGCGGCATAGACCGCCTTGCGGTCGTCCATGTATTCCTTGCGGCCGCGGTAGATGACGCCCTGGCGGTCGGTGGCGATGACGTTCTCGGGGCGCAGCCCCATCGACACCAGCAGATCGAGGCAGGCGATGGCCGAGGCCCCGGCGCCCGAGGTCACCAGCTTGACGTCCTCAAAGCGCTTGTCCACCAGTCGCAGACCGTTGTAGATGGCCGCCGCCGCGGTAATGGCGGTACCGTGCTGGTCGTCGTGGAAGACCGGGATGTTCATGCGCTCGCGGAGTTTTGCCTCCACCTCGAAGCACTCCGGGGCCTTGATGTCCTCGAGGTTGATCCCGCCAAAGGTCGGCTCGAGGCGGGCAATGGTCTCGACCAGGGCATCGGCATCGGTCTCGTTGACCTCGATGTCAAAGACGTCGATGCCCGCGAACTTCTTGAAAAGGACCCCTTTGCCCTCCATGACCGGCTTGGAGGCCAGCGGGCCGATGGCCCCCAGGCCCAGGACCGCGGTGCCGTTGGTGATCACGCCCACCAGATTGCCCCGGGCGGTGACCCGGGCGGCTTCGCGCTCGTCCTCGACGATCGCCTCGCAGGCGGCGGCCACGCCCGGGCTGTAGGCCAGGGCCAGATCCCGCTGGTTGGCCAGGGGTTTGGTCGGAGCGACCTCGATCTTGCCGGGGGTGGGTTGGCGGTGGTACTCGAGCGCGCTTTGTTTGAAGTCCTCTGCCATGGTCGTTCCCTTGGGTGCTAGTGATTGTTATGGGATAGAAATGATTGAAGCTGATCCTTGAACGCATCCGGTGCCTCGGCGTGCACCCAGTGGCCCACACCGGGCAGACCGACCCGGGTAGCGTCGGGAAACAGCCGTTCGATGGCCTGCTGGCCCTCCTCCTGCACATAGCCCGATGCCTCGCCGTGCAAAAAGCAGGCGGGCCCGGTCCATGGTTGATCCAGATCGGCCGGCCAGGACTGGATGACCGGCAGTTGTTCGCCCAGTATCGCCAGCGGGATCCGCCATGACCAGCCGTTTTTGTCGCGCTGCAGATTGGTGAGCAGAAACTGCCGGATCGCCGGCTGCGGGATGGCCGACGCCAATGCCCGGTCCGCGGCCTGTCGGCTGTCGATGGCACTCAACTCCAGCGCCTGGAGGGTTTTGATCAGGCGGCCATGCTCCTGGCTGTGGTCATAGCTGACCGGCGCGATATCCACCACCATCAACCCGGCGAGGCGCGCCGGGGCGATCTGTGCCATCGCCATGGCCACCTTGCCGCCCATGCTGTGGCCGACCAGGGTGACGCGCTCGAGCGCCAGCCGATCGATGAGCCGCACAACATCTTCGGCCATGCTCGGATAGTCCATGGCCGGGTGGTGGGGCGAGCTGCCGTGGTTGCGCAAATCCGGCCGGATAATGTGGTAGTGCCGGGCAAGCTCGCCGGTCACACCACGCCAGTTGTTGCCCGAGCCATACAGCCCGTGGAGCATGATCACCGGTGGGCCGTCGCCCTCGTGTTGAAACGCAAGGTCGAGGGTCTCGCTCATGCCGGATGCGCCTCGGTGGGGGTGAGTTGCTGCAGCGACTGCAGGGCCACCGCCAGCATGGCCGGTTCGGGTTGCACGGCGCCGGTGACCTGTTCGGCGGTACTCCGGAACGACTCGGCGGCGGTCTGGTGCTCGGCAAGCCAGCGCTCGACCCGCTCGGCGGGGTCGGCCTCGGGGGTCCGCCTGAGGATGGCTTCGGTGACCTGCCGCCGGCTGTCATGGATGCTATCGAGCAGCCCGCTGCGGAATCGCGATTGCCAGTCGTCCATCGGCTCGAACGCCGTCACCGTATCGATCAACGCCCCGGTGCCCAGGGACCGGGCGGCGGCAAAATGCACCCGGGCGGCCTCATCGAGGCTTGCCCGGGTTTCGGCGGCCGCGTCGTGGATATCCAGCACCGGATAGAGCATGACCAGCCGGGCCATGGTCGCGGCCAACGACGCCGGCACCCCGGCTTCGCATTGCCGGGCATACCGTTCATCGATCAGGGCCTGATCGGCCGGACTGATCAGCCCGTCCAGCCCTTGGCGGTACCGCGCCACCGCCGACGCCAGCGCGGTGGTGTCATCGGCCTCGCGGGTAGCCGGCCGGCGATGGCGCAGCAGCCAGAGGGTGGTGCGTTCGTGCAGATCGCAGAGCTCGTGGAGCATGACCCGCTGGTGGGCGGCGCTGACCTGGCCGGTCAGGGCATCGATGTCGTCCCACAGGGCAGGCAGTTCGAAGATCGCCTCGGCCTGCAGAAAGGCGGTGATGGCTGCCGGGACGGTGCGGCCGGTGGCCTCGGTGACCCGTTGCAGAAAGGTCGCGCCCATGCGGTTGAGCACATGGTTGGCCAGTCGGGTGGCAAGGATTTCCCGGCGCAGGGGATGCTGGTCGATTCGTTTGCCAAAGCGCTCGCGCAGGGCCTGTGGAAAGTACTGCTGCAGGATCGGCTGGTGATCGCCGGCATCAAGCGTTTCGTCGTCCAGCAGCGCACCATAGGTGTCGATCTTGACGTAGGCCAGCAGAATGGAGAGCTCCGGGCGGGTCAGGCCCAGGCCGCGCTGCTGTCGCTCGGTGATGCCCTCATCGTCGGGGAGCTGTTCGACCGCGCGCTCCAGCTGGCCGGCGCGCTCGAGCACGCGCATGCAGCGGGCCTGCTCGTTGAGCCGGGGGGCGGCATGATCCTCCATCAGGCTGAGCGCCCGGGTCTGGTCATCGTTGTTGGCGAGCACATGGGCGGCCACATCCTCGGTCATGGCGGCGAGCAGTTCCCGGCGTTGTGCCTCGTCCAGTTCGCCATCGTCCATGACGCCGTTGAGCAGGATCTTGATATTGACCTCGTGGTCGGAGCAGTCGACCCCGCCGGAGTTGTCGATGGCATCGCTGTTGACCCGGCCGCCGGCCAGGGCAAAAGCGACCCGACCCAGGGCCGTGACCCCCAGGTTGCCGCCCTCGCCGATGACCCGGCAGCGCAGTGATTCGGCATCCACCCGGACCGCGTCATTGCCCTTGTCGCCCACCTCGGCATGGGTCTCGTCGGCGGCCTTGATATAGGTGCCCACACCGCCGTTCCAGAGCAGATCCACCGGCGCGCAGAGGATGGCCCGGATCAGGGCATCCGGGGTCAGCTCGTGGGCATCGACGGCGAGCGCCCGGCGCGCCGGCGCGGACAGGGGGATGGATTTGTCCTGGCGCGACCACACCCCGCCACCGTCGCTGATCCGGTCCGGGTCGTAGTCGGCCCATGTCGAGCCGGGCTGATTGAACAGGCGCTGCCGTTCGGCATAGCTGGCCTCGGCATCCGGGTCGGGGTCGATGAAGACATGGCGGTGGTCGAAGGCGGCGACAAGCCGGGTGGCCCGGGACTGGAGCATGCCGTTGCCAAAGACATCGCCGGACATATCGCCGATGCCGACGGCGGTGAAGGGCTCGTGCTGGATGTCGTGGCCCAGTTCGCGGAAGTGCCGCTGGACCGCCACCCAGGCACCCCGGGCGGTGATGCCCATGGCTTTGTGGTCATAGCCGGTCGAGCCACCGGAGGCGAAGGCGTCATGAAGCCAGAAGCCGTATGCCTCGGCAATCTCGTTGGCAATGTCCGAGAAGCTGGCAGTGCCCTTGTCGGCGGCAACCACCAGATAGGGGTCGTCGTCGTCCTGGCGGACCACCGCCGGCGGCGGCTGGACCTGGTCGTCGACGATGTTGTCGGTGATATCCAGCAGGCTGCTGACGAAAAGCCGATAGCACTCGGCCACCGCCTGCTGACGGGCCTCGCGTGGCTCGGGCAGCTGCTTGCCGATGAATCCGCCCTTGGCGCCCACCGGGACGATCAGGGCGTTTTTGACCATTTGGGCTTTCATCAGGCCCAGGACCTCGGTGCGGTAGTCTTCGCGGCGTTCCGAAAACCGCAGGCCGCCGCGGGCCACCCGACCGCCCCGCAGATGCACGCCCTCGACCCGCGGCCCGGTGACAAAGATTTCGTAGGCCGGCACCGGTTTGGGCATCTCGCCAATGGCGGCGGGCTGTAGCTTCAGGGCCAGACAGGGCCTGGGCCGATCCTCGGCATCCCGCTGGTAGAAATTGGTGCGCAGGGTGGCGGATACCGCCTCGAAGAGCCGGCGCAGGATGCGATCCTCGTCCAGGCTTTTGACGGCGTCGAGTTGGGTGGCCAGGGTTTCGCGGGTGGCCGCCGCCGCCGAATCGTCGGCCGAAGCGGGATCAAAGCGCTGGTGGAACAGCCGGATGAGCCCGGTGGCAATCGGCGGGTGGGCGGCCAGGGTTGCCTCGATGTAGGCCTGGCTGTAAGGCGTGCCCGTCTGCCGCAGGTACTGGACATAGCCGCGCAGGACCGTGACTTCGCGCCAGTCGAGCCCGGTGAGGATCAGCGCGTTGAGGCCATCGTCCTCGGCCTGGCCCTGCCAGACCGCTCGGAAGGCCGCCGCGAAACGCCCGGCCAGATCGGCTGTGTCCGCTGCCAGATCGGTGTCGGCGCTCAGCCCGAAGTCGTGGATCCAGCATTGCCCGCCATCGGCGGGTTGGGCGAGATAGGGGCGTTCGTCGATCACCCGCACACCCATGTGCTCGAGCACCGGGAGGACCTCGGACAGGGCGATGGCGGTGCCGGCCTGATAGAGCTTGAGCCGAAGCTCGCCGGGGCCGGCCTGGGGGGGACGGTAGAGGCGGACCACCAGGCCGTCCATTGCCTCGAGGGCCTGCATCTGTTCGATGTCCTCGACCGCCTCGTCCACCTCGGTGTCCTCGCGGTAGGCGGCAGAGAAGGCCTCGCCATAGCGGCCCTGCAGCCGTGCGCCGCGGGCTTCACCAAAGTGGCTGCGCAACGCCTCGGCGAGATCATCCCGCCAGATGCGGGTGGTCGCGGCCAGGGCCGACTCGAGCCAGTCGGTATCGACCGTTGCCCGATGGTGATCGCTGAAGTGGACGATAAAGTGAATGCGCGCGAGTACCGCCTCGGTCAGCTGGACACCGAACTCCGAATGGGCGCCGCCGAATGCCTCCATCAGGATTGCCTGCATGCGCTGGCGCACACCGGTGTCGTAACGATCCCGGGGGGTGTAGACCAGGCAGGAGACAAAGCGGCCAAAGGGGTCGTGGCGTAGAAAAAGCCGGGTGCGTTGCCGCTCCTGCAGTTGCAGGATGCCCATTGCGGTGTCGCGGAGTGTCTCGCTGTCGATCTGAAAGAGCTCATCCCGCGGGTAGGTATCGAGGATATGCAAAAGCGCCTTGCCGGCATGGCTTCGTGGCCGCAGGTTGGCGTCATCCAGCACCCGCCCCACCTTTTTGCGCAAAAGCGGGATGTGCCGGGGGTTACGACTGTAGGCCGCCGAGGTGTAGAGCCCCAGAAAGCGGTGTTCGCCGATCACCTCGCCGTCGGCGTTGAAGCGCTTCACGCCGATGCTGTCCATGTAGCCGGCCCGATGGACGGTGGCCCGGCGGCTGGATTTGGTCAGGATGAGCGGATCCGGGGCGAGGGCCTGCTCGCGCTCGCCTGGGGGCAGGGCGGTGAAGCTCTGCGACGGCCGCGGGGCGGTTTCGTCGTCCCGCAGGATGCCCAGGCCGGTGTCGGGCACGACCTCAAGCTGGAGCGCGTCGTCTTGCCGGGTCAGCGCATAGCAACGATAGCCCAGGAAGGTGAAATGATCATCGACGAGCCACTGCAGAAAGGCATCCACCTCGGCAAGGTCAGCTGTCATTGCCCCGGGGGGTTGGTTTTGCAGGTCTTGCCGGGCCTTGTCGGCGGCCGCGGCCATGGCCGGCCAATCATCCACCGCCGCTTCGACGTCCGATAGCGCGGCGCGAAGGGCCTGCTCCAGGCCCGCCAGCTGCCCGGGCTCGGCCTGCCGGTCGACCTCGAGATGGATCCAGGCCTCGGCCCGGCCGGCGGCGTCGGCATCGTCACAGACATCGATGATGGCCCCGTCGGGGCGCCGGTCCACCTCGAGCACCGGGTGGACCAGCCGGTGGACCATCAGGCCCTGTTCGTTCACCGCCATCGACAGCGAGTCGACCAGAAAGGGCCTGTCATCGGTGACCAGCTGGATGGCCGTATGGTCGCTGGCCCAGCCATCGCGGCTTGCCTCCGGGTTGTATACCCGCAGATGCGTATCGCCGCGGCGTCGCTCGCCCAGCCGGTAGTGGGCAGCGGCGGCGCCGAACAGATCGGCGGCCGAGCGGTCGGCAAAGTCTTCGCCGCTGGCCATGCCGTAGTAGTGATCGACAAACGCCCCGATCAGTGTCTGTTGATCCGCCGGCCACTGACGGACGGCCTGTTGGTGGATGGCATCCATGGCGTCGCGGCGCCCGACGGTCATCCTCTGCTCCCCTGCTGGTCGATGATCTCTGGATACAAGGCCACGCCGGCCATGTTGTAGCCAACGCCCGAGCCTATCAGCGTCACCAGTTCGCCGCTTTTCGTCAAACCCGATGCCAGCGCATGATCCAGCGCGATCGGCACACAGGCCGATCCGGTATAGCCATAGCGGTCCATCAGTCGTGGGGCACGCTCGGCGGGGATGCCGGTCTGTTCGCAGACCGTTGGTAATGCTCTCGGCATTGATCTGGGTGAATACCGCCAGGCCGATGGCAGCGGGTGCAAAGCCGGCCTGTCGGGCCAGTGCGTCGATCATCGCCGGCCACTGCTGCTCGTTGAGCGTTGGCGGATAGCGTTTGTAGAGCTGCACCGTGGTTCGGCCGGCGGCGAGGGCCGCCGGGTTGGCCGGCTCTTCGGTGCCGCCGGCAGCGATGCCCCAATGATCGGCGTAGCGGCCATCGGCGAGGAAGTGACTGGCGACCAGGCCCGGGCCGTCGGCCGGGGCCAGCAAGGCTGCGCCGGCGCCGTCACCGTAGAAAAACACCATGGGGTCGTTGGCATCGGCGAGCCGCTGCATCAGATAGGCGCCGATGACCAGCACGCGCCGGATGGATGGGTTGGTGGCGATCAACCCCGCCGCGGTGGCCAGTGCCGTGGGAAAGGAGGCACAGGCGCAGCCGATGTCAAAGGTGCCGGCGCGGTGGGCGCCGAGTTTGCCCTGAACGATGGTGCTGGTGGCGGGTGTGATCCGATCCGGTGTGTCGGTGCCCACCAGGATGAGATCCAGGTCGGCGGCGGCCCATCCGGCCCGCTCGAGTGCCTGCTGCGCCGCCGCCACGGCCAGGTCCGAGGTGTTCTCGGCCGGGTCGGCCCAGTAGCGTTGCCGGATGCCCGAGGCGGCCTCGAACCGGTCGATGACATCGGCCTGGTCACCGCCGGCAAATCTTGCCCGCAGCTCGTCGTTGTCCACCCGGCGCGCCGGGAGGTAGCGACCGGTGGCGACGACGGTGGCGGGCCGGACCATGGGGCGTCAGGGTTTTTTCTTGGGCATATAGAGGTCGGTCAGCGTGCCGGCGGCCGCCTCCGCGGCCATCCCGACCGTCTCGGAGAGTGTCGGATGCGGATGGACGGTCAGCCCGATGTCATGCATGTCGGCGCCCATCTCGATGGCCAGCCCCACCTCGGCGATCAGGTCACCGGCATTGGGGCCGACAATGCCCGCACCCACCACGCGTTCGCTGCTGCGCTCGAAGATCAGCTTGGTGATGCCTTCATCCCGGCCCAGCGAAAGCGATCGGCCGTTGGCTGCCCAGGGAAAGCTGGCCACCTCGACGTCCATGCCCTCGGCCTTGGCCTGTTCCTGGGTGACACCCACCCAGGCCACCTCGGGGTCGGTGTAGGCCACCGAGGGGATGACCCGGGCGTCGAAGGCGCTTTTCTCGCCGGCCGCTACTTCGGCGGCCACCTTGCCCTCGTGGACCGCCTTGTGGGCCAGCATGGGCTGGCCGATCAGATCACCAATGGCAAAGAGATGGGGCACGCGGGTGCGCATCTGCTCGTCGGCCTCGATGCAGCCGTTGTCCAGCAGTTTGACGCCGGTGGCCTCGAGGTTGAGCCGGTCGGTGTTGGGCCGGCGGCCCACCGAGACCAGCACCCGGTCGAATCGGTCGCTCGACGGCGCCTTGTCCCCTTCGAATTGCACCTCGACGCCCTTGTCATCGGCCTCGAGCCCGGCCACCCGGGTGTTGAGGTAGATATTGGCGTAGCGCTTGTCGATGATCTTGCGAAAGGGTTTGACGATGTCCGGGTCGGCACCGGCCATGAGCCGGTCGGCGAGCTCGACCACCGTGATCTCGCTGCCCAGGGCGTGGTAGACCGAGGCCATCTCCAGGCCAATGATGCCGCCACCGACCACGAGCATGCGCTTGGGGATTTCCTCGAGCTCGAGGGCATCGGTGGAATCCATGATGCGCGGATGATCGAGGTCGAACCCCGGTGGCGCGATCGGCCGCGAACCCGCGGCGATGATGCCGTTGCGAAAGCTGATGCGGCGTTCGCCGTCGGCGGTGTCGACGCTGACGTGATGGTCGTCGATGAACTGCGCCGGACCGGTCACCACCTCGACCTTGCGTTGCTTGGCCAGCCCCTGCAGCCCGCCGGTGAGCTTGCCCACCACGTCCGATTTCCAGGCCTCGAGTTTTTTCAGATCGATTTTCGGCTTGCCGAACTCGATGCCGTGATCGGCGAAAAACTCGGCATCGTCGATGACCTTGGCGGCATGGAGCAGCGCCTTGGAGGGGATGCAGCCCACATTCAGGCAAACACCGCCCAGACTCGGATAACGCTCGACGAGCACGGTTTTGAGTCCCAGGTCGGCCGCGCGGAATGCCGCACTGTAGCCACCGGGGCCGGCGCCGATGACCAGCACATCGCAGTCGGCTTCGGCGGGTGCGGCGGCGTTGGCGCTGGCGGCGGGAGCTGCATCGGGGGCATCGGCGGGTGTTGCCGCCGGCTCGGCGGGGGCGGGCTCGGCCGCCTGCGGCCCGGCGTCTTCCGTCTCGGCCGCGGCGGTTGATTCGCCCTCGGCCGGGACGGCGGTGCCAATGACATCCCCTTCGGAGACCTTGTCGCCGACATTGATGCTGACCGACTCGATGGTGCCGTCGAACGGGGCCGGCACCTCCATGGTGGCTTTATCGCTTTCCAGCGTGATCAGCGAGGCCTCGGCCTCGATGCTGTCGCCGGGGCCGACCAGCACCTCGATGACTTCGACGGCATCAAAGTCGCCAATGTCGGGGACGCGAATTTCCTTGGCTTGTGTCATCGACCGCGTGCCTCCGGGCGTCAGAGAATGAGCCGGCGCAGGTCACCCAGCACGCCGGCGAGGTAAGTGGTGAACCGGGCGGCGGCGGCGCCGTCGATCACCCGGTGGTCGTAGGACAGGCTGAGCGGGAGCATGAGACGGGGGGCGAAAGCCTCGCCATCCCAGACCGGCTTGGTGGAGGATTTGGATACCCCCAGGATCGCCACTTCCGGTGCATTGACGATGGGCGTGAATGCCGTCCCGCCAATCCCGCCGAGGCTCGAGATGCTGAAGGTCCCGCCCTGCATGTCGGCGGGGG
>PR_CR_10_Liq_1_inCRDRAFT_1000852_pt1 | contig 18257 bp, 15 predicted proteins | sample PRCRCaboRojoPR_3_FD_10241 | JGI IMG/M metagenome (IMG submission 10241)
TGCATCTATAAGACATAGACTGCAGAATAGCAAAGAAAGCATGAAACAGCAGACAACTAGAGAAATGAACAGAACTAATGATGCAAACTACATAGAGAGCCTGAGTGCAATCAGCAGTTGGTACATGATTTTTTTAACTTGCAGTGATTCAAGTCCTCCAGACTTTCTTTCAAGTTCTTCAAGGACAGTATGCTCAACGAAGTCAAACATCAAGTACAGTTTGGCTTTCTTCTAAAAATTTCTAAAAGCAAAACTATGTTTTGGTGCTTCAGAGTTTGAGCATTTCTCTCCCCAGAAACCAGAGGACCCTTCAAAGGCTTGGAAGAATTAGAGTCACTGAAGCCTAATGAAGAACCAGAGCAACCACAAAAAGCCCCAAACTCCCAGTTACCAAACCCCCTGGATGCCTCTACTTACGTGATTCCTGAAAAAGAAGAACCCCAAGAGAGCCCATGGGGCAAAAACAAGGTGATTTGGCCCCAAATAGCCCTTTTCTCAAATGTTTCTAGCCAGTGCAACCACCTGATGTCCCGAGGTACTTTACGAGTGCGCACAGTGTAGAGCTTTTGGTTTTTTTTCTAGGAAGAATTTCAACAGTGTTTTTGCTGTAGACCACTACAACAGAAAGTGTTTAGAACACTGCAAATATAAGTGGTGCCAAGAAAGAAGGAAGTTTTTGGAACTAATCTGACGGAGAAGAGAAAAGCTAATTATCAAAAACAGAAAAGAGAACCTAAATAAAACTTCAAGTAACTAAGGTTAATTAAGGCGAAGTAACAGTACTTGGAGTATAGGTCTTCTTTTGGGTCTGAGAAGGTCCTATCCACGAAAGCAGGATTGGAAGCAGAATGAGTCCATGGGCAATTCCAAAAGTCACAATGCAAAGCCAGCTTCTGAAAAACACCCTGAAAACGTAAGAGTCAGTAAAACTAATCACAAAGACAGCAAGTAAAGTAGAAATTCCTCCGTTTATTACGCTGACTCCAATGCTGTCAAGGGTGTTTTTGATTCTTTCAGTGGGGTTCTCGCCGTCAGCAGCCTGGAAGGCATGTGCTATATGCGCGTTGTAGTCGACTGAAATCCCAATAGCCATGATAATGGTGGTCATAATCAGTAAGTTGAGGCTTTCTCCCCAAATCATCAAAGCTGCGAGCAAGTCCATAACAACCAGCCCTACTATGAAAAGGACCAACACAGCAGCTTTTACATCTGCCATCATGAGCAAAACTATCAGAAAAATAGTTACGAGTGAAGCAGTTACACTGATTTGGGTTTCTTTGGCAAAAACAGCGTACTGTTCGTACCTGCCAAAATTCATTTCGTAGGGAAAAGAATTCCCAGGACCAAACTCCTCAGCTATTTTTCTGGTGTCCTTCATAGCTTGCACAGCGTCTTCGGCTTTGTCTAGTCTGACCAAAGCTGCTTCAAAAGAGCACCCCTCCAGGGCAGTTTTATCTGAGTTCCAAGCTAAGGAGTTAGAATACCCTTCCCCAGCAGGTTTTTGAATCCAAGTGCCCAAGCATTGATAAAAGTGGGTTTCTGGAACTAGTCCTTCCTCAGTTAACTCAGCGTCGCAGTTTCCCTGGGAAACCCAGTACTTAAAAGAGTCGTACCAAGAGTCGACGGAGTTCTTTTTTACCCATTCATCTTGGCAAAGTTCGCATTCATTGAACTCAGTAGAGAGTTCTGACAGTTTTTTTTGGTTGTTTTCTAAAGAAATTTCAGCTCCTGTGGTGTAGACGTTCACAATGTTGCCTTCGTTGCTGAAGTACTGGTTATTGATGTCTATTGGGGTTTGAGTGTAGAAATCTTCGTTTATGAACCACTCAAATTTAACTTCAACTTTGAGTAGACTCATAGAGTAAGCACACAAAGCAGTTAGGATTGCAAAAAGAACTACACACACAATTTTAACAGGTTTCTTCATCAGGAAAGGAGCATAATACTCCCTTAGGAATTTCTTAAGGATTGGTTCTTTAGTTGAACCATCTTGGTCAAATACATACTTTCCGTAACAACACAGTTTGGACTGGGGCTTACAGAAGAAAAGTCCAAAAACGTCCCCTCGCTGCTTTTGGCTCCTTCTTAAGTCCAAAGCTACACACGAAGCAAAAAAGGTAATTTGGTTCAAGTAGTCAAAAGCCATTCCGAAGGCTGCAAGTGTGCAGAAAGTAGACACGCCTTCTAAAGAGTTCAGAGCCCCTACAGCAAAACTGAATATGTTAGTCATTGAAGTAATAGTGATTGAGAGTCCTGCGTTCTTCATCATGTGGACTTGTTTCTCCAAAGGACTGAAGGACTCAGGCGCCTGGAGAAGTGAAAACATCAAAACAAACATGTCATCCACTCCTATTCCCAACAAAATAAAGGGCAGAATTCCCTCCATGCCACTGCCTTTTATTCCCAGAAAAGCAGCAAACCCCACTGCTTCTAAGTAAGCTACTCCAACACTAGCCACACCTGCAAGGGACACTAGAATTCTGGATTCGTAAGTACTAGGCCTGAACAGTGCCAGCATGCACCAACTCACAATGAGAATGATTCCAATTTGCACTAGCAACAAGTCAGAGTTAACTGCTTCGTCAAACCCCCTAGGCACTCCTGAGAATGTCCACAAGTAAATGTTGCAGTAGGTGCTGTTTTGATTGAATTCTTCAGCAAAGTTTTCCCAGTCTTTTTCGTAGTCCCAAAGCAACTGTTCAATGTCGTTTTGCTGTTTTAAAAAGTAAAACCAACTGATGGCCTGAGCTTCTTGGACGTTGTTAGTTCCATTGGCAAAAGTCTGGAAGTTCTCTGGAACAGTGCCTCCAAACATGCGTTCCACGTTGATGTACTTGGGGGAGTCCAAGGGGTAAGAGTCTTTGTTTCCTTTTCCGGAGTTTATTTTCTGGAGTAGTTCTTCTGTAGAACTCAATTTGTTTAGGTCTTCGTAGTTGCCTGGACTTCCCTCCCAGAACTCCAGAGGGTTAGTTGAATACTCGCAGGGTTCTTCCTCCTGCATCTTGTAGCAAAGGTCTTCGAACTTGAGGCCTTGAGCTTCCACTTGTTCTCTAAACTGATTGTGGAACTTAAGAATTTCTAAGTACACTCCCAGAGTCAGGGCAGTCTCTTCAGAAGTTTTAGAAACCACGAAAACTTGTTCTTGCCGGATCCTTGTGTTAAATACTTCTTGAATGGTGTCTTTGTCCTCTAGCACTTGAGAACCCCTAGGAATCCAGGTGTTTTCATCGGTCTCGTTGTACTCAAAAGTTGTGAATCCGTAGATCAAAACCCCTGCTAGTGCGATATTTACCAAAATAATCGGTATTGGGTTCTTGTAAGTGAACTTTCCCCAAAAACTAAATGCTTTTTCCAGGGATTTGTGAAGTCCAGAAGAAACCTTTTTTAGGAACTTGCATTCCACCATAATTTGCAACCACTAAAATTCCACTTTGAAGAAAAGTTAATCAATACTTTTTAGGAATTTGAGTATATTAAGTTATCATTTCAGATGCAAACTCACACAGCTTGTAGCTCGTGGACATTAGGGAAGTAGTTTATAATAGAACTACTAAGTCATAAATATGGATCTTTACTCTCAATTAAGTCATGAAAAGCACTTGGAACGAGAAAAAGGTTTAGAAAGACTAGAAAAAGAAATCAATGAAGTGCTAGACACAGAAGTGCTTAACAAAAAAGTGTCAGAAATGCTTGACTCAGATAGGTGGGAAAGCATCTATGGAGGACTCAAGGCTTCCCGAGTAGCTATTGAGAACACGAAGCACACACAAGAGACAGTAGAAAAAATCAAGTCGAAGGTTATTGAACTAATGTGCCACAACGAGTACAGAGTCAGAGTAGCTTTTGGGGAGTGTTTAGGAGAGATCTGTAAAGCAGAAGGACCAGAAGTACTGAGTTTGGTTAGACAGCCATTGTTCAAAAGGATTTTCGAAAGCTTCAACCCAGAGCTAATATCAAGTGACAGTGAACTTGAAAAAGAGTACGTGCTTAAAGGCGGTGCAGGGTGGCAGAACTTAGAAACTTCAATGAAGATCTTGCAGTGCGTCATGCAGGGCCTTTCAGAGCAATTTGACTCCCAAGTAGATGAAGAATTCTGGAAGAGCGTGGACTTGTCTTGCAACCACCCAAACCGGTTTGTGAGGGAAATAGGGCAAATGGTGTGTGGCGATGTTTGCAGCTCCGTGAGTTTTGGGAAACTAGAAGAGGTTTCAGCTAGACTTAAAGACTATATTAGTTTAGGTCTTTCTGACAACTGGAGCCAGGTTAGGTATGCTGCTAGTGTTTCAGTAAGGAAGTTCATTACCAAGTTAGGTAGCCACTTTGAGCAGTTCGAAGGAGAATTGATTCCCAAGATGTGCTTGAACAGGTACTATGTAGCTGAAGGAGTGAGGCTCTACTCTATAGAAACTTGGAAGCTATACTGCGGAGACAAAGGCCGGGAAGTAGTTGCCAGAAACATAAACTCTGTTGGAGAGTACTACATTTCCCAGTGTAGTGCTGACAACCACGCAGTAAGGGAAGCTGCTTGCTTATGCATAGCTGAGTTGGCTTCTAAAGTGTCTAGCTTTGCGTACCAGGAAATGCAGGGTTTAGTTCCTAGACTTTTGGACGGACTGATAGACTGTTTTAAGGATGAGTCCTGGCCAGTGAGGGACGCTTCTTGCCAAGCCTGCGCAGACTTTGTATCGGTGTTTCCAAATGAGTCTTCAGAAAGGCTTCCAGAACTTAAGGAGCTTTGGACCAGACACTTGTCAGACAACATAAACTCAGTAAGGGACCACTCTGCCTTCTCAATAAAAAAAGCACTTGTCGCTTACAAAGACTCAAGTTGGAACTTTATTGAAGAAGTCAAAGTGTACTTGAAAAGCAACTTGAGCAAGGCTAGAGAAGAACCAGAGTTTGAAAGAAGTCGCCCTCATCAGCCAACAGACCAGCAGATGTACTCTTGCGGAAGTTTGGCTCCCAAATTAAAAAGGGGAGGAGGTTGTATGGACCACGGCTTTAGTAGGGAAAGCCACCCTTGGGAGTACTCAGAGGGGTGCGTGCACTTGCTTAGAGAGATTTCGGAAGAATTTCCTGAAATAGTTCTTGAAGACTTAGAGGAATTGGCAGAGATAGTGAGGTTTGAAGGTTATTCTTCTGCTTGCTACTTTAAAGAAACAGTGTGGAGTTCCCTGCCTGGGATTGCGAAGGGAGTTGGCAAGAACAAGTTTAAGTCGCAACTTGAAGTTTTCATCGATCCTTTGTTTAGGGACTCAGAGAGTTCTAATGCTAACCTCTGCTCTGCAACTCGGTACTGCATTAAGGAACTGAACAAGTTGTTTGGACCTAACATTTTCAGAGGGAGAGTCGAGATGCACAATCCTTCTTATGTGGAAGTGCTACAGAGAGTTTTAGCTAATTAAATGGAAGAAGAAAGTGTAAGACTGGAAGACATCAAGCAGAAGGCCATTGACTTAAAGCACACTCTCGAAAAAATAAGGTTTGACGGGACTCAGAGTTGGAAAGAAGTTTTGAAAATCTACTCACTGGCAGCAACTAACTTGAAGCACTTGCAGGAAAATCTTATGAGGAAACTTGAACACTTTGTAGTGATTCCTGACGTAAATGTCCACGAAGACCCTGGCCATGTGCCCAGAGTTATTTCTTCGAAGCTTTTAGAAGACCTTCAGGTGCAAGAAACCAAAAACATCGAAAACTTCAAACAAGAGTGTTACCTTACAGAAGACTTAGAGGACATCGCTGCTAAATATAACGACTTCGTACACGAGCTTAGGTCTTTACTAAGACATAACTAGTGGTTACTTAGTGACTTTCGCTGTTGGCTTTTTTGTGAACTGTATGTTGGACTTTCTGAGATTAAGGGGATTCCCATCCTTGAAGTGGACTATGTGGCCTTTGGGGGGTTTCCCAGCAAGTTCAGTGGCAAAGTACTTTTTGGTTTTGCCGTCCATTGCGTAGACTTCGTTGAGTTCGTTTAGTTTCCACAAGTGCTTCTGAGCGAGTTCAAGTGAGTCAGTGTCGCAAGTCATGAACCTTGGACCTAGGTCAACTTCGATGTAACTACTTTCGGGAGTCTCTGAAATTCTGTACTGGTTAATAAACAAGTTTTGGTAAGTAGCAAGTTCGTGCAAAACGTGTTCAGCAGCGTCTTTTGCTTCTTTTAAAGACTGGAAGTCCTTAGAGTTGACTTTGTGTAGGGTTTGTTTGTTGTTTAGGATGTGGAAGTAGGATCCTCTTCTAGCGAGGTTAAGCAAAGGCTTGCCTCCCAACCAAGTGTTCTTTTGGGTAGTTTTCTGATTCCTTCTAGAGCCTTGTGGCGGCGTTTCTATGTAAGGAAGGAGATTTAAAAAGGTTGGGAAAGTTTCGAGAAAAGGGAACTGGAACCCGTTGGAGTGCCTGAATAATTCAGAAAGTTTACTAAAAGTCCAGTCGTTCTTAAGTCTTGGAAGCATTTTTATTACATTTAAGAAATACTTAATTCAAGCTAGGAAATGTTAGTGCATACCCTAGTTTCATTCTCCAGAAGTCACCGCAGTTGTGCCAACAGCCTTTGTTAAATGGGTTTCCATCTTTGTAAAGGTGTCTTCTGTGCTCGTGGGTGGTTTGGTTGGTAGCAACTAAGTATAGCTGGTAAAAAAGAATCCCAGCAACAGACCAAAACATAACTACTCCAAAAGCAATCAATAGTGCTTCTCCAAAGTAGCCTCCAGGGTACTCATCCAAAAACACCAAAGCAGACAAGTTCGTAAGGATCAAGTAAGCTGCGTGGAACTCAGAAACCAACAGCAAACTGACAAAGCTCCTTTGGTTATTGCTTCCTATGCAGTTAGCAACCCAAGGACAGTGGTGGTCTAAACGTTGAATGCACCTATTGCAAACTTTACAGTGGTGGGCTCTAGGAGGCTTGGGAAGGTTGCAGGTAGTGCAGTTGGTGACTTCTAGAGATCTCCCGTTAACTGAAGCTTGGAAAGGGTTTGTTTCTGCAAGGAAACCAGGGTTGCTAAGGCTGACTTTGGCCAAAAGCACAACTTGCAAAATTCCGAAACAAGCAGTTAAACTAACGAAAACAACTGAGTAGGAGTGGCTTAGTTGGGCAGCGAAACAAATGTGGACAATGTCAGGAACCAAAGCAAAAGCTGCTGCTAAAAAAACATACCCAGTTTCAGCAGAACATTTCATCTTATTTATTTGATGGCGTACTTAGCAAAGAGAGGCTCTACGGCACTCTCGAGCTTGTATAGAGAGTACATCTTGTAGTTGAAGTAAAACAAGTACCCCGCTCCGCAGCCAGCAGCAAAGCGGAGCATTTGGTAGGGACGGAACTTGAAGGTTTGGGACATGATTAGGTAAGTGAGTCCTCCTGAAACAAGAGTCATTCCGATTCCCCAAAAACGCCGGGCCCTGGCTTCCATGAGCTCTGTGTGAAGTAGAAGTCTGTCTTGCTGTTCCGAGCCTTGGTAGAAGTAGAGTCGGTAAAACTTTTCCGTTGAAGGGCCGAACTTCCTTCTGGAAAAGTCACTTGCTTCCCTTCTTTTTTTATAAAGTTGTTCTAGTTGGTCGAAGTACTTGTCTTCCCGGGGGGCTTGCAAGTACTCTTTTGGAATCTCTTCGTTCCAAAAAATCTTTTCTTCTTTGTGTCTGCGCGACATTATTAGTTAAGAGTAAATTATTTCGAGTATGTCTTTAGAAGTAACTTGGCCGTAGATCCCCACCACTGGCATGGAGTCTTTGAACCACTCTGAGTAAGTTTTAGGCAACTTTTCAGAACTCAAACTCACTGCTCTGATGGCTGGGTAGGCCCTGGATATTCTTGAGTTAAATAACCTGAGTTGGTTAGCGTTGTTTTGTGCAACCTCAGCTGAAGCTTCTATGTTGATAAGGTCAGCATAAAAAGAGTTCTTTGCTGCTTGCAAGTCGTTTGGAGTTACTTTGGAAGTGAACTCGTGAGTCAGGTGAATTAGAGTCCTTGCAAGTAAAGGCGCAAACGAAGGTTCTGCAACTAAAAAGTGAAGCAACAGTCCTGCTTGTTGGTAACTAGCAAGCAAACAACTGTGGGAAACCAGCCCCCCTACCTTTTCGAGTTCTTGCTTGACTGTGGAGCCTTCTGTGGTTTGTAGCATGTGACGGAGTATTTGGAACTCCAGAAACTCAGACTGGACTAGAGAAGGCGCAGGGAACCCCACAGTGATGTAAGTGAGTTCTTCTTCTTCGCTTTCACAAATGATTGAAGAGGGTTCGTAGTTCACTTCTGGGTTTTCTCTCTGGATGCCTTCTCGGTGGAGTTTCCCGAAGTACTGGTTAGTCCACTCTGTGATGAAAGACGAGTCAACTCCCCCCGCTCCAGAAACTATTATTTTGTTTCCGCTGTACAAAGCAGACGAAAACTTAACTAAGTCGTTCCTCAAAATAGACCCTATCGAACTGGGGTTGCCCCTGACGAAGTTGGCTAGGGGGTGGTTTTTAAAGGCTATTCTGTGCACGTTTTCAAAAAGTGCATATGAAGGTACTGACATTGCTTCTTCGCACTCTCTAATAGCTAGTTTCTTGGCTGCTTCTATAGAGTTCTCGTTTAACAAGGTGTCTGAAACCATGTCACCCAGAAGTTCAATGACCTTTTTTGAGTGGAAGGAAGGAGCTTTTACCTGGATCCAGGTGTTGTCTCTCCGCACAGATATTTCAAGCGAAGCGTTTAGTTCTTGGAACTCTTGTTTCAAACTAGCTGCAGACCTGGTTTTAGTTCCTGATAAAAGTAACTTTGCAAGCACACTGGCTGTTCCTTGTTTGCTTAGTTCATCACAGCTTCCACACTGAATCATGACTCCCAAAGTGCACAAATCAGAGTCCCAACTCTCACATACAGTCCTAATTCCATTGCCTGTGTGGGAGTACTTAATGGGTCTTTCGTACTTAAGTGCTGATGGAATTACTGAGAAGAACCTCTTCATATCAATATTATAGGAACTACTTATCCTTTATTATCCATAAATGGTCGATTTCAGTGAGTTTAGGAGCACTGAACTGTTCCCAGTACAAGTGGGTAGCATTGTAGGCAATGAGTCTGCCGTAGCCATAATCTTCGCTGGCGAACCTTACCCACTTAGAAAGGGTTGGAGAAACAGGGTCGTTGTGCCCTTCGTCGTTTCCTGCGTTGCCTGAAGTTATGTACACAGTGGCTTTTGGGTTGTAGTAGGAGTTTTGGGTGTCCCGGGGGTCCGACACAGTTTGGTTCTGGTAAATAGCAGTGTTTCTTTCGTAGTTGTGGAGGTGGGCCTGGAAGAACAGGTCAACTTTGTTTTTGTAAAATAAGTCTTCAAGTTCTCCCCTTAAAACAATGGGGTCGCCTAGGCAGTCTCCGTTGTCTTCAACAGGTTTTCTCCAGTTGACTGAACAGTAAAGAGGGTGGTGGGACATGGCTATAACCCAAGGTCGCAGTTCTCTGTTCTGGTTGGCTTTTTCAAGGTCTTGTTTGAGCCACTCAGTCTGGATCTTGGCTTCTTCTTTTTGGTCGTCAAGTAAGTACAAGTCAGTGTTGATCATGACGAAGTGAACAGGCCCCAAGTCAAACGAAAAGAAGTAACCTGTTCCTTCGTTGTGGGAGTTCCAAGGCATGTTGAAGCGATGCCTGTAGTGGTTGAAGTGGTCGTGGTCTTCGTGGTTGCCTGGAATAGTCATGTAGGCGAAGTTGGCAACTACTGGCTGGATCATATTTAGGTACATGTCTCCTACAACGCCTCCTACTGAGTGCAGGTCATAAGCCAAGTCACCAATATGGAGAATTCCCAAAAACTCCTTCATGCGGGCTTCATCCAAAAGTAAGTTTTTAGTGTACTGGCCGTTTGCTCCGATGCCCCAGTCCCCAAAAATGATCATTTTAACTTCTTTATTGTTGTAGGGAGCAGAGTAGTCTGGAGTTCTGCCTTGAAACACAAACTTGTTGCTCCAGAACCATCCGTTTCCGACGTAGTACTCGTAGTAACAGTCAGGGTTCAAATCTGAAATAACAGCTTGGTGAATGTACTGCAGTCTTACAAAGCCAGGCTCAAACTCAGTGTAGTTTCCTTTGACGTAAGTCCAGTCGCCATTACTGTTCGGACACAAGATAGGTCGATAGGCAACTTTGCTGCTTATGGAAACATAGGTGACCCAGGTAACTCTCATTTCATTTTCATGGCCTGTCCAGCTGAGGTGGACTTGTTCGGGGTAAAACATTCCAGCTTGGCATAATGCAATGCTTACCAAAGCTAACCAGATTTTCATTATGAAGCTAAATAATCTTTGAATCCAATTAATTGGTGCACTTGGGCAAGAAGGGAATGCTTTCTCTTGCCAACTAAGGTTAAATTAATCATTGAATTTCAACGCAAGCGACTTTTACATATGGTGACTTTTTTTTTATAAGAGAGTCCATGCAAAATGGTGACTGGTTTAATCAGCTAACTTTAAGTTTATGAGGGCAAATTTGAATTTTTGATACACAATAACCCGCCATAACATTTAATAATGCGAAGTAGCCGAAATCAAGATTCCCCAGGGGAACTAAGGGATATCCAGGGGTCTGCTCTGCGCAGCAACCAAAGGAGAGAAAACAGAAGAACTATTGACCCAGCTGCTTGGGACCGCTCTGATGCACTTGAAAGCTACTCAAATATTGTGAGCAAAATACACTCAAACCAAATCAACAGAGGCAACGCTTTTGAAAACAGGTTCACGGACTACCTAGACAACTTGTTTGGCAGAATTGACGGAGATGACCCTGAAGCCTGGCAAAGGTACTCAGGGATTCTTGACTCGTTTTCAAGAGTTTACGGGTACTGTGTGGACTACCTGCACTCAGAAACTTACAAAGTTCTGGGGGGACTCACTAGGGCAAACGTGGAGCAGCCTAGAGAAGAAGAAGAGGAAGAGTCCAGGCCCACAACTACCAGGAGAAGGAACCCAGGGGGCTCTTCAACACTTGAACGTTCGGTAGAAGCAATCAACACCAAAAACTTCGAAAAGTCTGAGGACTTCGACCCCTACTTCAAACTGATTTCAAGCAAATTCGACGCTTCGAGTGCAGAGGGACTGCTGCTGAACAACTTAAACGTCAACGGAGGGTGTGAGTTGATCCTTGGAGATGACGACAACTTCGACACCCCAGAAGAACCAGAACAAAACGCTACTTTGAACTTGGAAAACTTTCTGACCATCACTGAAGAAGAACTGATGAACTTAGAACTCTCTGAAGAAATAAACGAGTTCGAAAGGACCAAGTTAAACAAACCTCAGCCTGCAGCAGGACTAGAACAAATCCTGAATAACATGGACGTTGAGGTGTTTGGACCTGGTTCGGGCTCAGAAGATTCCTTGCCAGAAGACGGGCCAGATGACACCAATTTCTCAGACGCAGTAGACCAGTGCTTTAACCGGGATTTGAGAAGCGACTTGCCGGAGTTTTCTACAGTGTCTATAACAGACAGACTCAACTACATTGCTGAGAACAACGACTACAGTTACTTCAACAACGCAAAACTAGGGGCTTGGGCAGGGTTTGAGTACTGGAACAGACTAAGCAACCCCTTCAGACCTCAAGTGCAAAGGTCCGAAAGAAAAAAGACCAAAAAGGCCCAGGAAGAGTTTAAACTAGACCCAAGTTCTATCCAGGAAAAACAGAAGGTTTTGGAGCCGCCCAAAAAAGGTCGGTCCGTTGCCTTTTCAGGAAACACAACCAAGAAGAGCGAGGAGTTAAAGCTGCCCCACGACTACTGTTTTTCTCTGCAGAGGTTTACTAAGTTGTTTTCGAGACCCCAGACTTCAGTTAAGTACCACAGGAACGAAGACGCTGGACTTGAAAACGTGGTGCTCGACAACCAAGAAGTTAACTCAGAACAAGACTTTGAAGACGAGCCTGACAGAGTTCTATTTGCCCAAGAGTCTGAAATACCCTTTGCTGAGAACTACGAGGAAAACTTAAAGTACTCAGTAAGTTCCAAAACCATCGATATCAGGAAACTCAAAGAAACTATTTGGACCAAAATGAGGGGCTGTTTGGGCGAGGGAGAGAATTCTGTAGTGAAAACTGAAAAAAATACCTTCATGGAGTTACTTGGAGAGCTTCCAGGAGAACTCTCCTCTGAAGAAGTGTCTAACTTGTCAGTGCATTCCTGCTTCATCACTATGCTGCACATTGCCAACGAGCAGAACTTGTCGCTGCAGCCTTCTTCTGGTTGCGATTTTTACATTTCATCTCTTTAAGTCTAATTTGCTTTAATTGTGGGATATAATGTGGCGTGTACCATTTCGGCTGTTTTCAGGAGTGAAAGACATAAGGATGTCTATGTTCAAAGCTAACACCCTGAGCGAAAGGGAATTCTTGGAAGTGAGCAAAGTCATTTCTGAGTTCCAACTGAACAAACTGAGACAAAAGTTCGGCAAAGAAGAGTACTTGAAGAACTACTTCAAAGTGGCTACAAGCAGAGTGAAGAAAATGCAGACTTCTGACTTGATGGTTCTGGCTAGTAACATTGCCCAAAACACGGACTTGAGGAAACTCAACTACACAGCTCACTTCTGGCCTGAAATAGCAGAGCAGTTCAAGGAAAGGGACCTTTCCCTCAATGAAATGATTGAGGCTTCGCACTTGTTTTGCTTTGTGTACATTAACAACCCAGTAGTTGGCAAGATGTACAAGGTGCTTGAAAATCAATTTTTGGAAATCGAAACAAACGAGTTTTTCGAACTTCCTTTCCAGAGGCTAGAAGACTTGCTTTGGTCCTTTAGCTACATGAACATGGGCAGTTCTAAGTTCTACAAGTTGGTAAGTAACTTGCTGCCTATGCACGCAGAGTTCGACAACCTGAGTTTCCAGAAACTGGCCAAACTAGCTTACTTCTTCAGCAGAACCAAAAGTGCACTTAGGGGAGGAAACGAGTTCATTAAAAGCGCAGAAAAGATAATTTGGACTGCTTTGCACCAAGGAAGAATCAAGGGTTTAGAGGAAGTTGCTGAAATTATTCACTTCTTCATACCCAACAACATCGGAAGCAACAAGTTCAGGAGTTTACTTGAGTTCGTTCTGTTTTCGTGCTTAACTAACTCAAAAACACAAATCACTGCACACAAGCTAGTCCGAGTCGTTTCTGACTTCACTCACTACAATATTAGTTATGAACCCCTAGAAAAGCTTCTGAAGCAACTAGTTTTGGAGAGTCTTGAAGTGTTCACTCAAAAAGAACTCATAGAAATCATTTGGGCCTACTCCAGACACAATAAAGCAGAACCAGAGTTCTACCAAAAGCTTTTGAAACAGTTCAAGAGTTCTATGAACTCGCACACTGACATTCCTTTCAGACACTTCACTTACATGGTCAACGGGTTCGTCAACGCTGGAGTGAAGGACCCAAAAATCTGGAAGTACTTTGAGTCCTTAGCTACTGAGTACTTCAAAAAAACCGAAATCTCAGACCACTACTTGGTTAGACTGCTTAGTTTGTTTGCTGGAGTTGAGTGGGATAGTTCGGGTCTTTACAAAGCTGGCAAAAAAATGCTGATGCAGCCAAGTAGACTCCCACTCGTCCACCCCAAAGACCTCACTAGAAGTTTAGTTGCGGTGTCTGAGTCTAAGTTCCTGCATTTCCCTGAACTAGTGAGTCACTTGGACCAGAAAGTATTTGAACAGTCCCACTACATGGGAGCTGAGCACATGGCCCAAAGTGTTTATTCCCTAGCAAAAATCAACAGAGGAACCCCTGAAGTGTACGAATTGCTTGAAAAAAGGATTCTTGACAGTAACCTAGCTAAGTTAAGTCCCAGAGACCTAGGAGTGGCTTGCTTGGGGTTTGGACAAGTAGGCATGTCTAACTTCTGCAAAAAAGCTGTTTACTTCGTGAACCAGGTCTTCCACAGTTTCCAAGGCCGTGTGTACGAAAGTGACTCTGAGACTGAAGGAGAAGGGGACTTAGTTGTGGCGCGTGAAAAAGAACTAGAGTTCTCCAGTGAAATCCCAGCAACAAGCGTAGTGCAGATGGCTTGGATGGCAGCAGCAAGTGGATACACCGACCCTTACTTTTGGACAGAGGGAATTCTGGAGAAACTCGCAAGCATCCCCATGAGGGACTTCAAGTACTCCCTTAACGAGTGGATTTGGACAGCCAAGTCAGTCCAGGAAGAAGAAGACCAAATTTTAGCTGTGGACCCTTTTCACTTCGGACTGCTCATGCAAATCCTAGCTATGTTTCCCCCAAAAGGAAGCAACTACTCCCATTACATAGAGTCTTTGCAAGCTATTCTGGATGCTTACTCAAGTGAACTCAAATCTAAAGTGTTCGAAAACACCAATAACCAGAAATTCGTCAAAGAAGTTAAGGACTTCATGCACGAAAACTCCCTTTCTCTAGAAGAAAGCAAAAGCATACTTAGCATTAAGCCAGACTTAGTATACCAAAACAAATGGGTGCTGCTCCACACAAAAGAACACTACGTGTACTTAACAAAGGGATACCAAAGTGCTAGTGGCTCAAAGGACTTGCTTACTCACCACAAAGTGAAGAAACACATTCTGAAGAACCTAGGAGTCGAAGTAATTGAAATATGCAAAGGAGACTGGAACGAACTCCAGGAAGCTGAAAAGCTCAGGTTGTTCCTTGATAATAAAGATGATCAGTAACATTGTTTGCGGAGTAATAAGTTTGTGTAGTTTCGGGATCAGCATAGGAGCCAGGGAACGAATAAAGGACTTAGAGCTGGAATCAGCTCCTAGGGTTTTTTACGACGTAAAAGACAAGTACTCCCAACCCTTGATTCTGCTGCAAGTGTTGATTCTCTGTGCGGACTCTATATCTTTGGGGTTTGCTTTAAGGTCTTTTTTGACCAGAAACAAAAAGAACGAAGTTACAGCTCTTGAGCACTCTCCTCTTGCTAACTACATTTTTTCGCAGATCTTCCTGATACTGACTAAGGGCTTGGCCATCATCATTACTGTGCTGGCTGTTTCACTTTGTTTGGTAGAACTAGGCACAATTTCTCAGGATTACCAGTACTCCCAGGTGCATGACAACACCTTGGAAGACATTGCTTTTGTTGAGTCTTTGCTGAATGCCATTATGTGGCTGCAGCTAGTTAACTTTTCGATTCTTTCAGTTTCTTGCAGTTTGGGGTTCTTTAAAACAGGGACTAAGGCCTTTGACAACCAGAAACTTAAGAAGTAAATAACCTTACTTAGGGTTCTTAAGGACAAGAATTACACTATCTCCACGCAAAAAGAGTTTACTAATAAACCGTTCTTTGTTGATAGGGGTGGCCTTTTTGCCCTTGCCTCCTCTGGGGACTTCAGTCCAGAACTCACGCACGTTTTCAAGAAGCATGTTCATGTGTCTGTCGAAAGCTCTGACTCTGCCTAGTATTTTTCTGTTGTTGCGGCAGTTGATAAGGACTTGGCAGTTAGTTTTGACGGCGTTGACAAGTAAAGACATAGGTCCTTCAGAGAGTCTTTCTTCTTGAGGCACTTCTTCCTTGTCTTGCATTAATTATCTGGATGAGTTGTAATGGAAGAAAACAGAGTATCAGATGACAACATGGAAGCCCTTATTTCTTCAATCAGGAAGCAAACCCACAAACTTCGTGCCACTCTAATCAAAAAGAACCGCTCAGAGCAGCTAACCTCCAAATCTTTTAAAAGGACCACTCCAAAGACTTCTCCTCGGGCACACAACTTGACTTTTTCTCCTTCACAAGTAAGTGCTGACTCCTCCAACACCGAACTTTCAGAAAGCAAAACACTTATAGAGAACCTGACTTGCGACAACAAAATGCTTCACGAAGACATCCAAGATTTCAAATTAGTTTTGGAAAAGTTGTCCAACAAGTTCAAAGAAACCAAACGCGAGTTGGAAGTTGAAAAACTCAAAAATACACGGATTGATATTTTGGAGAACCAAATCGCCAAGGAAAGAACCCGCAAACAAAACATAACACAGGCCCACTGCAAGTTAAAAGAAAGGTACTTAGGACTCATATCAGTTATGCGCGACTCAGCTCTAACTGTTTCTGGCCAAGAAAAGCAAGACACCTCCTACATAGAACAACTTGCCCACGAAAACCGGAAGCTCAGGGAACTCATGGCCTACAGCAAGATTTCAGACCCAAACGTCCAGGAAATAGAAAAGGTCTTGAAAGGCGAAACTGAGATTCCAAGTGTGAATTTGGAAGAGTACAGAGAAAAACTCAAAAGCTACAGACAACAAAGAATAGACCAGAAAAGGTCCAAATCCTTTGCAGGGACGGACAGAAAGAACTACTTGTTGATGTCTCCTGGCGAAAAGGTCGAAAAACAGGACATGTGGAACTCTTTTTTCAAAAAACTAGAACAGTCCGGAATTTAATGTAACATTATTAATCAATAAATGGAAAACGACAAGTTAAAGTGCAGGGGCTGTTCTGAAGTNGCTGTGATGATTTGCCTCTGCGACACAGTGCAGTCTAGGTTCTGCGAAGCTTGTTTGCCACAACACTTGATGAAAGCTACTGAGAAGGCACACACCCTGCTTCCTCTACAGGCCTTTCCGTTCATCCAAAACAAAAAGGACCAAAAGTTCTTTTTCGAGAAGATGAAACTCCTGGACGAATTAGTTGGCAGAATAAACACTCGTTTGGAAAGACTTCTGTTCTCCAAAGAACAGGCAGTTCTCCAGATCCAACTTGCTAGTGAAGAACTCAAAAGACTAATTGACAAAGAACTAGAAACGGCTATTGAAAGCATCAAGGCCAAAAGTGAGAAGCACGAATACCAACTCAAGTCCCTCAAGCAAGAACTGGAAGAAATCAGGTACGCCAAGGACTACTCCAAAGACACCCTTTCTGCCCAATTAATGCAGAACAAAGAACTCGCTGACCAACTCTTGCTAGAACCCCTAGAGTTCCACCTCCAAACTGACCACATTATGCAACTGCTTCCGAAACTTGTGAATTTTTACTTCCGTGAAATAACTCCTGTGAGTTCACAGTTAGTTAAGCTTACAGAGGGGACAAAGCACTTAGTAACTTTTAAAGCCCCTAAGACTCACTCACACCACCAAATTGAAGGCGACTTTTTGTTTAAGCGCGCAATGGGAGTATGTGTGCTTCCTGACGGGTCTGTTTTCTGTGCAGGGGGCAGGGAGGGTGAAACTTCTTCTAAAGAAAGCGCCCAACTCAGTCCAGCACTTACTCAAGCAGTCCAAGTAGAAGAAATGAGCACTCCTAGGGACTCCTTTGCTTTGACTTACTTCGAAAAGTCTATTTACTCATTCGGAGGATACCAAGCACAAACCAAACAGGCAATAAGCCACTGCGAAAGGTTCGACATGACTAGTGGAGAATGGACTCAGATCTCTTCCCTGTCAGAAGCTAAGTCAAATGTTACGGCCTTGGTCCACGGAGACATTATTTATGTAGCAGGCAAGGGAAGCAAGTTAGTAGAAAAGTACGACCCAAGTTACGACTGCTTCACTAGTTTAGGAATCAGTTTGAGCTCTTTGGGGAGTGTAAGACTCCTCCCAGGTATAGAAGACAGCATTATAGTGCTGCAGACAGACAAGTTCGAAGCAGTTAAGCTGGAAAGTGAAGTTGTAGTGAAGGAAAGACAAGTGCCTACTAGGAACTGGTGGGGAGTTTGTTCTCCCATGTTGCAGAACAAACAAGTTTACTTTTTGGAACACAACTGGACTTGGGTGTACAACTACACTTCAGGGAACCTAGAGTTAGTTGATAGAGTTATTTAAATTTAACGTAGAAATGGGCAACTTAAACTGCAAAGGATGCGACTGCACTCACTTACTGGGCAAGCACGAACTTGACCTGAAAAGTTATGTAAGTTGTAAGCAGGACATTACTTATGAACAGAAGTCAGATGACCAAACTCCAGAGACTTCTCCTAGGGTCTTTGAAGGAAAACCAGGAATTGAAAGTCTCAAACCATACATCCCCAAACTCGAAGCCCTTTGGATGGGCTACCAGGCCCGCAAACAGGTTCTTCACTACAAACGTCAAGTCAAGTCGAACCACAACTACTTTTCTTTGCAAGAAATCAAAGAAACCCTCAACAGCAAGGCCAGGATGCCTAAACTGCGTTCTAAAAGAAAACCTTACAAGTACAGTTCAGGGGCAGTTTACCGAGGGGAGTGGTGTGGGGGATTCCGGGACGGAAAAGGAGTTATGGAGTGGCCAGACGGAGCTAAGTACGAAGGACACTGGTCTTACGGCAGACCTCGGGGTACGGGGAGGTTCGTGCACGTAGACGG
>PR_CR_10_Liq_1_inCRDRAFT_1000854_pt1 | contig 18180 bp, 25 predicted proteins | sample PRCRCaboRojoPR_3_FD_10241 | JGI IMG/M metagenome (IMG submission 10241)
TTCATTTCCACAATCAGTGTCTTCACTCATTAACACTATTTTAAATTTATCTACTAATTCTTTCGCTTTGTCTTTTGCATTCATAAGTCTAAGATTAGTTTAATTGCTTTTGTAGCTTCTTGTGTCAGCTCATTTTTGTCTATAAGATACTTCAACCATTTCTCAGCATCCTCTTTAGTCTGTATGTCATCAGCCGTCCATTCTGAAACGTCTTTTTTAATTGGTTTGGCGTGTTTGTAGCCCATAAAACAACCATCGTAATCTTTACCTAAGTATTGTCCTTGAAAGATGCCATAAATAGTTGCGTTTTCAGCAAGTTTTTTATCATCATCCCACACCAACATCTCACAAGGAAATTCTGGCTTAACCTCCTCACAATCGACTTCGGTAAATGGGTTTGGTACTTCGGTGTATTCATCAGTTGGAAAACTGTAAAGACCTACTTTATTATTTTCATCACATTCAATAATTCTATAATGCATTTTTTTAAAGTATCCTTTATCGATTTCCAAAGGCCATCTTTCATCCCACTGTTCTTTATACTTTTTATAGGCTTGTTCTAATTCTTCAATTGAATTAATTTTAAAATACGTTTTTGGTTTCATAATTATTTATTTAAAGTATTGTTTAATATGGTTTATATCTTTAAGTATAATTTCATTTTTCCCGTCATCTACAAACGTAAAGGTATATTCTTCATCTTTTATTTCTTGATGTTTTTCTGCAATCCACATCAGTATTATCATATTCTTTAAGTCATTTAAAAAGCCATCTATGTTTTTATGATTGGTAGCTTTAACCATATCTTTTAAGGTTCTTATTTCGTATTCTTTCGGTTTCATAATTTCTCAAATTTAGTTTTTCCATGTTTACTTATATATTCTGCAGCAGACTTGTATCCGAGCTTTTTTACTTTGTGCAACTTTTCCCTATAGGTATTAGTGTTTTTGCTATTACGTCGTCTCAAATAGTCTTCTCTATACCATTTTTTTAATTCTGCATGACTATAATTAAATTGCCTTAACTTTCTAATCGTCCATGAGCTTACACCGAACATTTTAGCCATAGTATCTAAAGTATAATAACCATTTGCATCTGTTTTTTTAATATGATCTATTATATCTGGTGTTAATTTCATAAGTATAGGTATTCACCTAAATCACAAGACATAGTTACGTTTCTTTCGTTGTTAATAGGTATGTTTATTTTTGGTTCTTTATTATATTTATACATTAAAAAAGGAATGTCATCAACAAAAAATATTTTTCTGTTTTCATGCACGTAATCTTCAACTCTACATCTATTTTTAATAAATGTTTTTAACTCTAATTTATGTTTAAAGTCAAACCCTTTGCGTTTTAATCCCTCAATGAAAATATTATCTAGTTCATTGATTGATTTTTTTATAAACTCATTTCTTAAAGTTTCTAATTTGTTCATGGCCTTAATGTAATTTTAATTTGACGTTTGCAAACTTTCTTGAGCGTTCTAAGACGCTTTAAGTACTTATCTCTCTCTTTCCGGTATGCAATTTCATTGATGTAACTTTCGTTCACATGAACGGTCTTAAATATCTTCAAAAAGATATGCCGTTTATCATTGTCCAACGTCAGATTTGCGTTTGGATGGTAATTGTAGGTAATTTTCATAATTTTGTTTTTTTACGTTTTGACAAATATAATAATATTTTACATATTGACAAATAAAAAAACCCCCTAAAATAAATTAGAGGGTTAAAACTAATAATTATAAAAAATTACATTCTATGGTATTGCTAAGGTAAGAATATTTTTCTTAATTTATATAAGATTGCTATTAAAAATAAACCATGCACTATCCAATGCCAAAATGGTGTTCTAAATTTGACTACTTCAACTTCTTTTATCACTTCTTTTTTTTCTTTTTGATATGTGCTATCAACTTTATTAGTGGTTTCTGCAATTTTTAACCTCGCTAACAGTTGATTATTTTCAATTCTAAGATCAGCCAAATTGTCTCCAGATTGCTCTTGAAACGATACGGGTCTAACTTCTCCACTAATCGTATCACAAACCAAATCAAACTTATAATTTATGTCAATGGGTTTGGTCTTGCTTTCAAACTCAACTTTTATTAAGGTATCGCTTATTTGCGTGCGCTGTGTTGATACTTTTTTGCTTCGGCAACTTGTAAGGTTACTCATCACAAAAAAGTAAATACAAGCTATTAATATAAGTTTTATATAGTTTTTCATGTAAACAAATATAAAACAATCAAAGATATAAGTAAAGCAATCCAACCGTATTTGTCTAAGTCAATATTCATGACATCCGATTTTTAATAAGATAATTCATTTGGTTTAATATTATATTCATCAAACAAACTTAATATTTCTCCTCTATCTTTTACACAAAACTTTTTTAAACGATTATGATAAAGCTCCCAAATCATCATGGCCATATCGTTAGCTTTGATCATTTGCTTTGCTTGTAAGTCATCGTTTGTCTTAAAAATATATTCCATTAGTTTTCAGTTTTTCGAGTGTATTGCTTAATCACTCTTTTTTCTCCTTCTTTATTAATAGACAATTTTAACCATCTACCGCCTAAAGGTTTAACCGGACGTCCTCGCTCTATATGAAATCCACCAAATCCATCCTGATATTCTTCTTTATAAGATGGCGTTCTCAGCATTAATATTTCTTTTAGTGTAATATTTCCTAAATAGTCTAAGCTTTCCTGCATATAAGTCATTTCATAATCTTCGTGTACATGCGCCATCCATATTAAATCTGCATTTGCTATTTTAACCGCTTCTCTTTGATGTTGGATTGTTCCTTTAGTAACTGGTCCACCTCCTCCGTAACCATGATGAAATTTTATTTTATGAGTTCGGCTTGGTTTTTTCTTGTTTTTTGATTCTTGAGTAAATTTAGTACATATCCAACCGCCGTATCCTGATAAATATACTTCATTTTTTGGCTTGGCTTCTGTATTTAATCTTTCAACAAATCTTTCAAGTACATCGGTTTCCTGATGTTTAATAATTGTTGTTTCGTGGTTTCCGTAACCTATAACTTCAATAATTTCAGCGTATGGCTTAAACCATTCAACTGCCGTTTTTATAATTGAATCTAAATATTTCGCGTTGTTGTGTTCAGGCCGTATGTCATCTTTTGATCTTCTCGGATCACCTTTGCCTTGCATCAAACAAAAAAGGTCTCCATTTATGAAAACCTTAGAATTTTTTTCTTTTGCCTCGTCTAAATGCTTTTTAAGTAATTTTCTGTTGCAATGCGGATTATCCCAATGCAAATCTGATATCAAAAGATATTCAACTTCTTTTTGACCTACAGGTAAATTCAAATAGTGAACATTCCTTGACTTCTTTTCTGTATAAATCATATTACCAACGTGCTTTATAGTTTCTTATGTCATAATGAATAAATGTCGGGTAGATGCCTAACCCACCTTGCAACATTTTACCCTGCTTTATAAGACTTTCAATTTTAAGATAGATTTTTTTGGTTTCCATACCTTCGATAACAATATCAGCGGCTTTGCCTTTAACGTGCTGACTTGTTCCTGAGCGCCCTTGTTGCAATTCCCACCACAAAGGTCTATAAGCTATATTAATACTTATAGGCTGGTTTAAATAACTTCTAAGCACTTGCAAATTATCCGCTAAATCGTGTATATTTTGCAATATCGGATAAGAAACCGATTTTAAAACGGCTTTTTGTTGCTCAAAATTATAAAAGTCCGAAATTAAAAACTCTTTTAGCTTGAAATTTTGCGTTAATTGCTTTTCTAAATTTAACCTCATGCTTTATACTTTTTCAACTGCAACAAAAGCTCCTTATTTTCTAATTCCAAACGTGCGACAACCGCTCTAAGCTCTGTATTTTCTTTTGATAAATCTGATATTTGCTTATGCATTCTGGCATTGTCGGTTTGCAATACTCTTAAAGTTTTGCGCTGCTCTCTATTTTCCTGTTTTATGTCTTTAAGCTCAGCCTTAATTTCATCAATTTTTGATTTTGAATCCTCAACAAAAACATCATAGGCTTTTTGCATGGTTTGAAGAGCGTTGCCCTCTGATTGCTTTGCATCGGCTTTGCGTTTTTTTCGGTCAAAATAAATACCGATTGCACCCCCTGAACCACTTAATCCGATAGCTGCAAGAAGTATTTGCCAATTGTTTGTTAGAAATTCTGTCATTTAATAGCCATTTAAGTTAACAGTCCATCCATCAGCTCTTAATTGGTCTGCTGCTAATTGCCCTGTGGCACTTGGTGTAGCACTTGTGCCATCCGTTATGTCTAATCGTTTTGTGCTGCCTACTTGAACGCCGTTTAATCTTGCTTGATTAATAGATACCAATATATTATCAACGCCTTGTTGATTTAACGCACATCCAAAGAAAGCAAAGGCATAGTCTGTCGTTGGTGTGTTATTGAAAACATTGGCAGGGAAATTCTCTATTGGTGCATCAACGAAGGAAGTTGAAAAATCTTGGACGCTTGAAAAATCACCCGTACCATTCCCTAATTCTGTAAGATTGATGTAATCTCTAAACACATTTCTTTGGTCAGTTGAACCAGTGCCGTAAGTATCACCCCAATCTAAAAAAATTACTTTTTCAATATCTGTTCCTCCATTTGCGATTACTTCAACTGCTGCATCAAAACTAATCTCATATATCCCAGCAGAGGAATATGTGTGTGAGTAAAATATTGTTCCAGATGTCGTATTACTTTCTGTTGTTCCATCACCCCAATCAATCGTTCCTATGAAGTTTCTAATTACCATATCAAAAGTAGTCGTACCATCACCCAATGCCGTGTTAATACGAAATCTAAAATGACTAATTGGCTCAGTTGTAGTTCTTAATAAACTTCTACGCATCTTTGAAAAGGTTTTTTATGTCATCTTCTGTCAATCCTAATGATGGTGCAAATTGATACAAATAAGGATTATCACGTTCAAAGAAATCTGCATCGTTGTACAAAAGTTTTATTATTTCTTTTTGCTGACTATCCTCAACACCTTCTATAATCTGCTCAACTTGTGATGTTGTAATATTATGGCGTGTCAATAACCTTAATTTAAATTCTAATTTTGATATTTGCATTGGTATTTTTGCATCCAACTCCTCATCAGTTAAGTCTACAACCTCATAAGTAAATGTATTTCCGTCCTCAATTAATTTGCCTAATTTTTGCGTTTTTGTGTCGTAATTAGGCAATTTAATATTTTTGAAACCGTCTGATTCGTGTTGGTCTGTTAAGGTATCATATCCAAATATAATCGCATCATCTTTTCTAAATACTTTTGGTGGATTAATTTTTACAATATCCCCTACATTACCCTTAAATAGGTTAGGATTGTTATATTTTAATGTTTGTGTTATCTTAATTGCTTTCATTATGACGGTTGATTTATAAAGCAGTCAACCTCAAGACCACTTGTAAAGTTACTAATATCTAATGTTATCTTATTTCTTACACTTGCGTCAAAAGTTCCGTAAACATTCCACGATGCAGGCAAGGTTAATGTTTCTGTTCCGTTGTCCGTTGTAATTGCTAAGTTAACTACTTTAGTTTCACCACTTGCAGGTGTGTTTATTAATGCTAAGGTAGTGTTACCTGTTAAGTTTAATCTCATGCTGTCATTAGCAGAAACATCAACATTAAATGTTCCCGTAACAGACAGGTTTTCACTTGCTACGCCTACATTTTTATTTTCAGGAGTTACTTCAACAACATTGTACAATTTTGACCGCCAACTCCCCGAATGAAAAAACCTTGTAATAATATTTCCTTCAACGTAATTAACACCACCAATCGTTGACGTGCCGTTTACTACCTTTACTACATAGCCTTTACCCTCAACTGGTGTAGGGTCGGTTATGGTTGTCGTTACAACCGTATGTAATACGTCATTGTTTTGTGGCGTATAGGTTGCTGTATCTACGACTACAATATTTGCCGTATCGTTTAAGCCTAAAGCCGTCTTAATATCTGTAACATCCTGTGCCACTAAGGCTTCTTCTGGACTTTGTTTTTCTACTTGTGCTTTTTGTAAACTCATTTTATTTTATTTTTTAGCAAGGGACTGCCTAGTTTAGTATTGGAAGTGTCCACGATGTTGATCTTGTGTTAAAATCTCTTGTTTGTTATAAATTCTGTCATATTTCATTTATTTTTGAAACCCACCCTAATTCAACCATCTCATCAAATGTGTGTGTCTTATAAGTCATTGGTAAAATGTTCTTAAATTTAATTTTGTCAACTTCATCTAATTGTGAAGCTAAGGCGTTTAATTCATAAATGCTTACGTCATCATTAAGCATTTGAATTATTGAGGAAACATCTTTTGAAGGGTGTATATTTATCTCATATTCCAAATCCACTTTTAATGCATAACGTTCTTGGTCTTTATGCTTAATCCAACCGAATAAATATTGACTTACATCTTTATCATTTTTAACTGGTCTGCTAATCTTCCATAATTCCCTTGACAACGTTTTTACGTATTCTAAAGGATTTGAGGTGTTATTAATAATTATATATTTCATTAGTAAATATTATAATAATCGTTAATATTTGTTTCAATGTCACCCCTATTTGTAAGTTGGTCAGATGCATCAAGAATAATTTCTTGCATTTTGCCGTTGTAAAAATCTGTAGCACTGGTATCTACATTTACTGCTCCTATTGCAATACTTGCACTACTATCGTGTAAATTTCCGCTTGGTATGTTTTGAATAAATTGTATTCCTTCCTGAATACCGTTAGCGTAATTAACCACTTTTAAACCTGGGGTAATATTATTTGGGTCAAAATACGTAAAATTAAGCTGTTGTGCACTGAGGTTAGGGTCAAACCTAATAACCCCAAAGTTAGTACCGTCAGTAGAATGTAAGCCCAATAATCTGTTTGAATTATCTATATTAATACGCCAACTTCTTTCATTTAAATTAGTGTCGTAGTGATTAATTAATGTACCTATTCCTGAGTCTTTAACTGACACAATAGTAAGTTTGTCTTTCAAACCGTAATTAAAATCAGCAATACTCATAAATTGATTGCCATTAAATTGTAAAGCAGGTTTTCCATTTTCAGTAATTAAACTTCCTGAACTAACTATTTGTGGCTGTTCAGTTACTCTAGAATTAGCTACATGCCTACCATTACCAGTTTGGTCATACCAAACAGTTACAAAACCATCACCAGCACCACAAAATGTAGTCAACGTGCCATTTGTAATTTCTAAAAATGTGAAATCTTGTTCGTTGTTATCACTTGACCTTCTTACTCTGATTGACTTAGTTGCGCCTAATCCCAAATCACGCAATGAGAAAGCCATAAACGCATTTGTAAATAGGCAACCCCAATTAGGACGTGGTAATAGCCACGATGCTGCTCCTGTGTCAAAATTTGTTGGTTCACTTGGTATTTGTTCAATACACCAACTGCTTAAATCTTGGTTGAAATCTGCTGCTCTTTGAAACATTGAATCCATGTTAGTAACATTTGATACATCCCAATTACCTATATCTTGATTAAAAACTGAATTCGATTCAAACATTTCTCTCATTTTTGTCGCACTTGACGTATTCCAGTTGTTTAAAGATTGATTAAAATTGTCTGCATCTTTAAACATTCTTTCAAAATCTTGTACGCTTGAAACATTCCAATTATTTAAAGGCTGATTAAATTGTGAAAATTCAAACATACCTAACATATTTACAGCTGAAGAAGTATCCCAATTACTAATATCTTGATTAAATACTGTTCTTTGAGAAGGCATGCCTCTAAACATTTGTTGAAATGTTGTTACATTTGATACATCCCAATTACTTATATCTTGGTTAAAGCTATTATTAAACTCAAACATTGACCGCATAGTTGTAACATTAGCCGTATCAAAATGACTTATATTTTGATTAAAAGACGTTGAAAAAAACGTCGCACTCATATCCGTCACCAAAGTAGTACAAATAGTCGTATAATCGTCAGTAGTTGGGTTTAAGGCATCGAACATTGTTTGGTCTACGGCAGTGTATGTAACGCCGTTTATTTTGCCTGTATCTCCAGGTGTATTACAAAGATATCTAACAGTTACNCCATTTGGCAATAACACAAAACATGGATTATCTATGCTTACATATGTTTTTCGTAAAGGTGGTATTTGCTCTTGAACACCCTCTAATTTTAAACTATAGCCATTAAAGCTATTTTTAGCACCTCCACTTGTTTCTGTTATTTGTGGATTAAGTCCATTTTCTAAACCTAAATAAATGTATTCACCGTTATACGTTTCTAAAATTGCAAATAAAATGAAGTCGCTTAAATCATTCATTAAACTTGCTTTCTCTTGCGTAACTTTATGAAATTCTGCGCTTACGTCAATGTTATAAATTTCTCCTGCATCATCATGACCTATAGTTACATTGTAATCACAAATATTTGTTTCAAACTCATAGAAATCAGCCGTCAAACTATTTAATTCATTCCCACTATAAGAATAAACCAAATCTTTAGACCATTTGCCTAAATACATAGTTTTAACGCCTGCTTTTGCATCGTTACAACCTCTCGCTATTCCTGATGTGATATCACAACTCATAATTAAAAACTCCATCCCGAAGTGTTACCCTCGTGTGATGGTCTTTTGTCATAGTTATTATCCTGAACGCTATACTCTGGCAAATTACCGATTTCACTACAAATATATCGCTCTAATTCGCTTATATAAACCTCTGCTTTGGATTTATAACGCTTACTTAATGCTTCAACCTCATTCGATGCTACAACTTCGCCTCTTTCGCTTGTAAACTTAAATATGCCACCATTTGTAACTTTGTACTGAGCAAATAAACAATATTCGCCTGCCGTTGCATAAATAAGTATATTTTTCATTATATTGAATACATCTAAATAAGCACCTGTCAAACTATTTGACGCAAAATCAGCCTGTATTTTTCGACTTAAAGTATCGCCTAACAAAGTATTTAAGTATTGAATATGCATATCCTCAATGTAAGGAGTCAATTTTGTTATATCGACATTATTATCTAATTGCGTCTTATTAAATACTTCCTGTGGTGTTATTAGTAGTGTCATTTATCTCGGATTTAAAAAGCCTTCATTTGGCATATTAATAGGCTTAATACTTACTTTGCTATCATTTGCAGGTGGTCTAAAATCTTTCCCTCTGCGTCTTGCTTCACTTGTACTTATAATTTCAGCTAAAGGGCTTCTAACATCTACATCACTATCTTTTTTTAGATAAATTTCTCTTTGCCATGCATGATGGCATCTCGCACCTCCTTTATAAAGCCATATAGAATATGTATTTGCTCCACGTGGACCAAAACCAGCATTTACTGCTCTATCTCCCATTTGTAAAATATCTTCTTTTCGATATATTTTATTAGCTTGCATCATTAGCTTACAAAACTCACGACTATTTGAGCTTATTTTACCTTTGTAACGATACCTAACTTTTATATTTTCGTTGTCCTGTTCACTTTTTGCGTTTGGTCTCGCTGTGCCTGTGCTAGCTAACTCAACCTTATTTAATAATTTATGCAATTCATCGTCTGCATCATAGTCAACTTCGCACTTGTGGATGCATTCCCATTCGTCTTCATTTAATACCTCACCCTTAGCAATTAGCTCATGTGTAAATTTACTTTCCTCTGTTTGTTCTTTACCTAACTGCAATTCAGAAAGCCTCACAAACTGCAAATCAGTCATTATACCAAAGCTGAAAAATATTTCATTTAAAGCATCTAAAATAGTCTCCTGATAAGGTCTTATAACTCTGCGCATTGTTTGGTCTTCTGCGACTTCCATTTCCTCTGCCGTACTGCTTAGTCCTGTGCCTCTATTAATACCAAATAATAAAGGACTTACAACCTCATGACCTACAATTATATTATCTCTCGCTTGGTCTCTCAAACTTTCCCATGCTTTATGACTATCATTTTGTTGCACTACATCAATAGTAATTTTATTTTGATTAGTGCCATCTGCACTTTCCGAAAAATCAAATACAACTGCTCCGGCATTATCTGAACCGCTTAATTTATGTATAACCTTTCTTTTAAATTGGTCTTTTTGTTCGTCAGTCCATGCACTTGCATTTGGTATATTAATAACATAACCAAACGCTAAACCTTTTTTAATATGTTTTAGTGAGTAATTTGATATTTCCTCTTCAAGTTCTGCATACTGTAAAACCGACTGAAAACTTGGGTAAGCAAAATATTCATCGTTAAATTTATAATCTCGTATGCAATATATTTCATTTTCAATTCCATCACCTTTACCAAATGCCGGATAAAATACTTTTTCTTTATTTTGTTTTGAAAAATCCTTACAAACGACATAACTATCTATTTCGCCGTGGTCATCCTTAATAGTTGGCGCAACGTATTTAGGATTTATAGTTTTTAATCGACTAAAAGATCCATCACGTTTTTTGATAACTTCCAAATACGCCATTCCAAATGAATAGAAATTGTCTGCTAATTTTTTAGCTTCAACTTTTGAAATATAGGCATTTATTAAGTTACCTTTGCTATCTCGTAAACCTAAGCCATAAATCAACTTAACAAAATTATTAATAATTGCGCTATGAGTTGGACTACCCATTCTGCGGTCGTTTATGTAGTCAAAATAATCGTTATTTTTGCCATTCAAAACATAACCCTTTATTTTGTCCTCTACTATTTTAGGTGCTACATATTTAGCACTTAATAATAACTCTTCTACGCTTGCATCTTTCATATAAATAACCCTTGATTAGTGTTTATAATTAAAGCCTTACCATTTATAAATAAAGCAGTACCAATACTTGCAACCCCTATACATTTTCCTTTAAATATAACTTCATTTGTATTTCTCTCAACTATCTTAATAGTGTATTGCATATCAATATCAGTTGACTGGTCATAATTAAAAAGCAAATAACCACCAGAATAACTAAAAGCAATATCCTCAGATATAACCTCTTCTTTTGTGAATTCATTATAAACGTAAACGTCTATATTAGTAGGCTCACTTTTTGGAATTACTACAATGCTTCTATCTAATGCAATTGGTATCATATACTACTTAAACAATTAAAAAGGTGTTTTGTTAAAAAAAAGCCTTACAAATTAATGCAAGGCTTTTATATTTATGGCTAAGTCAAAAAATTAAGGTGTAATATTTGTCGAGCTTACCAATGCTTCTAATGCTGTAATTGTAGCACTATCAACAAATGGCGCAAGGTCAAATTCTTGTTGACTAAAAGTTACTGTATAGCCATTAAAATCAGTTTTAGCACCTCCGGATGTTTCTTCAATAGTTGAATAACAACCTTCTGATAAACCTAACAGCCTCCAGTTACCCATATTATCTTTAGCGATAACGTTCGGTCTTGCCTTGGCTACTATATTAAGTTCTGCGCTAATTGCCTGATTTACTTTCTTAATCTTTGTTACAAAGTTCTCGTTCCATACTGTCGCACCACTCGCACGCCCATTGTCGTCTTTTGTGATGGTAAGTATATTCTCATCATGCCCTCTAATCTCATATTTAAAGATTTCGGTTATTGATGCATCGATTCCGGTAACCTCATTCCCTGTCAGTGTGAAAGCACCTGCCCCGAGGTCAGTCCTCGGGATAAGGTACATTTCATCTATGCCAGGCTTGCTGTCCTGACAAGGTTTGAGTATTCCGCTTGTTAAATCACAACTCATAATTTACTATGCTGGTGCTGTTGTTGATAAATACCAAACGATTTCGTCAGAGTTTGCATACTGAACGCCACCGTTATAAACCATTTTCATTCTTACCTGACCTGTAAGTAGTCCAATTTCGTCTTCGTCTACTACACTAAGCTCATTATGATCTCCTAAAAGACCAGTACCAAAGGCAAGGTTTTCTCTTTGGTAAACTACGACTGTGTTGTCAGGTAATCCGTTAATAACCTCAATGTTATAACGACCATAAACTAATCCAGTGTTAGCGTTACCACCTAAACCGTTAGCAGCTCCGTTCTCAATTAATTTCTGAGTGTAGGCATCCGCTACATCAGGACTAACTGCCCAAATTAGACTTTTACGTCTTAATTTGTAAGGAATTGCATCTTTAACTTTTGCAAATTCTGCAAATACATTAGACGATGTAATTGCTGCGCCGGCTGGTGTAATACCATTATTGGCTTTTATTACATTTGCATCTGAACCCCATAAAGTTATAAAACCATCCCACTCATTAGTATTGGTGCTATCACCAGTCCAGATAAGACTATCAGTTCTTTCAGCAGTTGATTGTAAAACTTCCAATTGGATAGCTTCCAAAATGTCCTGTGGCATATTTGGATTAGATGCACTATCACCTATTAAGTCCTCTGACCATGTCTGTCTAAAGTCCTCTTTACATACTTGTAAAGGTAACATCAGCTTTACAGGCTCTAAGACTTTTTCAGATAGTGTAATAGTACCATCGGCCACAGTTGTAAATCCACCATCAGCAATACATGAATAGGCTTTTGTGCCATCAGCATACTGAATTAATCTCATGTTTAATTTGTAGTTCACATTTTGGTAAATGCTAACTAATTGTCTTTGTAGGGTATCCGCTTCTTTGAACGCTTTCCCTATAATCACGCCAGCTTCCTTGCCGGCATAGTTACTTGTTACGTTTGTTGTTGTTGCCATTTCTATTTTAATTTCTAAGGGATTGAAGCAATCTACCCTCTTTGGTTAATTCTACTTTTGTGTCAAAATTGATGCGCTTTTTTGCATCAGGGTTTTCCTGTTTTGAAAGCTTTGTAATTTGCTCTTTTTGGCTTTCAATTAATTTCTTTTGCTCTGCTAATTCAGCTTTTAAGGCTTCAATAGCTTCCATCTGTGGTTTACTTAACGATGTTACAGCTTCGATAATAGCTGATTTAATCTGCTCTTTTTCAGCTTCGACCTCATCGTCATCGTCTTCCATTTCGGAAACGCTTGCAATAGTTCCAGCTTCTTCTACTACGATAACCATGTCTTCGGTTTCGTGTGTGCCTACTGGAATAGGCTCTCCGTCAACTGTTGCACTAATTCCAGCGACTAACTCATCGCCTTCAAATTGCACAACTGTTTCTCCGTCTTTTAAGGTAACAGACCCTAACTTAGTTTCTGTTTCCTTTTCTTTTTGGCTACCTAAGACGGCTTGAAAACCTTCTTTAATAGCTTCTACAATTGAATTACTATTCATCTCATTTTTATTTAGATTTACTAATTGTTTATCAAAAAAACCCTCTATTGAAATACCTTTTAGTTGACCTTCCTCAGCCAACTTATAAAGGTCAGGGTCATTTACTTTCATTTTAACCGCCCAACTGCCTACAGGTTCGTTTATACCATACTTTCGGGTCTTGTCGTGTAAATCGTCTTCAATCAACCAACTCTCTACTACGTTAACATCCTTATCTCCTAACTTAACCGTATGTTCAACTGATGCACTATTTTGATGACCGCGTTTTAAAAACTCATAAGCTATTTTTTTAACGCTATCTTTTGAAAACTCGATTAAATATTCGCCGTTTTCATCATTACGGTAAATAGGCTTATTTGGTATCATAGCCACACCTAAAAGAATACCCTCTTTTTTGTTGATGCCCTTAAGTTGTATTGGTGTTTCTTTTTTAAGTGCTACCCATTCTGACTCCATAGCTGGCTCAGATACTAAAGAAATAGTATGAACCCCCTTTTTAGGGTCTTTTGGGTCAAAGTCCATTAGATACTTTCTCATATTGCTTTAACAATATAAAATAAGTCAGTTTTCTTAATAATAAGTTAATTTTTTTTAGTAAATTATATTTATTCTTTATTATTGTTAATAAATATATAAACTATGAAAGAAAAAATTACTGAAGAACAATATTTAAAAGCAATTGAAGTCGTTAAACAATATCATAAGCAAATTGAAAAAGATAAAGATATTTTAAAAACACCTATTTTAGAATGGGATAAGTTTAGTCAACTTCCTCGAAGAGTTAAAAACGTTTTGACTTATGAAAATAATAAAAAACATATTTTTTTAGAGGATTTAACGTATCAAACGTTTTTATCTTTCCAAAAAGCAGGTCAAAAAGGTTGGTATGAATTTACTAAATTAAGAGGCTATTAAATATATTATGAAAAAAAAATCTTACAAAAAACTTCCTTTTTATACTCCTACGTATTTAACAAAATATAATTTGTGGGACTCTGAATGGTTAATGAAAAAAAAGCCTAAAGAATTTAAAACTAAAATGTAGATTGCTGTTCAGCATTTCTATCCGCCTGTTGCTGACTTGTAACCTCTCGACTTACTACAACTGCTTGAACAGGACTATCGTCTGTTAAGCTTTCTGTTTGCGTTATTGACGATGTGCCACTTGCACCAACTAAATTAAAGGCGGGTGGTGCTGGGGCTGTTCCACCTTGTCCCCCTGATGTACCTCCACCTCCTGGAACATTTGGGACATCTACACTTTTAATGCTTGCTAAATCTGCAAGTCCTGCGGTTGTTGCTAATGCAGCTGCACCAATCGCACGTGGTAAACTTGAAGGGTCTCCAGGAATAAGTTGAGAACCAAACGCTGCCCTGGCACTTTGGAATGTATCAAATAATGTTTTAGCAATAGCAAACTCTTTGCCTAATCCTATTGCCTGTGCGCCTGATTGTAAACCTTCTTCTGTTAATTGCTTCAATGTAGCTTGCCTGTTTTGTTCTGCTTTTAGAGCTTCTTCTTGTATCTTTTTTTCTTTTTCTTTTTGCTCTTTTAACTTTGCTTCTTCTTCTTCTTGTATTTGCGCTAAGTTATTTTTGTATTCGTTTTGAGCTGCTAAAAGTGCTTCGTTTTTTCTTTGCTCATCAGATATAGTACGCTCAATTAATTGCTTTCGTTGTTCGTATAATTCCTCAGCTTCTAATTTCTCTAACTCAAAATTAGTTTTACCTATTTTTCGTATTTCATTTAGGTTATCAATGCGCTCCTGCTCAAGTGCCGCTTCATTTATTCTTTGCTCTGATCTAAAACCTGTAATTTGCGCTTCGGTTGCTGCTAATTCATTTTGCGCTTCAATTAATTCTCTTTGCTTTGCTATTGAAGTGTCTCCGGCTGCGATTTCTTGCTGAACGGCATTAACTCTAATTTGCGCTAATTGTATTTGCTTTTGTAATTGCTCTTCTAAGATGCGCCCTAACTCTTCATTAGCTGCTATTCGGTCATCAATAGATAATCTTACATCATCTCTTATCTGTCTTTGCTGTTCTGCAAGTCTGTCGTATTCCTCAATTACACCTTGTATTTGCGCTTGTGCTAATTCAGATTGATTTCTGATTTGAACTAATGCCTTAGCCTGTTCATTTGCTGCACTTACAGATACCTCTTTTAATTCATCCACACTTGAAGATGCCAAAGTGCCTACTTCTCCAACGGCTTCGCTAAAGTTATTAAAAACTTGCTTACCCGCTTCAACCGCATCTACACCAGCCTGTAAAACTTCTAATCGTGTTTGCTTTATACTTTCGTTTAATTCCTTAATTGTATTTTGGTCATTATCTCCAAAAACAGATTTTTCCCACGCTAATTGGGTTTCTAATACTGCTAATTTAAGACCATTGAAAGATATTTTTAAAGGTGTAACCGCAATAGTTAAAAGTCCTGATATTACTTTTCCTAATGCATCAAAACCCCCCGTAGCCTGATTGGCTGCTTTATAAGCATCGGTTAAAGCTGTGAATACTTGATTAAATGTTATTGATATGGTCTGAAATATCTCGTTAACCGTATCTACAACTTTTTGGTTTTTGGATAATACAGATGTAAGTTGAGCAACTAAACCAATAATCAAACCTAATCCTAATGCTTTAAGACTTGCACCGATTGCTTTTAAACCACTATTTAATTTTTTAAGTCCTCCGGATGCTAAACTTGAAAAACTACGATTTGATTTCTTAGCGTTTTTATCTAAGTTCTCTGTATTTTTATTTACTTGTTTTGTTGTCTTTTCTGCTTTGTCACCTCCTTTGGTTTCAAAGTTTATGACAACATCTTTTTTAATTTCGTCAGCCATGATTCTAATTTATATTTGCCTTTAGCTATCTTTATGTTTTCGTCTCCATCTTCCCACTCGTCAGAATGTAAAGTTAATATTATTTCTTTAATCATTTTGATACACTTTTAATTGAACGGTTGTTATGCTCGGATCTGAAAATCTAACATCTAATAAGTCTTGTCTTGTTGAACCTGATGTGTTTTCGTCAACGTCTATTGTGATTTGCTTACCGGATATTGTTACACTATACCACGTTGGTGGCGTTCCTGTTGTTGAAATATCAAAACCTCCTACGCTTCCGATTGTAACCTTACCTCCGCTTGATTCAAATACAACTGCACTACGTTTTAATGCTATGGCTTGACCTACTGACTCAGCACCATCAAAGATATCATTAAGCAATTCAAATTTAATTACATCGGTGTTTAAGTTTTGCTGAAATGAATTAATTAAATATCTTCTTTGTCCAATTAGTAACCTATCATTTAAGGCTAACTGCAAAACAATATGTTTAGGTAGCTTCGCTTCTAAATTATATTGTCTTCTGCGACTTGAAAATAAATCACTTACATAGTCTGAATAATAAGCGGTGTAAAAATTATAGTCATTATCCGTTAGTGTATATTCGTCTAACTCAGTCTCAAAGTTTAATGCTAAATTAGTTCCAGGTTGTTGAGATGTTACAGGATTGTAAAACGTATTAATAACCTCTGTTGTGTTATCTTCTTGTTTAAGATAAATAGGGTTGCCCATTGACCGAACGTAAAAAATTGAATGAAATGGGTTAAATTGTTCTTGTTGCCTATTCACAAAAAAACCATATACAACTTCACTTGCTATTTTTTCAAATACTGGCTTTTCAAATGGCAACTTAACTTCTAATGTTTCTCCAATTAAATCGTTATTGTTGCTGTCTTCAAAATCAATATCTAATTCTCCAAAACCTCTTGCGTTATTTTCTTTAAATACAGCACTTAAAAAGGTGTCGTATTTATCATAACCCATTTCTAAACCTGCAATCAGTTTACCTGGACTAACTCTTAACTTTTCAGTATTAACATATTTTGTAATATCCACGATTTTACCCTCTGCATACCAATCTTGAAGCGGTTGAAAAAATATAGTAGTTTCGTCTATTGGTATTACAACCAAATTAAAAGCCTTAACAAATGCTTTTATAAAATCGACTACTTTAAATTCCTGAAATTGCAACCCTACGTTTACAGTTGGATTAATACTTCTGCCTGTTTCTGTTCGGTTAAATTGATTTATTGCGGTTGACGTGCCAACTTCTTGAACGTCTAAAAATGCATTAACTTGATAGTCGAAAGGCTCATTTGATTGCACCTCTACAGATACTGAAAAGTTGGGATTTGATTGAATAAATGAGTGTATTGCGCCATTACTACCGGAAACCAAACCACTATCATAAACTATTGTGTTGTTGTATTTCAATAATACTCGATATTCAACTGTAGTAAATCCAGCATCAGGCGTAACCGTGTAACTAAATGCATGAACATCTGGAGTAAAGCCTAACATGACCACCTCTGTAATTGGAAAGTCTGAGGTAGTTTCTAAATCGTTCTCCACATTTATAAGGTTCATGTAAATTTCTGTAAATGCTACATCATTAAATATGTCGCCCTGAAATGTCAAACTGTAATCCGCTTGAATAACATCAAATATTGCTTTAATTTTTAATGCTGGCTTCAATTCTAACCAAAGTAACCCCTGATTGTCTGCTGAACCTGATTGGCTTATATCGGTTGCCTCCTCTCCGTCTAATCCCGCAGTTGATGTATTGTATAAAAAACGTCTGTCATAACTTATCAAAGGGTAAATTAAATCCCCTGAAAACAAACCTGTCGTTAGTCCTGTCTTTACATTTGCATAGGTGTAATCGTGTTCGAATGCTGAGTAGTCTAAGTCGCTTAATAAGTCCTCACCAAATAAGTCGACCAACTGAGTTATCTCTGCGAAAAATTGAACGGTGTAACTTGAAGGTCTGTTATCTTTTATTTCTATGTTTTTAAGCTGAACAGATCCACGCTTCCATAGTTGGCCATCAAAAAGAATATACGCTGGTTGTTTTACCCTTGCATCAAA